>ERZ761602.883-NODE-883-length-59463-cov-25.102309_pt1 | contig 59463 bp, 64 predicted proteins | sample MGYA00512165_ERZ761602 | MGnify/ENA primary metagenome ERZ761602 (study PRJEB28899, sample SAMN02445085) | bioreactor sludge metagenome | biome: EBPR sludge; isolation source: Thorneside wastewater treatment plant | place: Australia: Brisbane, Thorneside... | reverse complement strand
TACGAGATTTCTGCCTGTCTCGTGGGCTCGGAGATGTGTATAAGAGACAGGAATCAAGCCCTCGCCTCTTTATTATTTAGCTTGACAAAAAAATCTCCTAGATATAATATATTGAAACCAGAAAGCAATAGGTTCATTAATTAAGCCGTACATACGGCTGGGTAATCAGAAGGCTGACAAAGTGTCTTTCTTCAAGAAAACCATATGTTCCATCCCCTTCTCCTATTTGGATCAAGGGCATTGATCTTTACATAAAATAAGTAAAGTTTCTGGTGTTGTAGCTTTAACCGTTTGTAAGGCGTCGTTTCCACTCATTTTGTTTCTTTTTAATTATCCCCATAATAGAAAAACGTAAATAGGAAACGACGTCCCTTTTTTCAACTTTGTACTTTCATATTAAGTAGCCTCGTGTTTAGTGTCCGCAGGGTCGACACTTCTGTTTTTACCTCGCTAACCGCACGGCAAAAACGCTGCCTCCAAGTGGCCGAGGCTACATCTATTATATATAGCGAAGCCCCTCTTCTCTCCGTTGTTGTTACCCAACTGCAACTTTAAAATGAAAGAGGGGCGATGCTTCTAAATTTTCCTCTACCAGGAAATAACAGCTAAAACAAGCCCCCAATCACTTGACGTCATCTCGTGAGCAAGGGCTTTTTTAATACAAAAAATCCCCTCTTACCCAAAGGTTCAAGGGGAAATTTTATTCTCTAAATTTTACTGCCAAAGAGAAAGTATGATAGCGGCCAAAATCAATCCGAAAACGTTATAGCCCGCGTTTATGATAAATAGACGCAAACTGCGACGTTCATAAAGATAATGAATGCCGGTCAAGGCAGAAATCAATCCCAGACCGATAATAACGGCCATATTTACAGCTGAGCTTAATTCTGCTCCAGAGCCGATAATCATGGCCAATACCAAGGAGATGAAGAAATACAAGACAACCGTAATTGGCATAATATATTTCATGCCCAAACCGTTTTTGAAGTCTGAATCCTTGAGTCCGACCTCTTTAGTCCAAGAATCAGCAAACATTGCTTTAGAATACCAAAAATAGCCAAGCACGAACTGAATTAAAGCCGCGGCTATGACAGCTAGATAATTAAGAGGTTGAAATAAGGTAACAAATTCCATATAAATTACTGATTATTATTAACCGCAAACCAAGCGGCTTGCCAAGCTTTCATTTGATCAATTTCTTTTCCTTGGGCATCAATAATACTTTGAGCAAATTCTTTTACTTCTTCGCGCTGTGATTGAGCCAGGGCCAGTTTTGCCATTTCCAAAGCACCTTCATGATGAAGAGTCATCTGCAAAAGAAACTCTCGGTCAAAGGCGTCGCCAGTTTTGTTCATCAAACTCATTGTCATTGAAGACATGGCCGATTCCATTACACCGGAACAAAATCCGGAAGTCTTATTAACTGACATTTTCTTATAGCCATAGTCCCCTTTTGCCATCGGTCCCTGATAGCTTAAAATGCCAAAACAAAAACCTAACCAAAAAACAATCATTGCCACGAACAAAACAATCATCAATTTAAACAACCAACAAAGCCAGCAATCTGAATTGCAGGCCGTTTGCCTGATTGGAACCGAAACTTCATTTGTTTTCACTTTTGCTTTTGGTTTTCTTTTAACCATATTTTTTATTTAATGCTAAGTCTTATAATTATAGCAAAGGATAGAGTGTCCGCAAAGATTTTAACTCTCTAACTCTTTGATTTTATTAAGATAGACTTCATAGTTACCCACGACTTCAATAGCTTGCTTATTATCAAAGTTGTAAATTTTGTAAGAATTAAAGGTTTCAGGTTCAGGCAAGGCCGGATCAACCAAAAGATAGGTTAAGATACAGGTCTTTGTCTGCGGGCTGAAAAACAGCCGCGGTTCAGTCGCTCGTCGCCCTCTGGCCTTCTCATTTACAAACTCTTTGGCCTCAGCTTCGCGCGCCTGACAGACGCTTTGTCTTTGGCTGATTTCTTCTGCGCTTAAGGGAGCTTTAAAGCCGAAATAACGCTCATAAACGAAACGGCCGGCAATAATCAGCGTTAAGGTTAACAAAGCTAACCAGATTACTTTTTTCATAATTGTGATGTATAATGATTATATAATACTATTTTTTTAATATTTTAACCATATGCCTAAACTAAAAAATACAGTTAAAGTTATCGGTCTCCTAACCATACTTGGCGCCGCAGCCGCCAAGCTCGCTCCCCTACTAAAGTCGGCTGATCCTAAAATAAGAAAAAAATTTGAACACATTTTAACTTTACTGATTGAAATAAAAGATGATTTGAGTGATATCGGAACTATGGCTAAAAAAGAGATAAAAAAAGCCCGTAAAAAATAGACTTTTAAAAAGACCCCTTATGGGGTCTTTTTTATTTAGAGACAACTATTATATCTTTTTCGGTTCTGGTCACGGGAACATGATAACCGGTAGAATAGCTGAGAATGGCGTTGAACAAAACATCCTCATCATAGCGATAGGCTTCACCTCTTTTGGTTCCGGGATCATTAGTAATGAATTGTTTCTTGGCAGGATCATAACCGCGAATCAAAAGCATATGGCGTTCTGGTCCCGGCGGCGTGAAATATGGATTGCCGAGTAATTGACCATTCATTGGCGCAACTATAACATTCCCCTTTTGAATTTCTAATATAATATCGTTCAAAGTAACATCCTTCATCGCGGCTACGTTGTTAAATTTAAAATATTCTTTGAATATCCAATTGACGGTATCATCAACTGAAATATCTCTGAATTCGCCATGTTCTTTTAAGGTGTAGTCCGATGAACCCAATATTTCTCTTAAGGCGGTTGAGCTGTTTAAACTCTTACCCTGAGCCCAATATACGGCCATTAAAGCCGAAGCTTCTTCACAGCCGTCTTGCTGTCTTTCGTCGTCCCAATCGCCTGTCGGGGCCTGAGAAGTAAAAGGAGCCTTTTGATCGATAAACTTATATACTATTGGCTCGGTTTCTTTAATGGTCTCTTCCTCGGTGACCGTTTCTTCCGCCTCATTCAAAACTTCAGATTCAGTTTCAATGACCGGAGTATTATTTTCTACATTATTATTGACTTCAGTAACGGTGGGGTTCTCATTGTCAAAGGATTTAATAACGGCATAGCCGACTATTAAAATCGCTATAAACAAAACAGAAATAGCTATTTTATTATTCTTCATAACCGTTTATTTTATTTAATAAAAAAGTTATACTGTCTACAACGTTTAAGATTAGCAAACATTACACAATAAGACCATATTATGTTAAAACCAAAAATAAATCGCACCGTATTAATTAAAGTTTTATTATGTTTGAGCGCTTTAACACTTATCGTAGTTTATGAAGCCAATTACTATAAAGAAAACTCAAAATTGGGCATTCCCCGCATTAAGAATCTTAATGTTCCTTTTACCAGTCAGGCTCCGGAAGCAGACTGGCAAGAACCTTGGTTGAATGCTTGCGAAGAGACGACTATTATTATGGCTGATAATTTCTATAAAGATGAAAATATCACTCCCGAAAAAGCCCGTGAGCAAATTCTTAAAATACTGGCCATCAAGGAAATGAGTTTTGGAGAAAGCAAAGACGAGTCTATGGAAAGAATTGCCGAGATTGTCAATCTCGCCGAGTTGCCTTGGCAGGCCACGGTTTCAATCAATCCCCTGCTTAACGATATTAAAAAAGAAATAGCCGCAGGCAGACCGGTCATAGTTCCAATTGACGCGCGCTTATTACAAAACTCTCCGTACAAGGGAGAGCTTGATTATCACGTCCTAATTATCTCCGGCTATGATGACGCTCGCCAAGAATTTATAGTCCAAGATCCCGGCACCAAGGGCGGAAAAGATGACCGTTACGATTACCAAAATTTTTATTCCGCGATTAACGACTTCTTGCCCAATGCTACACCCTCAGGAAGAAAGGCCGTTTTGTTTACCGCTCCCAAGTGAATTTAATTGATTGTCGGGTGTTCATGGCCCAAATTGAGGCGGCTATTCAAGTAACTGAGATGCTTCTTTTTAAGACCGCTGAATTTACTTCTTTTGGCGCCCAACTTGATTAACATATCGGCCGCGTAACGTCCGCCCAAGAAATGCGGCAAAATCACATAATCAACGCCCATATCATACAACAAAAGAGCGTCTTTAATGCTATGCGCGACCATCATCAAGGTCGCTTTTTTATTTTGCTTGCGGACAACTTCGGCAATCAAACTGTTGGCCTCAAAGCTCGGGATTGTCGAAACAACCAGTTCTAGTTTGGCGCAATCAATGGTTTCCAAAAAATTAATATCACTGGCATCGCCGAATTCGGTTTTAATTCCCTTGGCGGTCAAATCCTGTACTGTTTCGGGGTTATAATCTACCACTAAAAATTTCTTGGACTTGCCGTTAAAGGTGTCTATGAAATCTTGACCAATGCGGTTACAACCGAAGAGTATAATCGGATATTGTTTTTTAGTCAGGCGTTTTTCTGAAATTTGTTTGCGTTCAAAAATCGATAAGAGGGGCTCAAGCCATGTATAAAGCTTATCGGCATACAAAATCATGTAGGTTGAAAAGAAAATCGTAATCAAACCGATTAAGGTAACGGTCGATAGAATTCGCGCATCAACATGGCCAAGTTTCATGCCCAAGGCAACGAGAATAAGTGAGAACTCACTGATTTGAGCGACAGTCAAACCGGTTTTAAAAGCAGTTTTTTTACGGTAACCGAAAAGCCCCATTATAACCATTAAAATCATCGGATTTCCGATCAAAACGAAGAGGGATAATACAATGGCAATCGGCACCGTATCCCACAAACCGGTCAAAACCATTTGCGCTCCGAGCAAAATAAAGAAAACCACAATAAAGAAATCGCGCATTGTAACGAGGCGGGCGCTAATTTCATGTCTTGAAGGCAAGGCCGCTAAGGCAATACCCGCGACCAAGGCTCCGGTTTCCAATGAAAAGCCCATGGCCTTAAAAATAGCCGCTACCAAAAAGCCCCAGCTCAAAGAGAATAAGAACAAAAGTTCTTGCGAATGAGACAAAAACGAATTAAGCGGTTTGAGTATATAGCGTGAAATCAGCCAAACTATGGCGGCCAATACAATGCCCTTAACAAAGGTCAAAGCGATTGACAACCAAGAGGCGTCCGGCGTGCTGAGTAAAGGAATGGAGAAAAGCAGAATCAAGGCTATAATATCTTGAACCAAGAGAAAGCCGATTGATATTTTAGCGTAGAGAGACTCAAGTTCGTTTTTATCCGAAATCAATTTCAAAATAATAATCGTACTGGAAAAAGCCAGGGCGATTGAAATATATGCCGAGACGACCGGAGAAAAACCAAAACCGAGACAAATTAAAAAACCGACTCCGGCCGTAAAGAGAACCTGGCCCAGGCCGGTCACAAAAGCTATTTTTCCAAACTGTTTTATGACTTGAGGGCTCAGATTCAAACCGACAGTAAAAAGCAAAATTGCAATGCCGATTTCGCTGAAAAGGCTGAATATTTCGTAAGAATGTATGAAATTAAAAACAAAAGGACCGACAATTAAGCCGGTAATGATATGGCTGATAATCAAGGGCTGTCGCATCAACCTCATTATAATGGCGACGATAACGCCGACCGCTATAACAATGCTCAGCTCGAAGAAAAGCGAAAAATCGGTCATGGCAAATATTCTAGAGGATTAACCGGAATACCGTTAAGGCGAACTTCAAAGTGAAGGTGCGGACCCGTAGTCAGCGGACCGGCGCCGGGAGTGCCCGGCATTGCGCCTGATAAACCGATAACTTGGCCTTGGCTGACATATTCATCCTCTTTAACATAAATCTTAGAAACGTGGCCATAAACAGTCGCCAGACCGTCGCCGTGTACAAGCATGATATAACTGTAACCCATGCCGCCGTCTTTGGCGCGACCGACATATCCCGAAGCGGCCGCCTTAAGCGGCGTTCCCTGCGCGGCGCGAATATCAACCGCCGGATGTTCGAATATATTGCGGAAAGGATATGACGGATCATGAAAATAAGCCGTAATGGTATTTTTTGTAACCGGCCAAACAAAGCCGTCGTATTTCAAAGTGATTTTATCAGCGCCGCCCGAAGCGTTTATACGAGCACGCAGCGCGCGGTCAAGGCTGACAATGTCGGCCGCGGCTGATTGCTGTTCTCGCTTAGCTTGGTTCAAAAGACGCTGATATTCGGCTTCAGATGATTTGGTTTGATCAAGAATATAAATTTTCGAATCTTTTTCCGTAGCGAGGCTGACTTGTTCTTGCTCTAATTGGCTTCGCAAAGTGCGAAGTTTTTCTTTATTCGCATCGAGCTTGGCCTTGCTTTGCGCCAAACCGTCTTTGGCTACTTTTAAGGCAGATAAACCACCGGAAATTTTTCCGTTGATATCTTCAAGATATTTTACTTGGCTGATATATTCCGTTAAGTAATTATTCAGTAACATTATCTCGAGCTGGGAACGGTCATTCTCTTGGCTTAACAATTTAATTGCGGAACCAAGACGATTTCTGTTCTGCTCGATTGATGCGTCGGTTTCTGAAATTTCCAGGTTCGTTTTTTGAATTTCCAAATTGGTGGTCTCAATATCGATTTTTACTTGATCTAAAGTCAATTGAGCTTCAGCCATGCGATTATCTACGATAGCTAATTGATTTTGCAAATTGGCTTTCTGACTTTGGGCTTTTTCGATTGCTTTTTGATATTCAGCTTGCTTATTTTTAATGGCGGCTAATTCTTTTTTCTTTTGTTCAATGCTGTAATTAAGTTCGTTAATTTCCGGACTTTGCGCGGGCGTTGTCGCTCCTTCTGCCCAATTGGCAAAAACAACAAGAGCGACTCCGAGGGCCGCTGTATAAAGGATTTTTGAGATGATTTTTGTTTTTGTTAAAACGGGCATGAGAGATTAATACTCTTATATTATAGCATATTTACACCAAGCTGCCAATAGCTTGATTGATTTTATCTAAGGTTTCCTCTTTTCCAATAACCGCAGCAATCTCAAAGGGGCCAGGACTGGCTTTGCGGCCGCTTAAAGCGACACGCAGGGGCCAAAGGTAATCGCCCAAAGGTTTGTTCTCAGACTTCAAAAAGCCGACAATACTACCTTCCAATTTTTCTTTATTCCACTCCCCTGCCGGAAATTTCTCCAAGAGTTCTTTAATGAATAATAAATTCATTTTTGTCTGCTCTCGACTTAAAGATTTCCAAAGCAACAGCGATGAATCAAAATCAAGTTTGGACTTAAAGAAAAAGTCACTTGACTCCATCAATTCAGACAGTTTTTTTAAACGAGGCTGTTCAAGGGCTATTACCGCCTTTAAATATTCATCTGATTTTCCTGTCGGCAGAAAAGGTTTGGCGAGAAGCAATAAATCATCAAGTTCCATTTTCTTTATATAGTGCGAATTCAAAGAATCCAATTTATCTTGGTCAAAAATTGCCGGACTGACTCCAATGCCGTCCAGGTCAAAAGTTTTTTCCAGCTCTTTCAAAGAAAAAATTTCTTGATCGTTTTTAGGATGCCAGCCCAATAATGCGACGAAATTAATCAGCGCTTCTTTAAGATAGCCTTGCTTTAAGAAATCTTCTGCAAAAACATCTCCTTGGCGTTTGCTTAATTTACCTCCGCCTTTATTCAGAATCAAAGGCAGATGGATAAATTTCGGAGCTTCCCATTTAAAGGCCCGGTAAAGCGCAATATGCTTTGGCAAAGACGGAAGCCATTCGTCGCCGCGAGTAACATGCGTAATGCTCATCAAATGATCATCAACCACCGATGCTAAATGGTAAGTCGGCCATCCGTCTGATTTCAAGAGAACATAATCTTCAATATCAGCGGCAGAAAAAGAGATTTCTCCGCGCAATTCGTCTTTAACTTTAATCTCGCCCTCAAGCGGCATTTTATGTCGAATAACAAAGGGATCACCCTTCGCGATTCTGGCCTTGGCTTCTTCAAGCGGGTAATCTCTAAAACGACGGTCATAGCGCGGCGGTTCTTGCCGCGCGATTTGTTCTTGGCGCAAGGTTTCAAGTTCCTCAGCAGTTGCAAAACAATAGTAAGCTTCGTTGCGGGCAACCAAATCTTCTGCGTACTTTTTATATAATTCCAAACGCTCGCTTTGAATATAGGGGCCGTAAGAACCGCCCTGCTCTGGACCCTCGTCAAACTCAAGTCCGAAAAGCTTAAAAACAGCCAATAAACTTTCCTTGGCTCCGCTAACAGACCTTTTTTCATCCGTGTCTTCGATGCGCAAAATAAATGAACCTTGCCATTTTCTTGCCAACAAGTAACCGAATAAGGCCGTTCTAAGTGTACCGAGATGTAAAAATCCCGTGGGCGACGGCGCCATGCGCAAACGTGGTTTTAAAGCTAAGCTCATTTGCTAAAAGTCTTAAAATAATTAATTACTTTTTCTTCACCGAGATAACAATTACTGCCATCCCAAAACAAGGGAATGGCCAAGCGCCTTTCATTAAGTCCGCAACGCTCTCCGACGGCAACGAATAATTCATAAGCTCGACGATCGTTATTGACATCTTGCGATATGAAATAAAAACTATCTTGAATGCGATTATTGTCGATGTAATCTTTTACTACGGCGCAGTGCGGACAAGTTTGAGAAAAGAAATAAAATTGTCCCGGCGGTATAGTCGTCGGCTCGGTTTTAACTTGCGCCGGCAATCGCGAACAGGCGCTTAAAAAGATCAGGCAAGATACTATGATTATATACCGCAGCATATATATGCTCAACTGTAACGACTGACACTGGCTACAACGCCGAGTCCTGACAAAGCGGCGATGATCGCGGTTCCTCCGTAACTAATCAAAGGCAAGGGAACGCCGGTCATCGGTAAAAAATTGGTAATGCCGCCAATATTCAATATCGCTTGTCCGACAATCCAAACCGTAACTCCGACCACCAAATTTCTGCCATAAGCGTCGGGCGCTCGCCGCGCAATTACCCAGCCGCGCTGTGCCAGCAAAGCAAACAAGATAATAACTCCGACTCCGCCGACCAAGCCGGTTTCTTCGGCAATGATAGAGAAGATAAAATCGTTTTGCACTTCAGGCAAATATAAAAATTTTTGCCGACTCTCCCCTAACCCGCGTCCGAATATTCCGCCGGAACCGACCGCTATCAAAGATTGATTGATTTGATAACAAGCTCGGCGCGTATCGCGTTCCAAATCCATAAAACAACGAAAGCGGTCCAGCTTATACTGCTGTCCGGGCAAATTGACCAAAAGAGTCAAAGCGATTGCCCCTAAAGCGACAAAGCCAATAATGTGTTTGAATTTCCCGCCGCCGACAAAATAAACCGCGAAAGCGGCGACGGTCAAAATCGATAAAGTTCCCAGGTCAGGTTGCAACAACATCAAGATTGCCAAAATACCGTATATAACCGCAAAGGTCCAAAAGCGCTTGGCGGTTTCAGAGCTTTTTTCAAACAAAGCCGCCAAGTAAACCATCACCGAAATTTTAACCAGTTCGGCCGGTTGTAAGGAAAAACCGAAAATATTAAGCCAACTGCGCGAACCGTTAACCTCGCGTCCCAAGCCGGGAATAAACACTAACAGCAACAAAACTACGGAGATTATAAGAGCCGGTAATGCGAAAATGCGCAATTTGCGATAATCAAGTCTGGAAAATATCCAAAACGCGGCCGTCCCAATAGCGATGCTTAAAAATTGCCTCTTAAAAAAATGGTAAGCGTCATGATAGTCATTGTAAGCGACAATCGAAGACGCGCTGGCCAACATAATCAAGCCGAAAACCAATAATAGTCCGACGATTAGTCGCAGACTGCGGTCCGATTCAAGCCGGCTTGGTGAAAGATCGACATGACGGCGAAATATGGAAGCTAAGCGGGAAAACATGTTGGGACATTAATGGAACCTGTCTAAAAGGAAAATTGCCAAACCGACAGCCGCGCTGACGCCGGCAATAACCCAAAAACGCATAACGATTTTGGCTTCGGTCCAACCGATCGCTTCAAAATGATGGTGAATCGGAGCTGATAAAAATATTTTTTTACCGCGCAATTTTTTAGAAGCGACTTGCAAAATAACCGAGAGGGCTTCTAAGACGAAAATAAAACCGATAATCGCTAAAATCAAAACGCTGTCAGTCAGCATGGCGATAATACCGAGCGTAATACCCAAGCTCATCGAACCGGTATCACCAAGATAAAATCGGGCGGGAGAAATGTTAAACCATAAAAAGGCCAGCAAGGCGCCGGCGATAACAGCGCAGAACGTGGCCAAATCGTATTTTCCGTTCATGACGGCGATAACAGCGTAAGATGCAAAGGCTATTAAAAGGGTTCCGCCTGCCAAGCCGTCCAAACCGTCGGTTTCGTTAACGGAAAAAGCCGTTCCGACAATTACCACAATAAAGACAATTATATAGGTCCAACCGAGATGAAAGTCACCGAGGAAAGGAATGTGCAAGGCATCGCGATCAAGTTTAAAGTAAAACCATAAAGCGCCGACCGCCGCAATCAAGGTATAAATCAAAAGCCGATGCGTCATAGTCAAACCGCCGCCGCCTGAAGTTCCCTTGCCCTTAACATCGAGCCAATCGTCGAGCAAACCGACCAAAGCCGAGGCCGCTAAACAACCCAAGGGCAACCAAGTCTCATTTCTGGTCAGAAAATCAAGCTGTGAAAAAATATCAAAGGGCAGAAGTTTGGCCAGATAAAAAAAGCCGAAAGCGAAAATAATAGTTGTCAGCCAAACTAAAACACCGCCCATTGTCGGCGTACCGCTTTTGGCGGCATGAAGTTTTGAAAAGATCGGCGTCGCGCCGGAATTACGGATGGTTTTGCCGAGTTTGTATTTGTATAAAAAAGACGTCCAAAGCGGTGTCCAGGCCATGGCAAATAAAAATGCCAAGCTCGATAAGGTCAAAATGATAATTATTTCCAATTCCATATCAACTGAAATTCACAAAATAAGCGAAATAGAGCGCGCTGATGGCTATTGTATTGCTCAACGCCGAGGCGGTGGCAATAATAACGGAAATGGCACGATCGCGCAAGCCGCTTAAGCTGGCGGCGAATAAAATATTAATCGCTATAATTGCCGTGCCGATTCCGGGAATGGCGTAAAGATGGAAAGCCGGACCGATTAAGTCAATACCGAAGACGACGTTATAATGCAAAACCGCTAAATTATCACCGATTGAACGCGCCAATAAAAAGGCTCCTAACCAAGCCAATAAATTAACCGCTGCGGCAACAATAAAAATTCGCCTAACTACGAAATCTGAAAACAAAAGCCGCAAAGAGCTTTTGAACCAATGCGAACCGAGATATAGATAGTTGAGGGCTTTGGAAATCTCAAGAGGCATAATAATATTGTACCATATTATAAGCCTTTTTCAATTTGTTTGCGGCTAATTTAGCCTCTTTTAGGGTACTTGAACGGCCAAAGCTAAAACGCAGAGCCGAACGAGCAATATTTTCTTTATAGCCTAGCGCGGCAATAACATGCGAAGCGTCAAGGTCGCCGGAAGCACAGGCCGAACCGGTTGAAGCCGCTACGCCCATTTCGTCCAAAGCAAGCAAAAGCGAATCGCCCGAAACTCCGGGAAAAAGCAGATTGGCGTGAAAAGGAGAATTATTATTTAGCGGGATTGTTAGTTTGGCTTCCGGAATCAACTTCAAAACTTCCTTGACAAAGGCGTTACGAATTTTTTTTACCGTTCTGACATATTTAGGACGCAATCGCTCGGCTGTTTTCAAGGCTTCGGATAAACCGATTATTGCGGGAACGTTGAGTGTTCCGCTTCTCAAATTTCTTTCTTGATGACCGCCATATTGGATAGCTTCAAGCGGCGTGTCTCGCTTAACATACAACAAACCGATTCCCTTCGGGCCATAGACCTTATGTCCGGACAAGCTCATTAAATCAACATTCAAATAATTCGCCTTACAGCTGAAAGAATTAAAAGCCTGCGTCGCATCACAATGGAAATAAATCGGCCGCGGCTTTGCTCCGCGTTTTCTGCCCGCCGTATTTTGCCAATCGTTTTGACGCTTCTCATTAAGTTTTCTAATAACCCTGCCCAGCTTATCAATGGCTTGCACTGAACCGAGTTCGCTGTTGACAAAACCGATTGTAACCAAGACCGTGTCCTCTCGAATCGCTTTACGTAAATTTTCCGGACTGACAATTCCCTCTTTGTTAACCGGCAGACGAGTTATTTTGCAGCCGTACCTTTCCAACATATGCAAGGGTTCTAAAATCGAATCATGCTCTATGGCAGAGGTAATAATATGTCCTCTTTTATCGCCCTTGGATCTTAAAGCTTTAATGAGTCCTTGCAATGCCAAATTATTGGCTTCTGTTGCGCCGGAGGTAAAAACTATTTCCGTTGCCTTGGCGCCGATAATTGAAGCGATATTGTAGCGAGCGTCTTCAACCGCTTTAAGCGCGGCTTGACCCAAGGAGTGGATCGACGCCGGATTGGCAAAGGAGCGCGAAAAATACGGCAGCATCTTTTTAAGTACTGCCGGATCCAAAGGAGTGGTTGCTGAATGGTCTAAATATATCATCTTTATTTAATTACAACTTTTGTTCCGACTTCAGTCCAATTATAAAGTATTTCAGCGGCGACAACGCCAACGCGTACGCAACCGTGAGAAACGGCCAATCCCAAATGGTTAGCGCCTTCTTTATAGCCGCTGGGCCATTCGGGCAGTTCATGGATGCCCGCTCGAGTTCCGGAAATTCCCATCCAAAAAGGCATCCATAAGCCGTACATGCGCGACCAGGCTCGAGGATGCTTATTGGCTATCGTGAAGGCTCCTTTGGGTGTTGGCATTGAAGGCTTGCCGGTTGAAACCGTATGAGTTCGAATAGTAATGCCGTTTAACTGCTGATAAAGTTCTTGCTTCTTTGTATCAATCAAAATACTTTTCACCAATTTCTTGGGCTCTTTGGAGAGCGGGTCAAAACCGCGTCTGACTTCCAAGCCATCGACATATCCGTCACCGTCAGTGTCGGGATTGTTAAGGTCGGTTTTAAATTGAATTTCTTGAGCATCAACCAGACCGTCGCCGTCAGTATCAAGCGGCTCGGCGGCAGAAGCCGCGCCGGCAAGAAATATTGGCAAGCTAAAAATAATAATCCATTTTTTCATACTTATAAGTATACCAAACTTTTATAGCCAATAATATTGGCTAATATTAAATAGAATATTATTAAATAATATCAACAGTCAATTCACACCTTATCCATTTGCTTAAAAAGAGTCCGCCTAGTACTATGTAAATACTATGCCCTCCAAAAAAGACGATTTTAAAAGATTACCACCGCAAAACCTAGAGGCCGAAAACTTTGTTCTCGGTTCGCTTTTGATTGACCCCAACGTCATCATTAAGATTGCCGACATTGTTAATCCGGAGGATTTTTACAAAGATGCGCACGGTCAAATCTACGCCGCGATGCGTGAACTCTACGCTAAACGCGAACCGATTGATATTTTAAGCTTAAGCTCAAAGCTCGAAGAAAAAGGAATACTGGATTCTATCGGCGGGCGCGCTTATATAGCCAACTTGGCAAATTCAGTCGGCACCGCTTCGAATGTCACCTACTACGCTGAATTGGTTCAACGCAAATCAACCCTGCGCCGCTTAATCGGCGCCGCTTCGGAAATCAGCGAAATGGGTTATGAAGAAGATGAAGAAATCGATAAATTATTAGACGAGGCCGAGCGAAAACTTTTCAATGTTTCGCAAAAGTTCTTAAAGCAGGCTTTTCAGCCGATCGACACCTTATTGAGCCAGGCCTTTGACCGTATCGACGAATTGCACAAACAATCCGGCAAGTTGCGCGGCCTAGCCACCGGCTTTAATGATTTGGACAATTTGCTGGCCGGCTTGCAAAAATCCGATTTGATTATTTTGGCGGCTCGTCCCTCGGTTGGTAAAACTTCTTTTGCTTTGGACATTGCGCGCCAAGCCGCCATTCTTAACAAAGCGGCGGTCGGAATCTTTTCTTTGGAAATGAGCAAGGAGCAGCTGGTCGACCGCATGCTCTGCGCTGAAGCCGGAGTCTCCCTTTGGAAAATGCGTACCGGCAAACTGTCCGATAAGCAAGAATCCGACGATTTTTCCCGGATTGGCTCGGCTATGGGCGTACTATCCGAAGTTCCGATTTTTATTGACGATTCGCCGAGTGCTAACATTATGGAAATCCGCACCAAGGCTCGTCGTTTGCAAATGGAACATAAATTGGAATTGTTGGTTATAGACTATTTGCAGTTAATGGAGGGCCGAACACGAACCGGCGATAACCGCGTCCAAGAAGTCGCTGAAATTACCCGCTCCCTCAAGGGTATTGCTCGTGAATTGAATATTCCGGTTTTAGCCCTGTCCCAGCTCTCCCGCGCCGTCGAACAAACTAGACCAGCTATCCCGAAATTGGCTCACTTGCGCGAATCGGGTTCGATTGAACAAGATGCCGACGTCGTTATGTTCATCTACAGAAAAGCGGCCGACCGCGGATATGAGACCGAGGAGTTATCGACCGATGAGAAGAACGTCGCGCAAATCTACGTCGCCAAACACCGTAACGGTCCGGTCGGCAAAGTGCATTTGTTTTTTGACGAAGAAACGGTAAGTTTTAAGAATTTGGCCAAAGGCGACTATGATATTCCCCCTGATCAAAATGAAGAATAAATAATTAATATATAAATATGTTTGAAAAATTAAAACAGATTAAAGACCTCCGAGCGCAAGCCAAGACAATGCAGAACGCTCTGTCCGGCGAATCAGCCAGCGTTGAAAAAAACGGCGTTAAAATAACTATTAACGGGAATCTTGAAATTACCGAATTGACGATTGCCGAAGGAGCGGGCGCGGCGACGGTCAAGGACGCTGCTAATGAAGCGATTAAAAAAGTTCAAAAAATTATTGCCCAAAAAATGCAAGATATGGGCGGCTTAAAAAACTTCGGATTATAATGCGTCTCCCCTCTCCCTTAGAAAGATTAATATCATTATTCTCAAAACTTCCCTCGGTCGGACCGAAAACCGCCGAGCGCTATGTTTTTTATTTGTTAAAACAAAAACCGCAGTTGATCGTCGAGTTGTCTGAAGCTCTGCAAGAACTTCCCAAACGAATTATCACTTGCGGTTCATGCGGGGGTTTTGCCGAGACAAATCCTTGTTCGATCTGCGGCGACTCAAAACGCGATCAGAACCTGCTCTGCGTTGTTGCCGATGAACGAGATTTGTATGTTATTGAAGAAACCGACAATTACAAAGGGCTTTATTTCGTATTGGGCGGAACAATCAATACCATCAACGAAACCGGCCCGGAGCATATTAATGTTAAAGGTTTGGTTGAACGACTCAAGGTATTAAAACCCAAAGAAGTTATTCTTGCCCTTAATCCGAATCTTGAAGGCGAAACCACTTCTTTATATTTAGCTAAACTCATCAAACCTTCCAATATAAAAGTAACGCGACTGGCCAAGGGCTTGCCGACCGGCGCCAATATTGAATACGCCGACGGATTGACCCTCGGCAATGCTCTAAAGTTTAGGAATGAAATATAAAAAAGTAAGGGCAGGTTTGAAACCTGCCCTTACTTTTTATTAAGCAACTTTAGTTATTTGAACCTTCGTCTTAATTTGACGATGGCCGACATTACGGCGATAGCGAGTTTTGTTCTTGAATTTAACAACGCTGACCTTATCTGTCTTGGCGGTCGATAGAACTTTACCCTCGACTTTTTCGCCCAAGGAAGGCGCGCCAAGTTCGAGTGCGCCGGAATCGTCAAAAGTCATTAAGGTTTCAAATTTGACCATATCACCTTCTCCAGCCTTGAGCTTTTCGATGGAAATTATGTCCTTTTCTTTGACCTTGTACTGTTTGCCGCCGGTCTTTATAACAGCTAATTTCATAGGTTTTTATTGATAACAATGTTCTAAGTTTAGCTGAGTTTGGCGCGTCTGTCAAGCCATTGAAAAGCAATAATAACCACAGCCATCAAGGCGCCAAGGGCGGCTAAGGTAAAAATCTTGCCGCGGCTTTGTAAAAATAAAGCGCTTAAACCGAAAAGCAAGGACACGGCGCAGAAAAGGAAAACGGTTTTTCTCGGACCGAAACCGGCATCCAAAAGTTTAAAATGCAAATGTTCTCGGTCGGCTGATTTAAAAGGATTTTTACCGGCAGCAAGACGGCGGATAATCGTCCAAGCCACATCCAGTATAGGAATACCCATTATTAATAAGGCGATGGCGATTTTGCCCCCGGAAATTATTGATAAAACGCCGAGCGCAAAACCGATTAATAAGGCTCCGGCTTCGCCCAAAAATATTTTCGCCGGCGGCCAGTTTAAAATCAAAAATCCCAAACAAGCGGCCGATAACATTAAAGCGGCAAAAGCTATATCAGGTTGAAACCAGCGCGTTGTCATTGTAAACAAAAAAATGACAATTCCGCCGACCGCACCGACTGAACTTACCAGACCGTCGACGCCATCCAATAATTTCGTCGTATACATCATTCCCAAAAGCCAAAGCAAAGAAAAGGCGGCCGAGGCCAAGGCAGAAAAATAAATAAAGCCGCCCATTGGGTTGGTAATTTTATCAATGCCGACGCCGCCGACTATGACGCTTAATGCGGCTAGGAGTGGAAAGGCGAATTGAATCATCGGAGACAGCTTTTTTTTATCATCGATAATTCCGCCGATAACCAGAATCAAGGAGCCGATTAATACTCCGATCCAATGCGAAGCTTCGAGCTCGCCGGATAGAATTCTCGCGCGGCCGGCATAAAGCGCAATGCTTAAAGCGGCAAAAATACCGACTCCGCCCAAAAGCGGAATTGGCGCAGTATGCTTTTTGCGCGCAACATCGGGAAAATCAAGAATTTTCAAACGCCAGGCCAGTTCTCGTACGGCCGAGGAGCAAAGCCAAGCGAGCAAAAAGGTGGCGATAAAAAAAATCAGGTAAAACATAACTATTGCGAATCCAAATAGTTTACGCCATTTTTATAATAATCGATTGCCAGAGTGCACATATGAAATAAGGGCGAGGGCAACTCATCAAGCCCATACCAGTCCCAGTCTTCACGTTTATCTTCTTCGATAACAGTAGGTTCTCCGCTTGCCCAATCCGCTATTAAACCAATATGAATATAATGCTTTGGCGCGTAATGAGTTATATTGGCAACATACTCAAAACGAAAATTTTTTATTTCAATACCACACTCTTCTTTGGTCTCACGACGAGCGCAGTCTTCGAAAGACTCCATATAGTCAAGATGTCCTCCCGGAAATGAGTACTCACCTGCTCCATGCGAACCTTTGCGTTTACCTAAAAGAATTTTTCCATCCTTGAAAATCATGACGCCGACCCCGACTTTTGGTATATTTTCTTCCATAGATTTAAATATTTTCGGCTTTTTTTATAACTATGTTCAAATTGTCATCCATGACAATCGTATCCCGTCGGGCAATGCCGCCCTCGAGAATTTTAGTCGCAATAGCATCTTCGACACGTTCTTGAAGCAAACGGCGAAGCGGACGGGCGCCGAATTCCGGTTCAAAACCGAGCGTGGCCAATTGTTTAACGGCCGCATCGCTGATTTCAAAACCATAACCCTTGGCATCAAGCATCTTGGCGATTTTCTTAAGCATAAGATTGGCGATCGATATGACATTGCCTTCATCCAAAGGTTTGAAGATAATAACGCCGTCAAAACGGTTGATAAGTTCGGGCCGCATTGCTTTGACCAATTCCTTTTCAATCAACTCTTCTTTGATCGCTTCCATTGTTTTGCCGGCGCGAACATTTTCTTGAATCAAAGCCGAGCCGACGTTAGAAGTCGCGATCAAAATCGAGTTTGTAAAGTCGATAGTTCTCCCCTGTCCGTCGGTCAAGCGCCCATCGTCCATAACCTGTAAGAACAAATTCAAAATATCGGGATGAGCCTTTTCAATTTCATCAAGCAAGACCAAAGCAAAGGGCATCTTGCGTACCGCTTCGGTTAGATAGCCCTGGACACCCGTTTGATCACCGATCATCTTCGAAACGCTGTCCTTGTTTTGATATTCGGACATATCGAGACGGATCATATAATCTTCGCGTCCAAAATAAGTTTCAGCCACGGTTTTAGCCAATTCGGTTTTACCGACACCGGTCGGACCAAGGAAGAGGAAGTTGGCAATCGGACGCTTGCCTTCACGAAGTTCGACGCGAGCGCGGCGCAGCGCCGAGGCCACCATAGCGACAGCCTCTTCTTGACCAATCATGCGACCATGAATCTTTTCTTCGAGATTAAGCAGACCCTTGCTCTCGTCTTGAGTTAACTTCGTGACCGGAATTTTTGTCAATTCGGTAATAACTTCGGCAATGGCCTGCTGATCAACTACTTTGTTTTCGCGGCGCGAAACTTTAACCGCTACCGACTCCAACACTTCAATCGCTTTGGCCGGCAGATATTTATCATGAATATAACGATCAGTTAAAGCAACAACCTCGGCTAGGGCATGGTAAGAAAAATACACGCCGTATTTAGCTTCCATATAACCGATTTTAGATTCAATCATCAGAATCGCGCGATTGACATCCGGTTCTAAAACTTCGACTTTAGCCAAGACCGAACCCAGCGCCGATTGTTCGATATATTTTGTATAGTGTTCAGTTGTCGCCGAAGCTAAGCAATAGATTTGTCCGCGACTGATTGCGTCCGCCAAAACCGAAGCCAGATCAAGACTTTCTTCGCCGCCCGAACTGATGCCCATTATCTTTTCCAAATCGCGCATATACAAAATGATATTGCCGGCGCGTGCGACTTCGGCAATTACCGTTAGCAATTTTTCTTGTGCCTGCGCGGGATTAGAACCGCCGATTAAGCGAGCCACGTCGATTTCTACAAGACGCTTGTCCTGCCACATCCTCGGCACATTTTCCAAAACCATCAAACGCGCGATGCCGCCCAAAACGCTTTCTTTGCCAACGCCTTCGGGCCCAACCATAACAACGCCGAAACGTCCCGATTCAATCGCGTCAAAAACCGCGCGAATTTCCTTATCGCGCGCCACGCATAAATCAACGCGGCTCCATTTCGCGGCTAAAGTCCAATCATGCGAAAAAGAATCCAGCAAGGGCGTAGCCAAAGCCGTATAGGCGCGATCCATATTGGTCGACGGTTTTAAGCGCGCCAAACGCCGGTATAAAGCTCTTTGCGTAATAAGCTGGTTATTGACCCTAAACCAAGCCACGGCATTAACCAATTTAACGCGGTCGATTTCAAGCTCATATAAAAGTTCGCGCAAATTTTCATCGCGGTCATAAGCCGGTACAATCAAGTCGAGTCCGCGAATTTTTTCTTGCGCCGCGTCCCAAGCAGTGGCATAAGCTTCAACCATAATCTCATTCGATAAAGCATTAAAGGTCGGGTTCCCGCCCTGCCGCGGACGATTATGCAACTGACGCTCAAGCCCTTCGACAAATTTTTTCTCATCAACCGTCAAACGCGAAAAGACCGCGCCGACTTCGCCGTTGGTGAAGAGCGCCGCGGCAAAAATATGCAAAGGCTCTATGTTCTCGTGCTGAAAGCGAACGGCGGTTAAATAAGCTTCCTCTAAAGCTTTCTGTGACATTTCATCAATCCCATCAGCGGCATTAATATGTTTGGATTTTCTTTTTTTCAATTCTGCCCATTCTTGGGCCGCAGACGGCAGAGCTTCGCTCGAACGATAAAGCGGCGGTTCGATTTTATGATCATTTTGACGCGCGCGTGTCGAACGGTAAATTGCGTACATGACCGGAATCAAACTCAGCCAAAAAATAAACAAGAGCCAATTCTGTTCCTGCCAAAAAGCCAGTTGTTTAAGAGCGGTCGGTGTCATTAAAACCAGGGCGCCGACAATGTCGCCCGTGTCATATAGCCAGAAAGCCAGCGCGGCGACGCCCGCGATTCCAATCAAATAACAAATTATATTAATGCCGGCGTCAACCGTTTTTTTTACGGCTTTTAATCTTATGTAAGCCGCTGAAAGCGTCAGAGAAAAATAAATAAAACGGTCATTATGAAACATTCCCAAACCCATTCCGCCACAATTAGAGCAAGCGAGCGTACGCAAACGTCCGCTGCCGCCGCAGGTCGGGCAAATAATCATTGGTAGAGGTTGTGGCTGTTTTGAATCGCTCATAACTGAGTATCAAAAAATCCAAGCTGAAAGGCCAGTTGATATAAAATAAAAATCGGAGCGATAAGCCAGGCCGCTAAAGCGGCTAAAGCAAAGGCTATCCAAAAACACATCACAATTGAACGGACCACGATTTGTACGCAACGCACGACAAAACTGATTAATTTGCCGGCGATGTCGCGTTGTCCGAACATCGGCGTAAAAAGATTCTTAAGCCAAACCAGCACGCCGGTCGAAGCTAGTTTACGATTTAGAAAGTGCCCAACCCATTGGATAACGCCCCAAAGTCCGCGCGAATACCACCACAGCGGAAAATACAAAAGATCCCAGATAAACTGGACGAAGATTTTGCCGGCGTCGGCTAAGGTGTTAGTCAGAGTCATGCCTGAATTATACCTATTTTTGGGAAAAAAAAGAAGCCCGTCATATTAAATGACAGGCCTCAAAGTTACTATTTGCTTATTTTATAAAGATCATTTTTTTCGTTTGAACGAAATCATCGCTTTCTAATTTATAGAAATAGATTCCGCTCGAGTAATGCGAAGCGTTCCAGTCGGCGGAATATGTGCCGGCCGAAAGCTCCTGACTGAACAAAGTTTCAACTTTTCTTCCGAGCATGTCGAAGATAGTGAGACTCACCTTTCCGCTCTTCACAATATCAAACTTGATATTAGTCGAAGGGTTGAAAGGATTGGGATAATTTTGCTTTAAGGAAAATACTTTAGGAATCTGAGATGAGATTTGCTGGATACCGATAACCTGAGATAATGGACGCCTCCAGACAGATTCGTTAAACATACCGGAGAAAACATAGTCACCCTTAACTAATAATGAATTTACAAATAAAGAATGAAAGCCTTCATTTTTAGCTGTCCAACTTAAACCGCCATTTGTAGTAATGAATAATCCTTTACTGCATCCGGCAATAACATTTGAACCTGCTACTGTGAGTGAGGTCATTGATGGGTTGGTGGTTATACCATTATTAACAGCAAACCAATTAACACCGAAATTACTTGTCTTGTAGACACCCTCATTATTATCACAGGCGGCATATACGTCAGTTCCTAAAACCGTTAATGCTCGTACCTCATTGTTATTATTATTTATCAACCCATTACCCATTGTCTCCCAGCTTGTACCGTTATTTGAACTTCTAAATACTTTTCCATTATTATTCCGGCTGCCAGCAAAAATATAGGGACTAATAGCGGCGAATGACCATACAGTAATATTTGGTGGTAAACCATTATTAACTGCAATCCAACTACCTCCACCATTATTAGACATATATATGCCGCTACCATTAGACGTCCCGGCAAAAATATTTGATCCTACCGCTATTAACGCATTAACCCCAGCATTAATGGGCAAACCATTGCTAACCGATGACCATGTTTCAGCATTATTTGTACTTAAATATACACTATTAATTGAGTTTTCATAATTTTCGTTGGTTCCAATAAAAATATTTGTACCTATAAAAATTATTGATTGTACGGTTGAATTAGGCGCTAAACCATTATTCTTTGCAGTCCAATTGAATCCATTATCTGTACTAAGGTATAATCCATTCCCTCTTGTGCCTGCTAAAATATTGGTCTGATTAGCTCCTATCGACTCAATTCTATGACCAGTCAATCCAGCGCTTGATTCAATCCAATTAACCCCCGCATTGCTGCTTCTATAAACACCCCCTCCAATGTATGACAATACGTTAACTCCTACAAAAATATTTGAGTTTACCGAACCAAGACTTTTACCATAACTATTGCTCGGAAGTCCGTCTCTTACAGGTAACCAATTTGCGCCGCTATTAGTGGTCTTAAAAACTCCGCTGCTGTCTAGAGCTGCAAAAAGTGTTGTCCCCACTGCCATTAGTGAATTTACAGGAAAGCTAGGCAAGCCAGAATTGACGGTTACCCAGTTAGCACCATTATTAGTACTAATATAAACTCCGTTATAGTATGTCGCTGCAAATAAATTTGACCCCAAGCTAACCAAGCTATATACCGTGCTTAAAGTACTCACAGATAACCAATTCAAACCATTGTTCGTACTTCTATAAATACCCCCGCCAGCAGCATAGAGGTCTGCTCCCAATGAAATTATGGAGTGCACTGAAGAAAATTCGCTTATTCCATTATTAGCCAAATACCAATCTGCACCATTATTTGTGCTTACAAACATTCCTCGGGAACTAGTTCCGGCGAAAATCTTTGTTCCTGAAACGAACAAACTAAGAATCGCTGTATTATTTGGCAAACCACTATTAGAAACAACCCAGCTAGTGCCCCCATTTGTACTTTTGTAAACACCGTAATCAGAAAATCCATATCCCGTTCCTGCAAATAAATCTAATCCAGACTTTATAACACAATATATAGAGCGATCTGATAATCCATTATTGATTGCCGACCAGCTGTCTCCACTATTAGTGCTTAAAAATATGCCGGATGCATCTGTACATGCGTACATATTTGAATTAATTGTAATAATGGAATTTATTTGTCCCCCTCCACTTGGTCCCTGCTGTATCCATTGAGCCATTATTCTCGTCGAACACACGTTCAATAATAAAACTGAAAGAAGCAAAATAGTTATTTTTTTCATCTTCCCCTCCTCGGGTTTTTAGTTTAATTAAATTGTTAATATTGCGTTTTAATACCGAATTTTTACCATATTTCCTAGTATATGTCAATATCCTTGACTTTTATCTGGCTTCCTTGGTATTATGTGGATATCCAAATGGCCCGCGCGGGCTGTTTTTTAAACCATTATATATGGACAAACTTATCAACTATCTCAAAGGCGCCATCGCCGAAATGAGAAAGGTTACTTGGCCGACAAAAAAAGAGACTTATAATTATACGGTTTTGGTTATCGCCGCTAGTTTGGCGACAGCCGTATTTTTGGGCGGTCTAGATTATTTGTTCAACCTCGGCGTTGAATGGATCATTAACCGTTAATCCTATGGCCAAACAAACTTTAAACCAAGGCCGCCGCTGGTACGTCATTCATACCTACTCGGGTTATGAAGAAAACGTCGCGGAGAACTTGCAACAGCGCGTCGAGTCAATGGATATGGAAGATAAAATCTTCAATATTTTGGTTCCCAAAGAAAAAAAGATTAAAATTCATAACGGCAAACGCAAAGTTATTGAAGAAAAAATCTTTCCCGGCTACATTCTGGTTGAAATGATCGTTACCGACGATTCCTGGTACGCCGTTCGCAATACGCCGAACGTTACCGGTTTCATCGGCACAGGCAATATTCCGACGCCGGTTTCCGACGAAGAAATCAAAGACCTCCAAAAACGCATGGGCGTTGAAGAACCTAAATTCCAAATCGACGTTTCGGAAGGTTCTCCGGTGCGCATCGTTGACGGACCTTTCAAAAATCTTGAAGGCAAAGTTATCGAGGTCGATGAGGCTAAAGGTAAAATCAAGGTGCTTCTTTCCATGTTCGGCCGTGAAACGCCGGTGGAACTTGATTTCTTGCAGATTAAGAAAATTTAAATTATATGGCTAAGAAAATTCTCACAGTTATCAAATTGCAGATTCGCGGCGGACAAGCTAACCCAGCGCCGCCAGTCGGTCCGGCTTTAGGTCAGCACGGCTTGAACATTTCCGAATTCTGTCAAAAGTTTAATGAAGCGACTAAGGATAAGATGGGCGACGTCGTACCGGTCGAAATCACCGTTTACGCCGATCGTAGTTATACCTTTATCACTAAAACTCCGCCGGCGTCGGAATTGATCAAGAAGTACGCCAAGATAGAAAAAGGTTCAGGTTCCCCGCTGACTAAAAAAGTCGGTTCCATTACCGAAAGTCAGCTCAAGGAGATTGCTGCTATTAAATTGCCTGACCTTAACGCCCGCGACATCGACGCCGCCGCCAATATTATTGCCGGCACGGCTCGCCAAATGGGCGTTGAAATTAAAAAAGGTTAATTATTATTAATTGTGGGAGCCCTAAAAGGCGCTATTACCACGAAATCATATGAAAGAAAAAAAGATTGTTAAAAAAGTCACCTTTGACTTTGACCGTTCTAAGACCTATTCGATTGCCGAGGCGATTGAGCTGGTCAAGAAATATTCGAAAACCAAGTTCGACGCTTCAGTAGAGGCTCATTTTCGTCTTGGTATTGATACTAAGAAAGGCGATCAGCAAATTCGCGCTGCTCTTTCCTTGCCGCACGGTACGGGCAAGACAGTAAAGATTGCCGCCTTTGTTATGCCGGAAAATGAAAAAGCCGCTAAAGAAGCCGGCGCCGATCTCGTTGGCGGCGAAGACTTGATTGCGGAAATTAAAAAGACTGAAAAAACCGATTTTGAAGTTGCGGTCGCCGAACCGGCCTTGATGAAAAATTTGGCGCAAATCGCCAAAGTTCTCGGTACCCGCGGTTTGATGCCTTCGCCGAAAAACGAAACTGTTACTCCTAACGTCGCGCAAGCCATTGCCGAATTGAAAAAGGGTAAAATCAGTTTCAAAAACGACGATACGGCCAATGTTCACGTCAACATCGGCAAAGTATCTTTTGACTCTCAAAAATTGGCTGAGAATTTGGAGGCAGTTATTACTGCGGTCAAGAAGGCCAAGCCCTCAAGCTCCAAAGGAACCTTCCTGAAGAATTTGACGATTTGTTCGACTATGGGCCCCGGAATCAAGGTTTCAGCCTAAATTTACTAAGCTAAAAAGAGCTTCCTCAGGGAAGCTTTTTTTGTTAAGATGTATAGTAATCATATGGAAACTCCACGCACCAGCGGTGTCTTATCTTGGGATGAATGCTTCATGCGCATTGCCGAGGTTATCGCTCAACGTTCCAAGGATCCGCAAACCCAGGGCGGCGCCGTTATCGTTGATTCTAAAAACGTCGTTTTGGGAATGGGTTATAACGGTTTCCCGCGCGGCATTGACAGCGATAAACTGCCATGGAAGCGCAGCGGCGACTCCCCTGTTTTGTCGGAAACCAAACACGCCTACATTGTCCATGCCGAAGAAAACGCTGTTTACAACAGCAGTATGAAATGCGAAGGCGCTAAAATGTATTGCACGCTCTACCCTTGCAACGAATGCGCCAAAACCATTATTCAAGCGGGCATTAAAGAAATAATTTATTTGAGCGACAAATATCATGAGCGCGATGCTTGGCTCGCTTCGAGAAAACTTTTTGAATTAGCCGGCGTCAAAACTCGGCAGTATACTCTGAACCATGAATAATTTCGAAATTGAAATAAAAACCTTGCTGGGCGCCAAAGACAAAGCCGACGCCTTGATTGAACGGATGAAACAAAAGGACCCGAACTTGAAAATTTTCGGTCAGCATAAGCAATTAAACCATTATTTCGAAGGCGGCGACCTTCGACTTTTAGCTAAAAATTTAAAGGGCCATATAGCTCCGGACAAACAAAGCGAACTGGAAGCGCTGATACCGAAAGTCAAGGATTATTCTTTGCGCAGCCGCGAAGCCGACGGCCAGGTTATTTTTGTTATGAAACTCGCCGTTGACGAAACTTCGTCTTCTAACGGCACCGCGCGCTTGGAATTGGAAAGTCCGGTCGCCTTGAGCCTTGATCAGCTTGATAAAATATTTTTGGATTCGGGTTTTGAATATCTTTCAAAATGGTCGCGCGACAGACAGGAATTCAAATATAAAGATTACAATGTCACCGTTGATAGAAACGCCGGCTACGGCTACCTAGCCGAGTTCGAATCCATCTTAGAAGACTCATCAAACGCCGAAAGCGCCAAAAACGATTTGCGCCAAGCTATGGCCGAGTTGGGCGTTGAAGAACTTAACCAAGACCGTTTGGCGCGCATGTTTGAACACTACAATACGCACTGGCCGGAATATTACGGCACCGATAAAGTTTTTAACATTGAATAATATGGACAAACATCCTGAGTATCAATATTTAGATTTATTAAAAGAAATCCTAGATAGCGGTTTCCGCAAAGTTGACCGCGGCACGGGCGACGCATCCTACAGCTTATTCGGCAAACAAATACGCTTTGACTTGTCCAAGGGCTTTCCGCTTTTGACAACCAAAAAAGTTTTTTGGAAAGGCGTTTTGGAAGAACTCTATTGGTTTGCTTCGGGACAAAATAATGTTTCTTATTTAACTCGCAAGGGTGTTCATATCTGGGACGATTACCCATACAAGATTTATAAAAAAAAGGTAGAAGCGGGCCATGAAGCGCCGATGGACAAAGAAACCTTTGTTGAAAAGTTAAGCAATGACGATGCCTTTGCCGCCCAACACGGCGTCTTGCCCCGCATTTACGGAGAACTTTGGCGTCACTGGCCGACCAGAACGGGCAAGACCATTGATCAATTGGCTTGGGCCATTAAAGAACTCAAAGAAGATCCGAGCGCCCATAACCTGATTGTTAATTCTTGGAACCCCGAATACCTATATACGATGGCAAGTCCGCAAGATGCTTCTTATTTCCCGATTTGCCACAACATGTATCAATTCAACGTCATAGACGGTAAATTATCTTTACAGCTCTATCAGCGCAGTGCCGATATTTTCTTGGGCGTGCCCTTCAATATAGCTTCTTACGCTCTGCTGACAATAATTCTGGCTCGGGTGACCGGTTATGAGCCCGGGGAATTCATCCATACTTTCGGCGACGTTCACATTTATGAAAACCACCTCGATCAAGTCAAAGAACAACTGACGCGCGAGCCTCTGCCTTTTCCGACAGTTGAACTTGATCCAGCGCTCAAAACGATTGATGACTTTAAGCCCGAACTGGTCAAGCTGATAAATTATCAAGCGCATCCACCGATTAAAGCCGAGTTAAGCGTTTCCGGCGGCCTGTTTGAAGGAAAGAAATCATAATGTCTAAACCGATTATCACGATCGTCGCCGCGGTTTCCGATAATAATATTATCGGCGACCATAACGATCTACCTTGGTATATCCCAGAAGATTTAAAACATTTCAAAGCCTTAACAACGGGCCAGACGGTTTTAATGGGCAAGAAAACTTTTGAATCGGTCATGAAACGTCTGGGCAAACCCTTGCCAAACCGTAAAAACATTGTTGTCACCCGCGACCAAAATGATCAATTTCCCGAAGGCGTCGTGGTCTTGCATGATTTAAAAGGACTGCTTGATTTGGATGAAAAAGAAATTATGATTATCGGCGGCGGTCAAATTTATCAGCAGACGATCAGCTTGGCCGATAAAATGCATTTAACCCATGTCCATCAAGTAATTAAAGGCGACGTCTTATTTCCGGAAGTTGATTGGAGTAAATGGAAAAAAGTTAGCGAAGAAAAGCACGAGGGCTTTGACTTTAGTGATTATGAAAAAATAAAATGATAATCATAGGCATCATCGGATTACTGTCTTCCGGCAAGGGCACGGCGGCAGAATATCTTGTCAATAAATACAAAGCCAGCCACTACGGCTTTTCCGACGCTTTGCGCGATATTCTCCAGCGCCTATATATTGAAGAAAACAGACAAAATCTTCAAAACTTATCGACGCTCCTCAGACAAGAGTTCGGTGAAGATACTTTGGCGCGTACTATGGCCCAGGATATTAAAAATGACAAGGCCGATATTATTGTTGTTGAAGGAATACGCCGTGAAGCGGATTTAAAATATTTAACTGATTTTCCGCATTTCCATTTAATCAGCATTGATGCTGATCTTGAAACGCGTTATGAAAGACTGACCAAGCGACTGCAGAACGCTGACGACGCCAAAAAAACTATGGGAGATTTCATAAAAGACAACCAAAAAGAAACCGAAGTTCTAATCCCTCCTCTTATGTTAAAAGCCGAATTCCATATCAATAACAATGGCTCGGAAGCAGAACTCTACGCCCAACTCGATGAAGCAATTGAAAAAATCCAGGGAAAATAAAAATATTATAAAACATGCTATTATAAAGACATGTACGATGTTATTATCGGCTTGGAAATCCACGCGGCCCTAAGAACAAAATCCAAAATGTTCTGCTCCTGTCCGAATGATTCTTCGAGCGAGCCGAACGAAAACACTTGTCCGATTTGCCTCGGACACCCGGGCACTCTGCCCGTTGCTAATAAGGAAGCGGTCGAAGCGACCGTACTCTTGGGTTTGGCGCTGGGTTGCGATATCAATCAACATTCCAAATTCGACCGCAAAAATTACTTTTATCCCGATTTACCCAAAGGTTATCAAATCTCCCAATACGATATTCCCTTTTGCCAGGGCGGCGAGTTGGAAATCAACGGCCGCAAAATTGATATCACGAGAATTCATCTTGAAGAAGACACCGGTAAATTGTCTCATCCCGGAATTACCGATCATACGCTGGTCGATTTTAATCGTGCCGGCACTCCCCTGCTTGAACTCGTAACCGAACCGGTTATCAGAGATTCGGCTACGGCCAAAGCTTTTGGTCAGCGCTACCAGCAGGTTTTGCGTTATTTGAATATTTCCAACGCCGATATGGAAAAAGGTGAAATGCGCTGTGAAGCCAATATCAGCTTGCAAAGCAAGGGTTCATGGAAATACAAAGACGGACAAATTATTCCCACGGGAAAAAACAAACTTAATCATAAAGTCGAACTAAAGAATATCAATTCTTTTAGGGCCATGGAAAAAGCCATTGAGTTTGAGATTAAACGCCAAAGCAAGGTTTTAGACGAAGGCGGTTCAATTCCTTCTGAGACTCGGGGCTGGAACGAAAGTAAAAACGAAACCGTACGCCAACGCGTTAAAGAAAGCTCGGCTGATTACCGTTATTTCCCTGATCCGGACTTGGCGGCCGTTACCATTACTCCGGCCTGGCTAAAAGAAATAAAGTCGCGGCTGGTTGAACTGCCTTGGAAGGCCGAAGACCGTCTGCGAGCCGAATACGGCTTGTCGGAATATGATGCCGGCGTATTGGCGGCCGATAAAAAATTGACCGGCTTTTTCGAAGACGTTATTTCGGAAATAAAGGCTTGGCTCAAATCGGAAAAAGATTCTTGGGAAAGACAAGACAAAACTCTATGCAAACTGGCGGCCAATTGGCTCAACAATGAATTGCTAAAACACCTTAATGAAAAAGGCTTATCTATCCGCGATGCCAAGGTAACGGCGGAAAACTTTGCCGAGTTTATTCTGATGATTCATCAAGGCAAAATCAACTCCAGTGCGGCTCAAACTATTCTTGGCGAATTAATGAAAACCGGCGGAGAACCCGACGCGATTATGCGCAAATTAGGTTTGGAAATTATTGACGATGCTGACGCCCTGGTCAAGGCTATCAAAAAAGTCATTGCCGCCAAACCAGAGCAAGTCGCCGAATATAAAAAAGGCAAGACAACCGTTATTCAATTTTTAATCGGGCAAGTTATGGCCGAAACAAAGGGCGCCGCCAATCCGCAAAAGGTTCGGGAATTGTTGGAAAAAGAACTGAACTAAGAGTAAACTATAAAGTAGTAAACTATTAATATGAACATAGCGATTTTTGATTTAAAGCCTTGGGAAAAGAAAATGTTCAGTTCTGCTCTCAAGGGACATAAGGTAACCTATTTTAAATCAGACCTTGATAATACCAAGCTTTCCGAGTTTAAAAGCGCGGAAATTATCTCCTGCTTCATCACTTCGCAAATTAACCAAAAAACCATCAAGGCTTTGCCTAAATTAAAACTGATTGCCACCCGCTCAACCGGTTATGATCATATTGATGCCAAGGCTTCACAAAAGAAAAAAGTCGCTATTGCCAATGTCCCTAGTTACGGAGAAAATACCGTTGCCGAACACGCCTTTGCCTTAATCCTTTCTTTATCGCGCAATATTCATAAATCCTATCTAAGAACAATCCGTGAAGATTATTCAATTGAAGGCTTGCAGGGCTTTGATCTTGCCGACAAAACTATCGGCGTCGTCGGCGCGGGGCGCATCGGACGGCATACGATTCGCATCGCCAACGGTTTCGGTATGAAGGTTATCGCCTATGACCCGCATCCGGATCACAACCTTGCCGAAACGCTTGATTTCAAATACGTAACTCTCAACCGTTTGCTGAAGGAATCTGATATTGTTACCTTGCATGTCCCCTATTGTCCGGAAACTCATCACTTGATTAATAAAAAAAATATCAAGCTCATAAAAAAAGGCTCACTGTTCATCAATACCGCCCGCGGCGGATTGGTCGATACCAATGCCTTGATTTGGGCGCTTGATAAAAAAGTTTTAGCCGGCGCCGGCTTGGATGTGCTTGAAGAAGAAGAATTGATTTTGGAAGAAAGGCATCTGGTCAACCGCAGAATTACCAGCCCGGAAATGATGTCGATGGTTAAAAATCATATTTTGCTCAGCTACGAAAATGTCGTCTTTACCCCGCACATCGCTTTCTACTCGATTGAAGCCGTGCAAAGGATTACCAAAACCACCATCGACAATATTTTGGCTTTTATAAATAATAAGCCGCAAAATCTTATCGCGACAAAAAAGAAATAACTTCTTTGTCGAATTGTTTGGTGTTTTTAACCCACTCTATTCGCCTGCCTTGTTTTTCCCACCTTCTGAACCAGGTCATTTGACGTTTGGCAAATTGTCCTGTGGCTATTGCCAATTTTGAAATCATCTCGTCTCTAGTTAATTTTTTTTGGAGAAATTCCGCAACGAATTTATATTCCAAGCCAAAGCTCTCAAGCCGTTTCCAGCTTAAACCCTTCTTATGCAAGTTGGCGACTTCCTTGATCATCGCGTCGTTTTCTAAACGGTCCAAAATTCTCTGTTTAATTCTTTTCCTCAAAGTTTCCATCCCAACTTCTAAACCAATCACCATAAATTCATAGGGTGGTTTTTTTATTCTTGGTTTTATTTCATGAATCTTTTCGTTGGCTTTTAAAATATCCAGATAGCGAATCAATCTTCGTTTATTATTTTTTTCAGAATTATTAAGTCTTTCAAAAAAGACAGAATCAATGACTTTAAGTTCTTCCTGGACTTCACTGAGACTCAGTTTTTCTTTTTCAGTGCTTTCAGCGGTTCGACCCGGTTTTTCACTCAAAATATAGCCATCAACCACTGCCTGCAGATATAAGCCCGACCCGCCAACTATTATGGGTAGTTTTCCCCTCTTTAAAACGCTTAAAACGGCCTTCTCGGCGGCTTTTTGGTATTTTAGGAGGTCATATTGCTCCGAAGGGTTTGCCACGTCTATAAGATGATATTTGACCTTGCCGTATTCGGCCAAATCCTTGCCCGAGCCAATATCCATTCCCTTATAAACCTGCCGCGAATCGGCCGAGATAATTTCGCCCTGATGCGCTCGCGCCAAACGAACCGCGAGCTTGGTCTTGCCAGATGCGGTGGGGCCGACAATAACTATAATTTTGGGCATCTTTTTCATGAAACCATTGTACGTTGTTTTTAGAAATTAAAAAAGCCCATCAATCGACGGGCTTTAAAAACTGACATATCAATTATATCTTTTTAATTTCTTTTTTATTTGCCTTCTTTTCTTCTTTCTTATTCCAATCAACTTCAACTTTGCTCATTATAACAATCATCGATTTTTCCACAAAATCATAGCGGATTGTAAAATCTCCTTCTTTGATTTTTCCGCGATGTCCGAGTCCGGTTTTTCTATCCGTGATATAAACTTTACCCGAACCGATAACATCAAATTCAAAGCGATATGACTGATTAAGGTTGTGTTGCGGACCAATGTGAGAAGGTATCGGGTCTGACGGACCATAGAAAAAATAATCCAAACTCAATTTTATGTTTTTTGACGGCAGAATCGAAATTATTACGCTGTCGAGAATCAAGTGTAATCGGTCACGTTTCCTTAATTTTTTATTTGCGAAATCAAAAGCACATTCATCGTTAGAAAGTTGTTCGCCTTCAAAGACTCGTATTTTTTCTTCGTCCTGACTGGAATCGACTTCGCTGACCCTGAAGAAATTTTGAGAAAAAGTTGATTGGATGAAAATTGATATAAATATTGAAAAGATCAAAAAATACCTCATCTGACCCTCCTTGGTTTATGGTTATTTGCCCCTACCTTACTCTGACTTTAAAAATTCGTCAAGGAAAGAAAAAAGCCCACATTGATTTATGCGGGCTTATAATGCTTAGAAGCACTTAGCGTATATGCGGGGTGTAAGGAATTATTTGCATATTTCTAAATATAACTGTCATTTTATTAGTTATAATAGAATAGGCTACGCAAATTTCGCCTCCGGTATCTTCCAATAAGCGCTCTTCATTATTTACAAAAAGTCGTAAATTGGGATTTCTTACAATTGCCGTCGGCATGAACATTGGGCTTTCATTCTTCAAACTTAGAACTTGTTCATCCGTTAGATTGTAATAACTTCTAAGTTTTGTAAATTCATATGCAGAGATAACATAATCAAGCTGATCGCCTTCATTTGAAACTCCGCACATAACAAATGTTTGGTCATCTAAAGCTACTTTAAGATCGCCAGATCCGGAATTTGACACCACACCTTCATACCAGATTTCGTTCTCGTTATGCTGTATTACTTTATCAAAGAAAAAAGTTTGTGCGAGAACAGATGTAGCTGATAAAACAAAAATGAATAATGTTATTGATAATTTTTTCATTGCTATGTATGCTCTCCTTCTAGAGCAACTACATTAGTTTGTGTTAAGTGGACTTTCTCCAAAATCTTTTTGATAATTGGAAAGCTAATTTTTTAGTATTTCGTGAAACGCCTTACTTTTTCTGCCAATCAATACTGCTTAAAACGGATTGTAACGCAGAGTTTCTGATTTGAAGACCTGTTGTTAGTCCCCATGGAGCAAAGCCGAATAAAGCCATGAAGTCGTCTTTCTTAATTTCTACCTTGCTAAGATCGACTTCGTTAACTTTCCCGAGCTTGTTTTCCGCATTTCTGTCGAAGATGTTATCTGTATCAATGATTAATACTTTTCCTGTTAATCTTTGGCCGCTATCTGAATACATTAAATCCATAAGATAGGGCACTGCAATTTTGCGATCTTTAAAGTATTGGGATAAGTCAGAAAACCCTTCAAATTTATTGCCGGCATTCTCAAAATCAAATGCTATGATGTAATTTTTGTAAGCAATAAGAAATTCGATGTTTTTATGAACTTCTTCTGTCATCAAGGAAACAATTCCGTCATAACTGTATGGCATAGCATAAGCTCCAGAAAAATCTGTAACGGAACCTTCCCTTTCAACATAATCTGATGTATAAGCGTATTTCGAGCTAAGCACGGTGGTATGAGTAACAACAAATGTTGCTCCCAAAGATTGTGAATACTGTGCCTGTGTTAAAGCAGGAATAAAGTTAACTGCAATAAGCAATAAAGTTGCTATAATTCTTAATGTTTTCATGACTATGTATGCTCTCCTTTAGAGCAACTGCGTTTAGTTTATGTTTATGGTTTGTAATTAAATCACAAAAGCCCCTAAAGATAAGGCTTCTTTGAATTAATCACAAACTTTTGTAAAAGTTCATAATCCTCATAATAACATATATACTTATTTCTGTCAACAGTACTAAAAATAGGCCGATTCTGGCCTACTTTTATCGATTATTTGAGGTTTTTCAGCTCTTCCAGCAATTGCTTCTCTTTTCTAGTTAAATCCGTCGGGGTTTTGACGGTTACTTCAACAAGATGATCTCCGCGTCCCCTGCCTCTTAATTTAGGCACGCCTTTGTCTTTAAGCATAAAAACTTTGCCTGATTGCGTACCTTCAGGAATTTTCAAGGTTACCGGACCGTCGACGGTCTCGATATCGATTTTCGTGCCGAGTGCGGCGTCGGGAAAACTTATACTGATATTCGAAATGATATCGTCGCCGCGCCTAATAAACCTTTTATCAGGCGTGACATGAACCTTAATATATAAATCGCCGCTCGGCGCGCCTTTTTCTCCCGCCTCTCCCTGTCCGGTCAAACGAATCATTTCGCTGTTGGAAATACCGGCGGGAATCTTTACTTTCATCGTAACGTTTTCGCGTTGCTGACCTGAACCGCGGCAAACCTTGCAGGGCTTTGAAATCACCTTGCCTTCCCCGTGACAGGTCGGGCAAACGGTCTGCATCTGAATCCGGCCGAACATCGTTTGTTGAACTTGATTAACTTTGCCTTGCCCGTGACAAGTTTTACAAGTCTCGGGATTGGAACCCGGCTCAGCACCCGAGCCCGCGCAAGTTTTACAAGTTGCGGTTTTAGCAAAAGATATTTCGCGCTCAACGCCAAAAACGGCTTCCATAAACGGAATCGTAATTCCTACTTCCAAATCGGCGCCGCGCTGTGAACGTTTGCGGCGCCCGGAGCCGCCAAAACCGAACATGTCGCCGAAGCCGCCGAAAATATCGCCGAGATCATCCATGTTGATATTAAAACCTTGGCCGCCAAAACCCTCAAAGCCGCCAAAACCGCCGGCCTGATTAGAATATGCTGAACCAAAGCGGTCGTACTGCGAACGCTTGTCTTTATTGCCTAAGACCTGATAGGCTTCGTTGACCTCTTTGAATTTGGCTTCATCGCCTCCACCCTTGTCAGGATGATATTGATGCGCTTTCTTGCGAAAGGCCTTTTTAATATCTTCTTCAGTCGCGGTCTTAGCTACTCCTAAAATTTCGTAATAATCTTTGGACACGGAAATTAATCTTTACTCTTAAAACCTATTTCGCCTTCAACCGGTTTTGACTCTGCGATTGCACCAAAAGCCTTTTCATACATTTTAAGATTTTCCATCATGGCATTCACAATGCTCTTAAAATGACTCGGCGTGGTCACTAGCTTGGCGGTTACCCGTCCGGCCGGCGCCATAACATTGCCAAAGGTCATTCGAAATTCTTCCTTGTTATGCGCAATATGCGCCCAGTTCGAATATTCGCCGCCGCCCGGAATCGGGTCTTGAATCTGAATCTGCTGCTGAGGATTTTCGTTGGCCATAAATTTATTTAGAGAAATTAATTAGTTATTTTTTCTCTTCAAACTCACCTTCAACCGGTCCCTCGGCTTTTGGTTCTTCGGTCTTTGGTTGTTCGGCTTGTGCGGATTGCTGATACATTGCCGCGCCAATTTTCTGCGCTACGGTATTCAACTCTTCCATGGCTTTTTTAATGTCGTCGTATTTATCAGTATCTTTGACATCTTTCAAAGCTTTCAATTTAGCTTCAAGCTCGGTCTTGTCTTCGGCTTTCATTTTATCACCGGACTCGCTTAAGAGTTTATCGGTTTGGAAAACAACGGCATCGGCCTGATTCTTAATATCGACCGATTCCTTTTTCTTCTTGTCTTCCTCGGCGTGCAATTCAGCTTCCTTGCGCATCTTTTCAACTTCTTCTTTGCTTAAACCGGAGGAGGCGGTAATCGTAATATGCTGTTGTTTGCCCGAAGCTTTATCAGTCGCTTTGACATTCAAGATGCCATTGGCGTCAAGATCAAAACTGACTTCAATTTGCGGAATGCCGCGCGGCGCCGGTGGAATGCCGTCGAGAATAAAGCGCCCCAGCGATTTATTGTCGCTAGCCATCGGACGTTCGCCTTGGACAACATGAATTTCAACCGAAGTCTGCGAATCGGCCGCGGTCGAGAAAACTTGCGACTTTGAAGTCGGAATGGTTGTATTGCGCTCAATCAAAGGCGTCGCCACGCCGCCCAAGGTTTCAATACCAAGCGTCAAAGGCGTAACATCAAGCAAGAGAACGTCATGGACATCGCCTTGCATAATACCGGCTTGAACCGCGGCACCCATAGCAACGACTTCATCCGGATTAACGGTCAAGTTAGGTTCTTTGCCGAAAAAGGCTTTGACTTTTTCTTTGACCAAAGGCATACGGGTCATACCGCCGACCAAAATGATTTCTTGCAAGTCATTAACGCTCAATCCGGCATCAGCCAAAGCTTTCTTGCAAGGTTCGATGGTTTGTTCAACAAGATCTCCGACCAAACTTTCAAGCTTGGCGCGCGATAATTTCATAACCAAATGCTTTGGTCCGTTTTGGTCGCTGGTAATAAAGGGCTGATTGATTTCGGTTTCCGCTACGGTCGATAATTCAATCTTGGCTTTTTCAGCGGCTTCTTTAATGCGCTGTAAAGACAAGGTGTCTTTGGACAAATCAACGCCCTGATCTTTTTTGAATTCATCAATAATCCAATTAACCAAACGCTGGTCAAAATCTTCGCCGCCTAGGTGAGTGTCGCCGTTGGTGGCTTTGACTTCAACCGTATCTTCCGAAATTTCAAGAATAGAAACATCGAAAGTTCCGCCGCCTAAATCGTAAACGGCAATTTTTTGGCCCTTCTTTTTATCAAAGCCGTACGCAAGGGCCGCGGCCGTCGGTTCATTGATAATGCGCTTGATATCAAGTCCGGCGATTTTTCCGGCGTCCTTGGTTGCCTGGCGCTGAGAATCATCAAAGTAAGCTGGGACGGTAACAATCGCTTCGGTAATCTTTTCGCCGAGCTTAGCTTCAGCATCGGCTTTTAATTTAGCAAGAATCATCGCCGAGATTTCCTGCGGCGTATAATCCTTGTCCTGAATCTTAACCTTAACGCCGTCGCCCGCTTGAATAATCTTAAAGGGCATGTTCTTTAAATCGCGTTGTACTTCCGGATCGTCGAAACGGCGTCCGATTAAGCGCTTGACCGCGAAAATCGTATTTTCCGGATTGGTAACGGCTTGGCGCTTAGCGGTTAAGCCGACCAAGCGCTCACCGGTTTTCGAAACAGCCACGATCGAGGGCGTCGTTCGATTACCTTCGATATTCTCAATAATTTTGGGAGCGCCGCCTTCCATGATGGCCATGGCGGAGTTAGTCGTTCCCAAATCGATTCCTAAAATTTTTGGCATATATTATTTGTTAGTTTCAATCTTAATCTTATTCGGCTTCGCTTCCGGAGCCTTGGGGATTGTTATTTTCAAGATACCGTCTTCGGACTTGGCTTTGGCTTCATTGCCCAAGCAATGGGTCGGCAGTTGAATCGAGCGATAGAAGGAACCGCGACGGATTTCTTTGCGATAATAATTTTTTTCGTCGATTTCGCTTTGTTTTTCCGCTTCGCCCTTGATGGACAAAATATCATTTTCAATCGAGATATCGACCTTGGCCGGATCAATGCCGGCTAATTGGGTTTCGACAATAACATTGTCTTTGTCTTCGTACATATCGATGGCCGGAATGCTCGACATCTCTTCAAAGGGTTCAAGCATCGGCATCCATTTAATGAGTGATGTCATATGATTATAAATTTAATTTTTAATTTTATAGACTGCGACTCGCGCAGGAATTAAGACTTTGTCATGAAGCGTATAACCGCCTTTTAACTCTTTAGCAACCATACCGTCCTTGTCTTTATCGGTTGTTTCTTCGGTTTCAACGGCCTCCATCCGCAGCGGATCAAACTTGCTATCTTGAACGTTGATTTCTTTCAAGCCGTTAATTTCAAATGATTTTTTAAATTGCTGGAGAACATGTTCTAGACCGATTCGCCAATTGGCGTCGCCGTTGGGCGGATAATGCTGCAGAGTTAATTTTAAATTGTCGTAAACGGGTATCAACTCGAGCAACAAAGCTTCATTGGAATAGAGGGCCAGCTCGACTCGTTCTTTGGCGGTTTGTTTCAAAAGGTTTTGATAGTCGGCCAAAGCGAGTTTATATTTATGTTCAAACTCTTGGCTTTGTTTTTCCCAATCGGTTTTTGGTTTTTGTTCTTCTGCTTTCTTTGTCATATTATTTCTTTGATAATTCCTTAATCAAAAAATCAATCCGGGCTTTGTTAAGCGCGTAATCCATACGCACCGGTCCGATTAAGCCGATCAATCCGACGCGATCCTTGCCCTGATAGCGGCTCATAATCGTAGAGGAAAAAATTCCAAAGGGGCTGTCTCGACCGATCATAATTTGCGGTTCAAAAGCTATGGTATCAAAAACTTCACCGACAATATCGTCAATGCGATCCATAATCGATGAAATATCATACATCAATTGCGGTTGATTAAATTCCGGTTGCTGTAAAAGATTGGAAATACCGGTGTAATAGACATTGTGCTTATGAAAGGCCCAAACAACGGCCAAGCCCGACATGGCGGCCAATTGCTTAGCTGAAGCCTTGGCTTTGATTTCATCTTCAGGATCGGAGAGAGCCAAACTCTCGCTTTCGCTTTTAGGCAATTCGGCATTGGCGACTTCTTTGACATATTGTTCATAGGCCTTATCGGTCGGAATACGGCCGGCCGAGGTATGGGGCTGAACAATCCAGCCATCTTCCTCTAATTCGGCCATATCATTACGGACAGTGGCCGAAGAGACGGGCATATGGTACTTTTCCACAATCGTCGAAGAGGCCACTGGGCAACCCGTGGCAATATGTTCCTTGATAATTATCTCTAATATTAGCCTTTTTCTTTCTTCCATATAAAAACAATAGCTTAATATAAAGCTATTGTATCATTGTTAGCAATCGACCGTCAAGAGTGCTAAATCACTTTTTATACTCTCCGAAATACCACTGCAAAAATTCTCTTGCAATCGGCGTGCCGGAGATATCACCGCCCTTGCCTTCTTCAACCAAAACGGTAATGACAATTTCAGGATTGTCATAGGGCGCAAAACCGGTAAACCAGCCGTGCGGATCTTTTTTTGAAGACCACTGCGCCGTTCCCGTCTTTCCGGCCGCCTCAACCGGCAAAGAGCTCATACTGCGCGCCGAACCGGAAGTAACAGTTTGGCGCATGCCTTCACGAATTATTTTTATATTGTCGGGACTCAAAATATCTTTTGAAATTACAACCGGCTCGACTTTGCGCACCGAATTTCCGTTTGGGTCTGTCAGTTCCTTAACTAGATGCGGACGGTACATAGTTCCGCCGTTAGCAAAGAACATAGTATAGGCGGCAACCTGCAAAGGCGTGACAATCAAATCACCCTGTCCTATGGCGATATGATAAGTATCACCGACATACCACCGTTCCTTTTTAACAGCTTCCTTCCATTCTTTGCTCGGCACGAAGCCAACGCCTTCATTGGGCAAATCAATGCCCAAACGTGTTCCGAGAAGAAACTTTTTGAAATAAGAAACAATTTTATCAACGCCGAGGCCGGTAAAGTTTTCATAGCCGCCGCCGATATAATAGAAAAAAGTATTAACCGATTCGGCAATTGCCTTGCGCACGTCGGTTACGCCGTGTCCCCCGCCCTTCCAATCGGGAAAGCTCCATTGTCCGACGCGCAAGCCGCCAGTGCTGAGAAAGGTTGTAAATTGCGAGATTATATTTTCCTGCAAGGCGGCGCCCGCCACGATCGGTTTGATTGTCGAGCCCGAAGGATATTCGCCGGCTACGGCGCGGCTGAACAAAGGCAGGTCGGCCGAATCGGCCAGTTTAGAATAGTCTGATTTTGAAATACCTTTGGCAAACAAGTTATTGTCATAAGCCGGCAGGCTGATCAAAGAAATTACTTCGCCGTTATTGGGATCCATAACAACGGCCGCCGCGCGTTTCAAGCCCATTTTCTGCAAATGATTGGCCATAATCGCTTCCAACTTTTGCTGAGCGGCGGCGTCAATCGCCAAAATCAAATTATTGCCTGGAACGGCGATTGTTTCGCTGACAACTTTTTTTTCTTTACCTAAAGCATCGACTTCGACTTGTTTTATGCCGGCTACTCCGCGCACTTCATTTTCCCATGACTTTTCCAAACCGGCTTTACCCAAATAATCAATCGGCGAATATTCACTTCGATCGGCCGCCAATTCATCAGGATTGATCTTGCCGGTATAGCCCAAGAGATGGGAAAAAGACAGGGACGGCAAAACATAACTGCGCCGGCTCGCGTTAGACAGAACAAAGCCGGGCATGCTTGGCGCCTCCAGCTTGATCTTCAAAGCTTTTTCATACTCTATGTTGTCGGCAATAAAGAATGGCTGATAAAACTCCAATTGCGAAGCATCCAATTTTCTGACGGCCGCTTTTACTTCTTCGGCATCAAAGCGGCCGGTCAAATTCGCCAAAGCATCAATCAAAGAATTTCGCTGTACCTCGTCCTTGGGCAAATCGGCCGGAATACAATAAAGCAAAAAGTTGGCAACGTTATGCACGAGCGGAACGCCGTTGCGATCATAAATTATTCCCCGGTTGGCCTGTTCTCGCTCTAGGCGCAAACGATTGCCATTGGCCATGTCCCGATAATATTCGCCTTTAACGACCTGCAACCAGCCAAGACGCCCCAATAAAACTATAAGCAGGAAAACCGCGCCGAACTTAACCCAGGCCATAAACGACGCGCCCAATTTGTTGCCGACTGTTTCTTCTCCTCTCTCAGTCGGCGTATAAGCGCCTTCAACCCAATCGCGGCGGAACTTGCCTTGGAAATTTCCATCCTTAAAAGACCCTTCTTGAATCGTGAAAGGATCACTGCCAATAATTTTTTTATGGCGACGTATCATCATATTATCGACGGGTAAAAGGCAGGAAGACGGGACGCAGGCGCCTGGTCGCCAAGTTTGAAATATAAAAAATGAAAATCGCCGCTACGGCATTAACGACCAAAGAAAGGCCGAGCGCTTTAAATAAGCTGCTTGGCGGCAAAAGTCGCACGCCCGACCAATAGTCGAACAGCAGGAACAAACCGTCATAAAGAATCGTCGCTCCAATAGCAATCATAAGCAAAGAATAAACCGAACGGTTGGTCATGACCCTTTCAAAAAGAAAATATACCAAGCCCAGAACCAAAAACAAGATAATTAAATGGCTACCGAAAAAACGGAAAGAAAAAATTTCAAACATTAATCCTCCGAGCAAAGCCCACCAAGCCGCGGCCCTTATATTGGCCAAGAGAGCCGCAAAAACAATGCCGAGTACTACTAAATGAAGACTGTGCAGAGACAAGGGCAAAGAGCCTACGAAAACTATATCGGCCAAAGCGGCCAAGATAATGGCAATCAAATTAATAAACCAAGTTCTGGACATAAGGCTCATTGTTTAAGCACGGCAACAAAACGCAGAGTTTCAACGTCGGCGGCCGGCTCGACAATGGCTTGTTGCCATAATTCATTCCCCTCTTTAATAACGCGGCTGACATAGCCGAGCAATAGTCCGGGTGGCATGCCGGCTTCCAAACCGGAGGAAACTATAACATCTCTTTCATTAACGGTTTGCGTCTGTGGAATCAACTCTATTAAAACGCTCAATCCGAGATCGCCGCGCGCTATACCGAGAGTATCACCGCGTCCGGCGACTGTCACCGCAATGCGGCAATCGGCGCTGTACATCAAACAAGCTTCGGCAATATTATTTTTAACCGCCGTGATTTTACCGACCAAAACACCCTCGGAGCTGACAATCGGCATACCAACGGCAATGCCTTGGTCACTGCCTTGGTTAAGAGTTACGGTTTGTCGATTCTGCCAAGAATCGCCCGGCACTCCGCGAGCTATAATCTCAGCCATTTGCAAAGATGATTTTTGAGCTTCGGCAAAAACCAAATAATCTCTCAAGCGGCGATTTTCGTCTTCCAATGTAAGCAAGAGGGCATTCTCGGCGGCCAACCGCGCATTTTCCGAGCGCAAGGCGACCATAGCTTCTTCGCTCGTCGCCTGCTCTTTGGAAAAAGCCAGCATTTCGCCGGCCCGATGCATAAAGCCGGCAAAAGGCTTGGCAACAGCGCGAGTAAAGCCGCCCAAAGTACCAAAGCGGTTGCTCCCGATAATAATAAGTAAAATGATAATGCCGCCCAAGACCGCGAAGGTAGCGAGCGGTCGGCGATTATTCATAATTTTGTTTTATAATTCTTTGGTGCTAGGTATCATAACCCGGGCCAATAAAGCCGGATCAGATAGCAAAATACCCGTACCGCGCACAACGCAAGTCAAGGGATCGTCGGCAACTCTTACCGGAATCTTTGTCGCCGCGGCGATTTCCTGATCCAAGCCGCGCAAAAGAGCTCCGCCGCCGGTCAGGATAATGCCATACTCGTAAATATCGGCAACCAATTCCGGCGGAGTGGTTTCCAAAATCAATTTGATGTTATCAATTATTTGATGAATGCTTCGCGACATCGCTTCGCGAATTTGCGAATCGGTAACGCGCAATTCTTTGGGCAAACCGTTCATCAAATCGCGGCCGCGCACGTTCATTTCCAAAGATTCTTTCAAGGGCGAGGCTGAACCTATGCGGATTTTTATATCTTCAGCCAACTGTTCTCCGATCAAAAGGTTGAATTCTTCGCGCATGTATTGGATAATGTCATGATTCAAAAAATTACCGGCCAAACGCAGGTTTTTCCAGTTAACCGCGCCGTCAAGGGAAATAACGGCGATTTCGGTTGTTCCGCCGCCAATGTCGACTATCATAGTCGCGTTAGCCTCGGAAACCGATAAGCGGGCGCCGATGGCGGCCAACATGGTTTCTTCAACCAAAAAAACTTCGCGCGCGCCGGCTGATTTGGCGGCGTCTTCAACCGCCTTTTTTTCAACTTCCGTAATATCAAGCGGTATGCCGATGACAACGCGCGGCCGAGGTACGAGCGTGAATTGCTCCGTGTGCGCTTTGTCAATAAAATATTTCAACATTTTTTCCGTAACTTCAAAGTCGGAAATGACGCCATCGACCAAAGGTTTGATGACTTGAATATGCGACGGAGTTTTTCCGAGCATGCGCTTAGCTTCATCGCCGACCGCCAGAATTTCTTCGGTTCGCATATTAACGGCGACTACCGAAGGTTCGTTGATTAAAATACCCTTATCGGGCGTATAGACAAGAGTATTGGCCGTTCCGAGGTCAATACCCAAGTCTTTAGAAAATTTTCCGAAAAATTTATTGAACACAAATTAGGTTTTACAAATACCTACGACGTTGTCGAGCGCGATTTGTTCAGCCTTGGCTTCGCGGCGACGTTTTACTTCGGCGGTATTATTATCTAAACTTTTTTCGCTGACGACAACGCGCCAGGGACAGCCAATCAGGTCGGCGTCGCCGAGTTTTTCGCCGTTGCCGGCGTTGGCGCGATCATCAAACAAAATTTCTATTTTGGCTTTCTTAAAATCTTTATATAATTTTTCCGCGGCTTCGCGGACCCGTTCGGAATCGCCCAGCGCCAAAAGATGCACTTTGAACGGAGCAATCGTTTCCGGCCAAACAATCCCCTTCTCATCGGCGAAAAGTTCGACGACAGTGGCCATAGCGCGCGCCGGACCAATGCCATAAGAACCCATAATAACCTTTTGCTTCACTCCCTTCTCATCAGCATAAACCAAGCCCAAGGCATCGGAGAAACGGGTGCCGAGAGTAAAAATATTGCCCACTTCAACGGATTTCTTTTCTACAAAGTCTTTTTTCTTAAAACCCAAATTTTCAACAACTTCATCGTTAAATACTTCTTTATTGATGGCTAATTTCGCTTTTTCATTAAGATAAATAGTATCCTCGCCAATTTCGCAGACGGTTTGGAACTCGTGCGAAAAAGGCGCAAAAACGCCCCCGTTGGCAAAGGTCAAAAAGGTATTGTCGCCAAGGCCCAATCGCTCAAAAACCCTATAATAAGCCTCTTTGGCCTTCTCATAAAAGGATTCATGTTCTTTTAAATCCTTGGAAAAAGAATAAAGATCCTTCATGACAAATTCGCGCATACGAATAACGCCCGAACGCGCTCTGATCTCATTGCGAAATTTAGTTTGAAACTGATAAACATATTTCGGCAAATCGCGATAAGAGCTGATATATTCTTTCATCAATTTTGTTAATGGCGCTTCGTGCGTAAAGGCCAATCCGAGTTCAGTTTCGTTTTTCAAAGCGGTCTTAAACCAAACATCCACATTCTTATCATCCCACTGATTGGTCGGTAACCAAGTCTCTTTATTTTGCAAAGCGGATAAAACGACTTCCTGTCCACCAAGGGAGTCCATTTCTTCACGGATGATATTTTCTATTTTGCTGAGAACGCGCAAACCGAGCGGCAAGAAAGAATAAACTCCGGCCATTTCTTTATAAACAAAACCGCCGCGCAAAAGCAGTACGGCGCTTTGAGCGACTTCGTCCTTCGGAACATGTTTTAAAGTTTTTGTAAATAGATTTGATTGGCGCATAGGTAAGAAATTTCCTCTTTAGTGTAGCCGAAAAAGGCCTCTTTGTCAAAACAAAATCGCGCCGCTACAAAGCGGCGCGATGTACAAATTTTGTGTTCTTTAAGCGTTATTGCGTCGGCTGAAATTGTCCCAGAAAACCAACAATGGCGAAGCGAGGAAAATCGAAGAATAGGTTCCGAAAAAGATACCGACCAAAAGCGCCAAGGAGAAATATTGAATCGAAGCGCCGCCCAAAAACACAATGGCGGCCAGAACCAACATGACAGTAACTGAAGTATTGATTGAACGCACGATGGTTTGATTCAAGCTGGTATTAACCGTACCGGCAAAGTCCTGATTGGAGCGCGGCAAATTTTCTCGAATGCGGTCAAAAACAACAATCGTGTCATGAACGCTGAAACCGAGCACGGTCAAGGTCGCGGCAATAAAGGAAGTATTTATTTCAACGCCGTAGAATTCGCCCAAAAAAGCGAAGAGACCCAAAACAATCACAACATCGTGGAACAAAGAAATTAAAGTAACAACGCCGTATTTCCAAGAAGCGACCGGACGAGATACTTTGCGGAAGGCCCAGGCCATATAAAAACTGATGGTCAATAAGACCAAGATAATGGCGTAGATCGCCTTGCGCTGAAGCTCTTGTCCGACTGAAGGACCAACCGCTTCAAAACGAAGTTCTTCTAAAGGCGGCAAACGCTTAAGAATCGCCTGATGGGTTTCTTCGGAAGTATCCTGGAAGCGCAAAACCATGCCGTTTTGTTCAGTCGGCTGTGAGGTCAAGCTCTTTAGCTGTAAATCAGCCAATTTTTCTTCAACTTCCGTTACGCTCGGGGCAGATCCCAAAAATTTAACTTCCAGCAAACTGCCGCCGGTAAAATCAATTCCGAGCTTTAAGCCCCATAGCGCCAGCATCGTAATAGAAGCCGCCACCAAAACAGCGGAAATCGAGACCCAGAGCTTTCGTTTAGAGATAAAGTTTACCATATGCTTAGTTTGATTTTCGATAGCCAATCAACCAATGATGCTTTTCAAACCATCGTTCCGAGAACATGCGCAATAAAGTGCGAGTTACGGTGATGGCCGAGAACATTGACAACAAAACGCCCAGCATCAAGGTAACGGCAAAGCCCTTGATGGCGCTGGTTGAAAATTCAATCAAGACGATACAGGTCAAAAGAGTCGTGAAGTTTGAATCTCGGATTGAGGGCCAAGCGCGAGAGAAACCTTCTTGAATCGCTGAGGACAGAGATTTGCCGGCGCGCAATTCTTCTTTGAGACGTTCGAAAATAAGAATGTTGGCATCAACCGCCATACCGATAGACAAGATGAAACCGGCAATACCGGACAAGGTCAAGGTAACCGGCCAAAGCTTGAAAATGGCCAAAGAAAGCAAACCGTAAATCAACAAAGATATTACCGACAAAAAGCCCAAGAAGCGGTAATAAATAATCATGAACAAGGCCACCAAAATCAAACCGACAATACCGGCTTTCAAGCTATTATCAACCGAGGCTTGACCGAGTGAAGCTCCGATAGTTTGCTGATTAACCAAAGTAATCGGCACAGGCAGGGCGCCGGCATTAAGACGTTTGGCTAGCTCTCGAGATTCTATGACCGAAAAATTTCCAGTAATAACGGCTTGGCCGCCGGTAATCTTTTCATTGACGTTTGGTACGCTGATAGCATAGCCGTCCAAGAAAATGGCGACCGGTTTGCCGACATTGCGTCCGGTAATTTCTTCAAAAAGTTTGGCGCCTTCCTCGTCAAATTCCAAGCTGACCTGAGGCGTATTATCTTGCGGATTGAATTGAACACTGGCGCGTTTTAGATTACGGCCGGTCAACTCGGTATTTTTCCACTGAGCATCTTCGCCCAGCAAAGCTTCGGCCGACTTGGTTTTAATGAGAATATGGCTCAATTTATATTCCGGGTTCTCATCCGCCTTAAAAATAATATGATAACCGAACTTGGTTTCGACAACAAAGGAAATCGTACCGACCTTCTGTTCCCAAACCGCTTTTTCAAAAGGTTCAACCATAGCGCCTTTGGCAAACCAACCCAAGTCTCCGCCAGATTCTTTGGCACCGGCTTCAGTCGAGTTGTCTTTGGCCAGCTGAGCAAAGTTGGCGGGCGTCGCTTTGTCCTTTAGTTCTTTTATTTTGGCGTAAGCCTGCTCCTTAGTTAGATTGCCTTCGCATTTTTCAGCGCCTTGATAACAAATCAAAATATGAGAAGCTTTGACTTCTTTCAGTCTTTTCTCTTCAACTTTCAATAATTCATAACCCTCGGTCGTAGTGACAAGGTCTCGGCTGGTTTTTCCAACACCGATTGATTCAGCGGCTTTGGCCACGTCCGGGGCTTCGTTCTTTGCTACCCAATCAACCGAACCGCCGTCAGCCTTGGTTTCTAGATCCTCGCTGTACTCGCGCGCTAAAGCGGCAAAGTCACCGCCTGACAACAATTTTCCCAAAACTTCTTCAGCGCGGATTTTGGCTGTCTTATTATAATCTTCAATTTCTTTCTTTTGCTCAGGACTGAGAGTCGGGGCTTCAGTACGTTGCTCCTTAAACTCCAACAAAGGAGTTTCGCCGATCTTTTTAATGGCTTCACGAATATCTTTAATGCCGGCCAATTCGACAATAATACGGTATTTGCCGTCGCTCGTTCGATTAACCTGCACTAATGGTTCGGAAACGCCGAAAACATTGACGCGTCGTTCAATAACATCGCGAGCGCCTTCAGCGGCCTGACCCTGCTCTCCGGCCGGAACAGCCGAAACATCAGCGTCATAAACAAGCTGAGAACCGCCCAAAAGATCCAAACCGAGACGGAAAGGAATTTCTTTAACCTTAGGCGGAAAAAGCAATTTGTAATTATCTATCGCTTGGTTATAATAGTTGCCAAAGGCCACTAAACCGCCAGCAATGCCTAATATTAAAACAAAAATAAAGGCCCACCAGACCTTGTTTCTGCCCTTGGGCAGGAAAACTCTCGAAAATAGGGATTCACTCATATTCGCTTTAGTTTGTATTTGTCTATTGTAGATTAATAGGCTTTAAAAATCAAGGGGAAAACTGAGCTCTTTCAAACTGTGGTTTTTGACCGAATCATCGTCATTAAAGACGAAATCGGCCCTAAATCCCCGCCGGCTCAAAAACAATGGAAGCCAAATCGGGTCATCGGACCACATATGATTATATGGCAAGTTATCTATTGGAAACCACTGGGGATTCATTTCTTCGGTTTCTGTTGGTTCGCCTTGGTATTCTGTAATTTCAAAAATGTGACACTCAATCGGACGATTCTTAGCGCTGGCCCAAGAAAAATTAATTAAACCGCGCTTTTCTAGCTTTATATCTTTAAGACCGGCTTCTTCTTCAATTTCACGAACGGCTGATTCTTCTAGAGTCTCCCCTGCCATAACTTTCCCGCCGTAACCATTCCATTTGCCGGCCCCGAAACCTCTCTTCTTTAGAGCGAGTAATAATTTATCTTCCGTGCGTATAAAACACAGGTTGTTTACCAAAGACTCACTCATAATTTCGCGTCAATCAAATCAGTAACCACTTTAAAGTGTTCGGGTTTCTCAAAATCTAATTCACTGCGATCAATAAAATAAGCGTTTGTGTGGCCTTTAAAAAATCCGCGATAAGCATTACTAGCTAAGACAAATCTATTTAATGTATCGTCATTTAATTCAAATAGTCTACCTCTATTCATAATAAACTCCCTAATGCGTTCCTTGTCAGATTCTAGAATAATCATTAAGTCAGGCATTGATAAAAATTTTGAATCAAGCTCATAAAGATTATTCATAAGCTCTTTATGAAAATCATGATCAAGCCAAGTCTCGGTATAAACATGATTTGTTAGCCAGAATGTATCTATGATAACTAATTCACCAAATTTTTTTAATCGTTCAGCTTCGAGATACATGCGGGTTGATAAATTCCGGAAAAACAAACGCGATTCCAGTTGATTTTTATTATCCCGCAAATTTTCCTTAACGCGTTCGGGAAATTCCTCACCTTCAAAAACCGGCGTAGCGCCGTAATGTTCAGTCAATTTATGAACCAAGGTCGACTTCCCCGTTCCCGGCCCGCCGCAGATAGCAATAATAAAACCCTGATTAGTTGACGGATTCATAGTTGTTCATTTCTCCGCACCACGGACAATGCCAATCGGTTTTTTCAACAGGCGCATCGCCGATCGTCCACCACTTGCCGCAAACCGCACAGGAAAAATGGTGCAGTTGTTCAACATTGTGGTTGGCTGTTTCCATAGTTATTAACTGTTAATTCGTATATCAAGGGCGAACTGTTTTTTATAAAATGCGATCACATCTTCTTCCGTTAACCAACTGAATGGATTTTTGTTCAGAAATATATCAAAGTATTTTTCGCTGAATGACTTCAAGCGGGTTTCAATCTCATCATTGGTAATATTATTCAAATCATCGGTTAAATGTACAGAACTTTCTCCATGTGCCGAAACAATTAGCGTGCCGTTTGCGATGGACTGTCTATTTTTCAAAAACCCCTTAATATCACCGGGACTGGGGATTAATTCAGCTCGAACAATTTCCGGTATGTCTAAGTTCTGAATGGCAATATCCGGATGAAAATGACCAATATAAAGAGCATCTTCCTTTGGACTCACTCCTCCGGTTTTACTGCCAATCTCCACGGAAAAAATCTGCTCACTATACTTATGAATCGCAATTTCAAAAGACCCCTTGTAATGATGAATCGCGTCGAGGAAACTTTTTTCGGCTCCGGAAAAAAATACTTCAACTCTGTTACCTGTATAATTCCCGGATTGAGGTAAATAATTTAATATATCGTTTTCGTTCAAAATCGAAATTGGATTCTCAAGCGTTGAAGCTTGTTTAGAAAGCCACTCATCAAAATCATCTTTTTCTTCCTGGCTAGGGTTGAGGTTATATAAAGAAGCAATTGTTTCTATTGTATTATCGGTGGAAATTGGTTCTTCAAAAGAATTCATATTATTTTTTCGCCATCAATTCTTGATGTTCGGCCGTATTGAGCAGGCCACACTTCTTATATTTTTTGCCTGAACCGCAGGGACAGGTATCATTGCGACCGACAACGTGTCCCTCGGCGTCCTTCAACTTCGTACGCGCAAAAACCTGCGTTGTCGACGTTGTCCCCTCGCCCATAGTCTTAGCTGGCGCACTAACGGTAATATTGTTGAGATTAACGCTCGGTAAAGCAAATTCCTGCAAACCGCCGATTTTATAAATCGAATAAACAACTTGCTTCTGAATCAAATCAACCAATTCATTAAAGAGCCGGAAGGCTTCTTTTTTATACTCAACCAAAGGATCGCGCTGACCATAGCCGCGCAAGCCGATGCCGCGGCGCATATAATCCATAACTTCAAGATGTTCCATCCATAAAGTGTCAATCGAACGCAAGAGCACTGATTTTTCAACCTCGCGCCAATCAAAGCCGGCTTCAGCGGCGAGCTTGGCCATCTTCTCGTAAATCTCGGCCGACAACTTGGTCAAGTATTCAATCAATTCGGTTTTGATCTCCAGTTTATCTAATTTTGATGCATCGGTCGCGATTGACTCCAACTTAGACGGAACTTCGCCCTCGAGTGGAAAAATCGTTTTAATACTTTCTTTAATTTCTTTTAAATTCCAATCTTTGACATAATCAGCGGCCGTATGTGCGCTAATAATCAATTCGATTTCCGCTTCAACCATTTCCAAAATAATATCACGCAAAGTTCTTTCTTTTGTTTCCGGGCTTTCAGAAATATCAAGGATTTCGCGGCGGCGCGCGTAAATCGAATGGCGGTGACGATTGATAACATCGTCGTATTCAACCAAATGCTTACGGATGTCGAAGTTATTGCCTTCAACGCGGCGCTGCGCCGACTCGATCGATTTGGAAACGATTTTGTTTTCTATCGGCGTATCCTCGGGCAAATTAAGCGTCTTCATCAGATTCTTCATCCGATTGCCGCCGAAGATGCGCATTAAATCATCTTCCATAGAGACATAAAACTGGCTGGAGCCTGGGTCGCCCTGACGCCCGGCGCGACCGCGCAACTGATTGTCGATACGCCGCGCTTCATGCCTTTCCGTACCGATAACGTGCAAACCGCCAGCGGCAACGACTTGGTCATAAGATTCTTTGGAAAATGGCGTACCGCCCAAAATAATATCGACGCCGCGTCCCGCCATGTTAGTAGCAATCGTTACCGCGCCCGGCAAACCGGCTTGGGCGATAATCGGAGCTTCTGATTCATGTTGTTTGGCGTTCAAGATATTGGCCTTAATGCCTTCGCGCTCAAGAATTTCACCCAACAATTCATTCTTTTCGATCGAAATCGTACCGACTAAAACCGGCTGACCCAAAGCATGGCGGCGCTTAACTTCTTCGGCAACTGCTTTGAATTTCGCTTCTTCGTTGGCATAAATCAAATCATTTAAATCACGCCTAACCGTCGGACGATTGGTCGGAATGGAAACGGTTTCCAATTTATATATTTTGAAAAATTCTTCAGCCTCGGTCATAGCCGTACCGGTCATGCCCGCGAGTTTGTTGTACATGCGGAAATAATTTTGAAAAGTAACAGTCGCCAGGGTTTGGCTTTCGCGCATAACCTTAACGCCTTCTTTGGCTTCGATGGCTTGGTGCAAACCTTCGGAATAACGGCGGCCGAACATCATACGGCCGGTAAATTCGTCAACAATAATAACTTCGCCGTCGCGAACAACATAATCGCGGTCGCGCTTAAACAGAACGCGTGCTTTTAACGCTTGTTCGATATGATGGACCTCTTTGATTCCTCCGGCGGCGTAAATATTCTCAATGCCCAGCCAATCTTCCATTTTTGAAATACCAGCCTCAGTCAAGGTCGCGGCGCGCAATTTTTCATCAATATTATAATCTTCGCCTTCTGTCAGGCGTTCAACCAATTGAGCGAATTTATAATAACGGTCGGTTGATTCTTCGGCCGGCGCGCTAATAATCAAAGGCGTACGGGCTTCGTCAATCAAAATCGAGTCGACTTCGTCGACAATGGCATAATAAAAATCGCGCTGGACCATTTCATCCTTTGTCATGACCAAATTATCGCGCAAATAATCAAAACCGAATTCGTTGTTTGTGCCGTATAAAATATCGCAACGATAAGCTTCGCGGCGCGGAACCGAACGGAAATGGCGCAAGCGTTCATCAAATTGCTTTTCGTCGGTATATTCCGGATCGTACATTAAGGCATCATCATGCGCGATAACGGCCGTAGATAAACCGAGCGCGTGATAAACCGGCGCCATCCAGCCGGCGCCGACTCGCGACAAATAATCGTTAACCGTTACGAGGTGCGCGCCCTTGCCTGCCAAAGCGTTCAAATACAAAGGCAAAGTCGCGACCAAGGTCTTACCTTCACCGGTCTTCATTTCCGCGATTTGTCCGCGGTGCAGAATAATACCGCCGATTAATTGGACGTCGTAATGGCGTTGGCCGATAACGCGACGAGAAGCTTCGCGCACGGCGGCAAAAGCTTCGGGTAAAATTTCATCCAAGGCGGCTTTTTCGTTTTCGGCGGTCTGCACGCGAGTCTTAAAACCTTCCGAAACGGACTTAAGCTCATCGTCCGATAAGGCGGTGAACTTTTCTTCAAGCGCGTTGACTTTGGAAATAATCGAATCAAGCGACTTAATAATGCGGGCGTTTGGGTCGCCGAATAACTTGGACAACAGACTCATAAAGACTTTGGACGTTTTTTGGCCAAGCGTTTGTCTTTGTGTTTTTTTATGAGATCGATCAAATGATCTTTGACTTTATCTATCGCCTTATACAAATCAGGTTCGACTTTTTCAACCCGCAACAAATCATTGGCGATTGCCAAGTTGGCTTCGGCGCGAAAGATGTCTCCCTTGTGATGATGTTTAGTCGTTAATTCAACTTCAAAGTCCAAATTGACGGTTTGAAGATTGCCTAAATACTTTTCAATCATCGCCATCTTTTCCTCGACATAAGCGCGGATGGCGGGGGTCAATTCTAAATTGGTGGATTTAATATTGGGCTGCATACTTAGAACAACTTAATAATATCTTTAAAGGTTACGAGGATAATCAAGCCAATCAGAACAAGAAAACCGATGTTATGGATGATGGCTTCGGTTTTTTGGCGAACCGGCGAGCCTTTGAACTTTTCAATCAAGAGAAAGAGCACGCGGCCGCCGTCCAAGGCCGGAAAAGGCAAGAAATTGATTATGGCTAAATGCAAGGAAAGAATCGCCGCGAACTGCGCCAAATAGGCAAAGCCAAGATCGGCCATTTGCCCGGTTAAGGCGGCGATGCCCACCGGACCGACCACATCAGCCGAAACGTTTTGCCCCGAGAATAATTGGCCGATAATGCTGATAAGTCCGATAATAATAGCCCAAATCATCAGCCCGGTCAACTTAATGCCTTCGCCAATGGCTCGGTACCAAGGCAATCTGACTATACCCGTTTCAGCAATTGAAACGCCAATACCGGAGCGGTCAGAACCCTCGAGCTTTTGCGGCACGATTTCTTTGGTTAATTGTTCAGCGCCGCGCCCTATAACATAGGTCAATGATTGGCCGGCCTTATCGCCGACGTAGTTTTGCACTTCGCCGTAAGTGGCGAATGCTTGATCGTTAATCAAAAGGATGGCGTCGCCGGTTTTAAGTCCGGCCGCCTCAGCCGGGGAATTCGGCAAAACCTGCATAATCTGAACCCGGCGTTCAGAAACTATGGCGCCTTTAGGCAAAGCGCCTTCGTCGATCGACTGCGGCAAACCGGCGGTCAATCCTCCGATAATAATCGCCGCGGCTAAAATAATATTCATAATAACGCCGGCCGACAAAATCAAAGCTCGCTTGCCCAAAGTTTTATTGGCGAAACTGGATGGATCATTGGGATCATCGCCGTTCTCGCCTTTGATTTTCACAAAACCGCCGATTGGAATCAAATTGAAAGAATACACCGTTGTTGGACAATCTTTTATCTCACGATTTCCCCAAAAGAATATTCCTTTGCCGGCGCTATTGCGATACCAGCCGAAGAGCCGGGGCGGAAAACCGAGTCCGAATTCTTCAGCGCCGACGCCAAAACGACGCGCTGTCCAAAAATGTCCGAACTCATGGACGAGAACCAAAATACTCAGAAGGACGAAAAAAATTATAATTGTGATAATCATATTAAACGGTCATTATTTCTTTTTCTTTGTGATCGCGCGCGGTTTTCAATTCTTCATTGTAGGCATTAACCGCTTCATCCAACTCTTTAACAAAACGGAATTTATCATCTTCGGCGATTTCTTTTTCTTCAAAAGCTTTTTCTATTGATTGTTTGGCCTCATCTCTGACTTGACGAATAACAATGCGCGCGTCTTCCATTTTGACATTCAACTTCTTAACCAATTCTTTGCGGTTTTCTTCGGTCAACATCGGAACAGTCAATCGGATTTTATCGCCTTCGTTAACAACACCGACGCCCAAATCCGCGGCGACGATCGCCTTCTCAATATCTTTTAGAACATTCTTATCCCATGGCGAGATAACAATAGAGCGCCCGTCCGAAACCGCAATGTTGCCGACGCCGTTCAAGGGCATCGTAGAACCGTAAGCTTCAACATGAATTCCGTCAAGCATAGAGGGATTGGCGCGTCCGGTTCGTAAAGTCGCGGCTTCGCGCTCGAAAAATTCAATCGCTTGTTTAAACTTCGGTTTGGCTGAATCTAAATATAAACTCATAAATAATTATTGATTAATATGTCTAACTCCTAGATACATCGTATTGATGTCTTTGGGATCGGCCACCAAGGACCAACCGGAGCGGGTCGAGGGCAACTTCTTGGTCGTCCAATTTTCTCCGCCGTCCAAGGTTCCGTAAAAGGTCGTATTGGTAATATAAAATATTTCTTTCGTGTTCTGTTCGCTGACTATGGCGGCGTTAATCGTCGCTTCTTTTTCAGGAGTAATTAACTGTAAGGCAGTCCAATCGTCGCCGTAGTTGATAGTTTTCAATAAACCGTAGTTATTGGCTAAAAGCACGAAGCCGGGCTGTACTTTAGAAACGTACAAATCACGGAATCGGTTAGCATCAGGAAAACTTTCCAAAGCGGCCTCAAGGCTAAGCCAAGTGTTTCCCCTGTCCATAGAACGGAAAAGCCCCTTTCTTTCAGTCGCCACGAAAATGACTCGGCTGTCGGCCGGAGCGACAACGACTTTAATGACTTCATCTTCAAAACGGTTCAAAGTCCGCCAACTCTTGCCGTAGTCTGATGAAGCGATTATTTCGCCGCGCGAAGTTCCAAAATACACATTGCGGCTGTCATAATGATCGACTACAACGCTTGAAACGGTCAAATCAAGTTCATTGTCAAAATAAGATTGGGTCCAAGTTCTGCTGCAGTCTTCGCTCTTCATTACTTTGTTTTCAATCGCGGCATAAATCGTACATTTATCCATCGGATCAACGGCCACGGAATTTATTGTGACTCTTCCTAAGCCGACCACCGGAAACCATTCATCGCCGCCGTCGTAACTGTACATCAAGCCGTTTTCGACAGTTCCGTAATAAAGCGCTTTATTATCGCTGGGATCCATCACCAAAACTGAAGCGTCAAAATTATTGATGGTGCCGGGGCGGCCGGCAGTTGTCGGAATTAAAGATTTGGCTTGCCAAGTTTCACCTTTGAGGGTCGTTTTATAAACGCCTCCGTCAGGACCCTTGGGACCGCCTCCAAAACCAAGATTAAGAGTACAGCCCGACAAAACGCTGGCTCCGAGAACAAGGCCGATGAAGGCCAAATAAAATGGTCGTTTCATATGTTTTTATAAAGCGATAAGAATATTTTCTAAAACATTGGCCGGATTAACATTGGCTTTGAGATACTCCGCGCCCTTGCGCAAACGATCTTCAAGCCGGCGCGCCTCGCTTAAGCCGAAATTCGGCAACAAGGCTCTTATTTCATTCTCAAGAAAAGCATAGCGCATATGCTCAGGCTGATTCAAGCCGGCCATCATAACATCACGCGTTACCTGCCGCCAGGCCTTTAAACAATTCTCAGCCGCTTCAGCCGCCTGCGCTCCCTTTAAACCGCTCAATAAAGCGGTGGCGCTTTTCCAGCGCTCATGCAAACGCAATCCGAAGGCGTCGACAAAAATTCTGGCCGGCTTCAAATAATTTTCCAACAAATCACGATCACGAGCCAATTCAGCCGCCCAGCCGGGGCGCCCGGCTGACAAGCGAGCTATGTTTTTAGCAAAAGGACGGTCCAAACCTTGCTCTTCGGCCAACCATTCATAAATTTCATCGGTGGCCACCGGTCGGAAATGAATAATTTGCGAACGCGATTGGATCGTTTGGGGCAAACGGTCGGCCTCTTCGGTAACCAAAAAAATAATCGCGCGGTCACTCGCCTCTTCCAAAGATTTCAATAAAGCATTGGCGGCCTCGATAGTTAAAAGATCAGCTTCATGAATAATGCCGACGCGGTAAGAATCGGAAAAAGAGCTAAGCGCCAAACGGGCGCTGAACTCCCGAGCTTGATCGACGCCGATCTCACGCTTGTCTTCTTTGCGGCGTAATCGAAAAACATCGGGCCACATATCAATCGTGCCGCCGCTGTGCTGTTCATCATTACCCAGCAAGCGCCGCACGAAATATTCTATTGAAGAACCGCGTCCCACTTTGTCGGGACCGCTGATGATATAGGTACCGCCGATTGAACCCGGAGTAAGGCGTTCGCATAAAAGCAGAGATTCAAAAAAATCTCTTGCTTGAGTATTGCCTATAATCGGCCAATCACTAGATGGCATATAGGGCAGTCTATCATGAAAAATCGATAAAATCCAGCCTGAATAATAATAAAAAAGGACTGTTTTTTAAGCAGTCCTTTAAAAGCTGGGTTGGTATTTTAATCAACCCCATTCAATCGTTGTCGGTGGTTTGTCAGAACAACGGTAAACAACTGTTCCGACCTCCCGCACTTCATTGGTGATGCGCCGGGAAACGTGTTTTATAAAATCAAAGGGCAATTCCGCCGCACTAGCCGTGAAGCCGTTAGTGCTCCAAACAGCCCATAAAGCCACAACTATGCCTTCAACAGCTCCGTCGCTTTTGCCGCAGGTAACAATTGATCTTGTAACTACGGCGCCGGCCTGCCAAACAGAATGATATAAATTTTCTTTTCTAAGTTCTTCAATATATATTCCGTCAATCTGTCTGGCTATTATCAAATTATCAGCGTTAATTTCCCCTTCAATACGAACGACTAAGCCAGGGCCGGGAAAAGGATGCTTTATCAGCAATTCTTCCGGAACGCCTATTTGCCGGCCTATGTTTCTGCCCGTATCTTTAACGCAATCATCCAAAGGACAAAGCTCCGGCAAGAAAAATTCGAGATTTACATTATGATGCAGTTTGATTTGAGCCTTGACTGCTTGCGAGCTATAGCCTGAACCGCTTTCCGAAATATCGGTATAGAGCGTGCCCTGGGCAATATAATCAGCTCCAACTTTAACCGCATATTTTTCAATCACCTCTTTATAAACCGAGCGCATGGCAATCCTTTTATCTTTCATCGTAATTTTTCCCGCCAAGACCTTTAAAAATTCATCGGTAGCATCAATGATTTTCAAATTGAGCCATGGTTCATGGGAAAAAAACTTAATTACATAAGCTTCGTCATCCGGTCTATCAATTCCCTTAATGTATAAAGCTTCAATCTTATTCGGATTAGCGCTTTGTTCCTTAGCTTCGCGCAAGAGATAAATCGCAGTACTTGAATCCGAACCGCCGGATAAAGCCATGAGAACTTTTTTATTTTTACCGATTTTTTTAGCCAAAGCATTTATCTTGATTTCCGCGGCTTTCTCTGCCGGGAAGCGGTCATTGGCCTTGCATATTTTAAAGCAAAAATTTCCAAATATCTCTAAGCCATATTTTGTTTCTTCAACTTCGGGATGAAATTGCACTCCCCATAAATGTCGGTAATAACCTGCGGCGGTCGGAGAATTTTCAGTAAAGCCCAAGCTATATATCAGACCTGTCTGGTCGTCAATAATATCTCCGTGATTCTGCAAAACCGGACTGCGCGCCGGAATACCTTCCAACAATGAGCAATGTTTATGTATCGCTTCAAATTGATGAACGCCAAATTCCCGCTTATGCGAGGCTTTGACTTCCTCGCCAATATGACGAGCCCACATTTGAAAACCCAAGCAGATTCCGAGTATCGGTATACCGATATCAAAAATCTCCTTATCAAAGGGTACGGAATCCTCATAGACGGAAACAGGTCCGCCCGACAAAATAATTCCGATGGGTTTAAGCATTTTTACATCTTCGGCTCTAACCGAACCCGGGTCAGCCACTAAGCAAAAAACTCCCAGCTGATCGAGTTTCTGTTTAATCAAATGATCAAACTGGCTGCCCATGGAAAACAGTAAAAATACTTCCTTGGTTCCCCGGATGCTCATTTCTTCGTTAATTGCCGCCAACGCATTTTCGTCGGCCTTTTTGAACGTGGTTAAGAACAAGCCTCACCTCTACTTTCTTTTATATAAATGTTAAATTACAATATTACCGCTACTTTAAGAGATATAGAGCCGTTTGTCAATCAATTGACAAAATCTGACGCGGTGCTAAGATTGGCGTAATTAAAGCTATTTCACAAATAAATTAAATTGGAGAACAACCAATGGCACACATACCCGCAGGTATAAAAATAGACCAAACTAGCGCCTATTTATTGAATGCCGGTTTTAAAATGATTCATCAAGGAAAAGTCCGCGATACTTTTGAAATCCCACAGAGAGGTTTGCTCTCGGTTGCGAGTGACAGAGTATCGATTTTTGACTTTGTCCTTAATGCTAGGGTTCCATTCAAAGGAGCTTGCCTAACGGCCCTGACACATTTCTGGATGACTGAAATTTTAACTTCTCTACAAAATCATCTTATTCCAAGTAATATTAATCCCTGCTTTAACGCCGCCTATGATATACGGCAAACGATTCTACCGGAGTTAAATATCGGAAATTGCTTATTAACAGCGGACTTAAGGGGCTTTATGGATCCGGCTGAATTAATATTCAGAAAATGTTTCGGCGGCTCAGTATATAAAAATTACCTTGAAACTGGCATGGCAGCAGGAATAAAAATGGAACCGGGGCTTGAGAAATGGACAGAACTTGAAAAAGCACTTTTTACTCCATCAACCAAAGAAGAGGTTGGACATGATTTGAATATTACGCAGGAACAATATTATGCCATGACCGGGAAAAAGGGAGAAGAATTTATCGTTAAATTATCGGAAGCATATGAAACGGTATTAAATCATGCGGCAGCAAAAGGCATAATGATACTTGACACCAAGCTTGAAGGCTCATCTAAATTGGGAGTGCTCGCTGATGAATGCTTTACCCCAGACAGCTCTCGATTCTGCATGAGAGATGAATATGAAAGGGCCATGGCGGAGCACGCGGATCCACCTTTCAAAGACAAACAAATTATTAGAAATTGGGGCAAGCAGGTAAAAACGCCGTGGGGAATTGGGATTGACAACCTCAAACCTCAAATCCCCGAACATGTTGATTTTATCGACAAGCTTGAAGTTCCGGAAGATGTTTTAAAGACCGCCAGCTTTGAATACCATGATATTGTTCATAGATTAACAGGCAAAGAATTGCATTTTTATCAGAAAGAAAACATGGGAGTGTAAAAATACATTCCAAATTTAAGCCGCAGACTACATTGGTCCGCGGTTTTTTTATTTCACTTCAAGAATAGTATAAATGACTTGTTTTCCGTTAGCAGAAATTACCGCCCTCTCCCCCGCCCCTTTGCCCAGCAAAGCGGCGCCGATCGGCGAACTATGAGAAATAATATTTTGCGATAGATCAACCTCGGATGAACCAAGAATAGTAAAAGTTTTCTCTTTTCCATTGACTTCTACAGTAACCGTTGAGCCAATATCAATCCGGCCGGAATTGTTTTTTGAAATAATAATCGCTTTTTTCAAATGCTCTTCTAAATAATGTATGGCGTCGTTAACGCCGCGTAATTTTCCTTTGGCTATCTGATACGCCGCATTCTCGGAAAAATCTCCGTTCTCGGCATGGGTCGCAACTTCTTTCATTAAGCGAAGACGAGTCACTTTTTTCAAGCGCTCTAATTTGTCATGAAGTTCATTGAACTTTGATTGGGTCATGTGCGGATCTTGCGCAT
>ERZ761602.882-NODE-882-length-59477-cov-5.727492_pt1 | contig 59477 bp, 33 predicted proteins | sample MGYA00512165_ERZ761602 | MGnify/ENA primary metagenome ERZ761602 (study PRJEB28899, sample SAMN02445085) | bioreactor sludge metagenome | biome: EBPR sludge; isolation source: Thorneside wastewater treatment plant | place: Australia: Brisbane, Thorneside Wastewater... | reverse complement strand
CGAAGGGAGGCGAAACCTAATCTCTCAGGCCTCGCTTTGTCAAAGTCTTTTTTCTCGTTCGTGACCGATTTTTCGACCGCGTGTCTCGCGAGCTCTTCGGCGGGCCTTTCGGCGTGCTTTCCGAGCTGGGAGGGCTCTGCTCTCTTCGGGCTTTCGCCTGTCGAGGTGCCTTCCGCTGGGGAGGGCCTGGAGCCGCGGTCGCCGGTGAGCCGCGATGGGCCGCGCCGAACGACGAGGGGGCTTTTACGCCCCGGCGCTCGACTTGCCAAGATCTTTTTTCGCGCGCCTCGTCGATTCTTCGGAATGGCGAGGTTTGTGGCGGTTTCGCGCGCGGAGCACGGCGCGAGGCTCGGAAGCGCGGCGCCCGCCGCGCTGAGCACGGGACCGGAGCATCAGCGCCTCGTCCGCTCGACCTCCACGAGCGGCGCGGCGCACCCACTCCCCCATGCGGGACCGCGGCAGCACGCGAGGGCCGAGCGCCTCAAGCGCCGCGGGTGCCGAGACGGGCGCGCACCCACTCGTTGCTGCTGCGAGGACGCAGCACGTCGACGACACGACCGGCCGAGAGAAAGACCTCGATCGGCATCGCTCGCCCGTTGTACTCGCTCGCCATCGTGAAACCGTAGGCGCCGACGTCGCGGATCAACACGCGCGCAGGGGCGCTCTCGGGCATGCGGTGGGTACCGAAATCGTCGCTGCTCTCGCAGACCGGCCCGACGACGCGCATGTCGATGCCCGCACGCTCCGCGGGGGGCGCGTGCTCGAGCGGCTCGATGCGATGCACGGCTTGGTAGAGCGCCGGGCGCAGCAGGTCGTTCATGCCTGCGTCGATGACGAGCCAGCGTCGCTCCTCCTCGTTGGGCCGCGCACGTTTGGTGCCGATGACCGAAGCGCACAGCACGCCGTGCGCTGCCACGAGCGCACGACCGGGCTCCACGAGCGTGCGTCGATCGGTCCGACCGACCTCACGCACGAGGCTCGACAGCGCTCTCGCGAAGTCGGCAGGCTGCGCTCCGCACCCCGACCCGTAGTCGATGCCGAAGCCTCCGCCGAAGTCGACGAGCTCGAGCTTCGGTCGACCGGAGCCAGAGGCGGCGACCTCGACGGCTCGAGCGACGTCGAGGAGCATGCGCGCGGCGCTCAGGTAGCTCGCGGTGTCGGTGAGCTGTGAGCCGATGTGGCTCGAGACTCCGACCAGATCGATCGACGTGCTGCGGTCGACGGCCTCCATCGCGAGTCCGACCTCGGCGCGGGGGATCCCGAACTTCGCCTCGTCGTGCCCCGTCGCGATGTACGCGTGCGTGTCCGCCTCGATGCCCGGGTTGATGCGAAAGCTGAGCCTCGCTCTGCGTGCGAGCGCGCGGGCCCTGGCGTCGATGCGCGCGATCTCCTCGATGCTCTCGACGTGGATCGAGAGGATCCCTCGAGCTCCTGCGCCGATGGCGAGATCGAGCTCGGCGTCGGTCTTGCCGACGCCGCTCATCACGATGCTCTCGGGAGCGACGCCACAGGCCAGGGCGAGCTCGAGCTCGCCGCCCGACACGACGTCAGCGCCGACCCCCTCCCGCGCGAGCGCGCGGAGGATGGGACCGGCGCTGTTCGCCTTCACCGCGTAGGCGACCAGGTGGTCGAGCCCGTCGAATCCACCCGAGAGCGCCTGCGCCTCCCGGACGATCCCGTCGACGTCGTAGACGTAGACGGGGGTCGGGAGGCGCTCGCGATCGAGCAGGTCGGAGAGGCGCTGCCCTCCCAGCGTCGCGGCTCCCGACCCGTCTCTCGTCAACATGGCGGCCAAGCTCGAGCGCCCGCTCAGCGGCGGCGCTCGCGGTCTCCACCACGCGGCGGCCCGTCGCGACGCGGACCGCGCGGGCCGCGGGGACGATCGCCGCCACCCTCACGGGCGGCCTGCATGCGCTCGCGCGCCGCCTCGCCCTCCTCGCCCTCGGGGAGCGGGAGCAGCTCGCGGCGCGAGAGCCGCACCTTGCCGTCGCGATCCACCGAGAGGACCTTCACCTCCACGGTGTCGCCCTCCTTGAGGACGTCTTCGACGGCGTCGACGCGGTGGTGCGCGAGCTCGGAGATGTGCACGAGGCCGTCGATGTTCGGGAGGATCTCGACGAAGGCGCCGAAGTCGGCGACCCGCTTCACGATGCCCTGGTAGACGGTGCCGACCTCGGGCTCCGCCGTGAGGCCCTTGATGATGTCGAGCGCCTTCTTCACGGCTTCCGGATCGCTCGAGGCGACGTTCACGGTGCCGTCGTCCTCGACGTCGATCGAGACGCCCGTCTGATCGACGATGCCCTTGATGGTCTTTCCGCCGGGCCCGATGATGAGACGGATCTGGTCGGGTTTGACCTTGAAGGTCGTGATCCGCGGGGCGTACTTCGAGAGCTCGGGGCGTGACTCCGCGAGGGTCTCGAGCATCTTGCCGAGGATGTGCAGGCGCCCCTCGCGCGCTTGGTCGAGCGCCTTCTCGAGGATCTCTCGCGAGAGGCCCTCGATCTTGATGTCCATCTGGATCGAGGTGATGCCGCGCGAGGTGCCGCAGACCTTGAAGTCCATGTCGCCCAGGTGGTCCTCGTCGCCGAGGATGTCACTCAGGATCGCGAACTTCTCCCCTTCCTTGATGAGGCCCATCGCGATGCCTGCGACCGGGGCCTTGATGGGCACGCCGGCGTCCATGAGCGACATGCAGCCGCCGCAGACCGCCGCCATCGACGAGCTGCCGTTCGACTCGAGCGTCTCGCTGACGATTCGGATCGTGTAGGGGAACTTCTCGGCCGGGGGGATGAGGCGCACGAGCGCGCGCTCTGCGAGGGCGCCGTGGCCGACCTCTCGCCGACCGGGGCCACGCAGCGGCTTCGTCTCGCCGGTCGAGAAGGGCGGGAAGTTGTAGTGGAGGTAGAAGCGCTTCCAGGTCTCGCCGAGCAGGCCGTCGATCTTCTGCTCGTCGCTGCTGGTGCCGAGCGTCGTCGTGACGATCGCCTGCGTCTCGCCGCGCTGGAAGAGCGCGCTGCCGTGCACGCGCGGGAGGATGCCTGCCTCGGTCATGATCGGGCGGATCGTGCGGCCGTCGCGGCCGTCGATGCGCACGCCCTCTTCGGTGACCATCTTGCGCACGACGTGGGCCTTGCGCTCCTCGAACTCGTTCTTGATGAGGCCCGCGCTCGCCGCGAACTTCTCGTCGCCGAGCTCGGCCTTGAGCGTCTCGGTCATCTTCGCCTTGATGGCGGAGTAGGCCTCGTAGCGCGCCTTCTTGACGACGACGCGCGAGGCCTTGTCGAGCTCGGCGTCGACGAGCTGGGAGATGCGCGAGGCGACCGACGGATCGAGCGTCGGCGCCGTGAAGGGGCGCTTGGGCTTGCCGACGGCGGCGCGCATGCGCTCCATGAGCTCGATGACGGGCTGCGCTTCGCGGTGGGCGAACATGAGCGCGTCGATGATCTCGGCCTCGGTCGCCTCGGCGGCGCCGCCCTCGACCATGACGATCGCGTCGCGGCTGGCGGCGACGACGAGATCGATGTCGCTCGTCTCGAGCTGGTCGACCGTGGGGTTGATGACGAGCTCACCGCCGATGCGGCCCACGCGGATGCCGCAGATCGGCCCGTTCCAAGGGATGTCGGAGATCGTGAGCGCGGCGCTGGCGCCGGTGAGCGCGAGCACGTCGGTCTTGTGGATGCGGTCGCTCGAGAGGACCGACGCGATGATCTGCGTGTCCTTCCGGTAGCCCTCGGGGAAGAGCGGTCGCAACGGACGGTCCATGATGCGACAGGTGAGGACCTCTTCGTCGCGGAGGCGGCCCTCTCGCTTGAAGAAGCCGCCCGGGATACGGCCCGCGGCGTAGGTCTTCTCGGCGAACTCGCAGGTGAGCGGGAAGAAGTCGAGGCCGGGGCGCTCCTCGGTGGAGACGGCCGTGATGAGCAGCACCGTCTCACCGTAGGTGAGCAGGATCGAGCCGTGCGCCTGCTTGGCGAGGCGGCCCGTCTCGAGGGTGAGCGGGCGGCCGCCGAAGTTGACGGATTCGCGGACGTACATGGGGGAGACCTTTCTCTCGTGGCGACGGCCTGCGCCGCCGCGCCGCGGGACCGAGAGCGGCTCTTCTTCTCCGATCTCCACCGAGCAGGCCGCGCCCGCCGTGCCTGGAGGCCAGCGGCCGGGAGTGCGTGCTCGGCAGGGAGCGAAGCAGAAGCTGCGCGCCTCAGCCCCTAGGGTGAACCTATGGACCGGGGAGCGCCTTTAGAGCGGCGGGCTCCGCGCCGCCACAGGATTCGCGCCGGGCTCGTCGGACGCGCCTTCGCGCCGCGCGCTTCGCTCCGGAGCGACCCGCACGACCCGGGACGGCCCATGGAACGCCGAGAGGCCACGAGCACCTGGGTGCGCGTGGCCTCGTGGCCGCTCCGGGGCTGAGCGGAGTGAGCGTGGGCCGAGCTCGGAGAGGCCCGCCCGCGCTCGCTCCGATCCGGGGTCATCCGATCGGAGCTCAGGAGCGCGGAGCGCTCGTCACTTGCGGATGCCGAGCTTGGTGATGACGTCGCGGTAGCGCACGACGTCGATGCGCTTGAGGTAGTCGAGCTGGCGACGACGCTGCGAGACGAGCTTGAGCAGACCGCGGCGCGAGTGGTGATCCTTCGCGTGGGTCTTGAAGTGCTCGGTGAGCTGGGTGATGCGCTCGCTGAGCAGCGCGATCTGCACCTCGGGCGAGCCCGTGTCGCCGTCGTGCTTGCGGAACTGCCCGATGATGTCGCTCTTCTTGTCCGGATGAAGCATGGCTCTGACTACCTCGAGGCCCGCGACTGCGGGCCGCTGCCGCCCCGGGAGGAGCACCGCCAGACTGCGATGCCCCAGCCCAGCCCGCCTCGACGATGCGATGCGGATGGTAGGCGCCCAGCGCCTCCCGAGGCCGTGGTGCGGGTAGAACCCGCGAAGGGGGCGCACCCTACCAGAGCCAGAGCGCCCGTCAACCGCGGGGCCGAGCGAGCGCAGGCCGCGGTCATCGGCTGCGGCGAGCGAGCCAGGCCTCGAGCACGATCGCGGCCGAGGCGCCGTCGATGAGCGCACGCTGCTCGCGCCCGCTGCGCCCGGCCTCGGAGAGGCGCCGCGAGGCCTCGACGGTGCTGAGTCGCTCGTCACAGAGCTCGACCTCGAGGCCGGTGAAGTCGGCGAGGCGACCGGCGAAGGCGATCGCCTTGGTGGCCGCCGGACCTCGGCGACCATCGAGCTCGAGCGGCAGACCGAGCACGACGTACCCGACCTCTTCGTCGCGGCAGAGCGCGGCGATGGCGTGCAGGAGCCGCCGCTCGTCGGAGCCGTCGAGCGGCGGGCGAGGATGCGCGATCGTGGAGTCGAGATCGCCGAGCGCCACGCCCACGCGCGCGCGGCCCAGATCGAGCGCCAGGACACGTCCGGCCGTCTTCATCGCACAACCTGCTGTTTCATCGAAGGAATGCTCGGCTCCTTGCCGCCTCGCAGGCGCATCGTGGAGAGCTCGTTGCGGAGCTGCTTGACCCGCTCGCGTGGGCCGACCATAAGCGCGGCTCCGCGAGCCAACCAGTGAAGATCCGCGCAGTCCGGGGGATGAACGACATCCTCCCCGAAGAAGCCAAGCGTTGGCAGCACCTCGAGGCAGCGTTCCGCCGCACCGTCGAGCTCTACGGCTATGGCGAGGTGCGCACGCCCGCCATCGAGCACACGAGCCTCTTCGCCAAGCAGATGGGCGAGACGAGCGACGTCGTCGAGAAGGAGATGTACTCGTTCTCGCGGCACGACGACGAGCTCACCGTGCGGCCCGAGGGGACGGCAGGCGCTGCGCGCGCCTACGTGGAGCACGCCGTCGCGAACCGCGAGCCGATCAGCCGCTGGTACTACATCGGCCCGATGTTCCGCGGGGAGCGCCCGGCCAAGGGTCGCTACCGCCAGTTCCATCAGGCGGGCTGCGAGCTCTTCGGTGACGCGGGGCCGCTCTGCGACGCCGAGATGATCGAGATGTGCCTGCGCATCCTGCGCGAGGTCGGCGTCGAAGGCGCGCGCGTGCACCTCAACTCGCTCGGAGGCGCGGGCACCCGCGAGGCCTTCCGTGACGCGCTCGTGCGCTACCTCGAGCCACGCCGTGCCGAGCTCTCGGAGGACTCGCAGCGTCGCCTCGAGAAGAACCCGCTGCGCATCCTGGACTCGAAGGACCCTCGCGATCGCGCCATCGCCGAGGGCGCGCCGTCGATCCTCGAGGTGCTCTCGGACGAGGACCGCGCCCACTTCGACGGCGTGCGCGCCGGGCTCGACGCGCTCGGGGTCGACTACGTCGTCGATGCGAAGCTCGTGCGCGGCCTCGACTACTACACCCGCACGCTCTTCGAGATCCAGGCGACCACCGCCGACCTCGGAGCGCAGAGCACGGTGTGCGGCGGCGGGCGCTACGACGGCATGGTGGAGGGGCTGGGCGGACCCAAGGTGCCGGCGATCGGCTTCGCGATGGGGCTCGAGCGGCTGCTCATCGCGGCGAAGGACCGCGACACGGGCGCGGCCGCCCGGCCGGTCTACGTCGCGGCGCTCGATCCTGAGGCGGCGCCGCGCGCCCTGGCCTTCGCGCGCGAGCTGCGTGATCGTGGCGTGGCCGTCGAGCTCGACGCACGCGACCTCCGCCTGAAGGCGATGCTGCGTCGCGCCGACGGCCTCGGCGCGAGGTTCTGCGTGCTGATCGGCGCGAACGAGCTCGCCCGTGGGGAGGTCACGCTCAAAGACCTCGGTGCCCACAGCCAAGAGGCGATCGCGATCGCCGAGGCCGGCGCCACGATCGCCGACCGCGTGCTCGGCGGCGGGGCGGTGCTGAGTGGTGGGTCCGTGCTGGGCTCGAGCGAGGCCGGCGCGTGAGCGGACTCGGGGGCGCCGCCGGCGGCAGGCGCCGCGCGCTCTCGAGCGCGTTCGTGACGCTCGTGGCGCTGTTCCTGAGCGCCGAGGCCAGCGCCCAGATCCCCGGTTTCGGCGGCCCGGGCGGCGGAGCGCCCCCTCCATCTCAGCCTCCCCCTGGAACGCCCGAGACCCACGCCGCTTCGGGCGCCGACTCTGCGCTCCCCAAGTCCCAGGCGACCCTGCCGGAGGATCCGCTGGCGGTGCCCGATCGGGTCGCCGGTCAGATCGGCACCGACGCGAAGAGCGACGATGCGCCGAAGGGCGCCGAGGGCGAGACCGATATCGACTTCTACGGGCTCTACTACGGCGAGACGACCGGCCAGTACCGGTTCCAGACCGTCTTTCCCTTCTGGGCGGAGCGCACACAGCCGGGCGATCGCGCCTCGTTGTTCGGCTTCTACTACCAGCGGCGCAGCGTCGACGCGGACGCCGACGTGCTCTTCCCGTTCTTCTGGCGCCTGCGCGAGCAGACGACCACGACCACGGTGGCAGGCCCCTTCGTGCATCAGGAGCGAGAGGCCTCGCCCGGCAAGCCGGCGACGCACCTCAACTGGCTTCCGCCTTTCTTCTTCGAGGCGAAGACCGACGACGGCGGAGGATATCTGCACATCCCCGCCCTGCTCACCTTCACCGAGCACTCCGACCACGACGGCTTCAACCTCGTCGGCCCGCTGTTCTGCAAGTGGAAGGGTGGCCCCGCTTGCGACGCGCGCACGGCAGACGAGCTGAGCTTCGGCGTCGCGCCGCTCTACTTCTACGGCAAGGACCGTCGCAGCGAGTTCGAGCTCATCCCGCCGCTGCTCCACTACTACAGCTACGACGAGTCGACCGACCGCGAGACGAACCTGTGGGGGCCCTTGCTCTGGCAGCGCCACCCCGAGGGCGAGGTCTTCGACATCCTCCCGCTCTTCTACCGGAGCTGGGGCAAGAACCGCGAGAGCACCACCTTGCTCCCGCTGTTCCACTACGGGTGGGAAGACCGCAGTCACCGCCTCGTCACGCCGCTCTTCGTGCACGCCGAAGGCAACGATGGGGAGGAGACCTTCGCGACCTGGGGCTACGCGCGCTACCGCGGCCGCACCGAGCTCGACATGGTCACGCCGTTCTTCTGGTGGTTCCGCGACCCCGACGTCGGCCTCGACACCAAGGTGCTCGCGCCCTTCTACTACGAGAGTCACTCACCGAAGCACGACGACCTGGCGGTCTTCCCCTTCTACGCGCGCTTCGCGAGGCCGGGCCTCGAAGAGACGACGTGGGTGACGCCGCTCTTCCGCCACTCGCACGGCGTGACCGGCTGGTCGACGCACCTCTACCCCTTCCTCTTCACGGGGCGCACGCACGAGTCGACCCACCTGGTGGTGCCGCCAGTGCTCTGGGACTTCGCCACGCCGAAGTCTCGCTCCACCGTCGTGCTGCCCGTGTTCTTCCGCTTCGCGGACCGCGAGAGCACCCAGCAGCTCGCGCTCAACACCTACTACGCCGAGCGCAACGTGCGCGGCGGCACCGAGTGGGAGTTCCACTTCTTCCCCGCCTTGAGCTTCGGGAACTCGCCGCAGGGCCACTGGTGGAACGTGCTCTACGGCCTCGCGGGCTACACGCGGGAGGGCACGATGTCGAAGATGCGTGCGCTCTGGATCCCGTTCAAGCTGAGCGAGTGACGAGCAGCTCGCCGGAGGGCGCGGCGTCGTCGAGCGAGGTGTTGAGCTCCGCCGGGAGAGAGACGACGAAGCGCGCTCCGCACCTCGGCTCGCCGAGCTCACCGGGGCTCTCGACACGGATGTGGCCCCCCGCCCCGTCGACGATCGTCTTGATGATCGCGAGCCCGAGGCCGCTGCCTCCGCTCGGCTCACGCGTCGTGAAGAACGGCAGGAAGACGCGCTCGAGCAGCTCGGGCGCGAGCCCGACGCCGGTGTCCTCGACGACGATCTCGACGGCGGCGCCCGCTGCGCGGGTCGCGACCCGGACCTTGTCGCCCTGCACCAGGGCCCCGCGCGCGCTGCGCGCCTCCCCGACCGCCTGCGCCGCGTTGACGAGCAGGTTCACGACGACCTGCGCGAGCCGCCCCTCGTCGAGCGCGACCATCGGCAGATCGTCGCCGAGCTCGAGGATGAGATCCGCACGTTCGCTGATCGGACCGCGGGCGAGCGTGAGAGCGCTCTCGACGGCGCGGTTCACGTCGACCATCGTGCGTCGACCCGAAGACGCGGTCGTGGGGTTGGCGAAGGTGCGCATGTCGCGCGCGATCGAGACGATGCGCCGCCCGGTGTCCTTGAGATCGTCGATGAGCTGACGCACGACAGGCTCGGCCTTCGCGCTCATGTGGATCTCCGGGCCGAAGATGTTGCGGCTCAAGAGGTCGAGGCCGAGCAGCATGAAGGCGGCGGGGTTGTTGATCTCGTGGGCGACGCCCGCGGCGAGCACGCCGATGGTGGCGAGGCGATCGGACTCGAGCAGACGCGAGCGGACCGCGCGCTCGCCCGTCACGTCGAGCAAGATGCCCTCGATGCCCACCACCCGATCACCATCGCCCAGGATCGGGTAGATGGTGCCACGCGCGATGATGGGCTCCCTCCCCTCCGGCGCGAGGCGCGACTCGTAGGGCCCACCGACCCGACCCGCGCGCGCCTCTTGGAGCGCGTGGTCGAAGGCCGTCACACCATCGGGGTCGATGTGCAGCCCTCGCAGGAATCCGGGCGTCGAGAGGGCCTGCGCGGAGGAGACGCCGAGCATCGACTCGACGTGGCGGTTCACGTAGAGAAGCTCGACCGTCGACGGGTCGAGCCGGAAGATGAGCAGCGGGGCGTTGTCGAGCAGGACCATGTGCTGCTCGGTGAGTTCGCGGAGCAGCTCGAGTCGCTCGGAGGCGTCTTGCTCGGCGGCCACGACCTCCGAGACGTCGCGCAACCAGGCCTGTGCGAAGAGCTCCGGGTTCCCCTGCACGCGACCGACCGTCGGGGCGACGACGACCTCGCTGCCGTCGGGGCGGCGGAGCCTCAACCGCGCCCCGTTCGCCAGGGCGTCGGGTGTGGAGCCCAAGAGCTCGCTGGCGTAGCGACCGAGCACCGCGTCGCGAGGCGCGCCGAGGAGGCGCTCTGCGGCAGGGTTGAGCGCTCGAACCCGCCCGGCTTCGTCCCACGCGAGCATGGCCTCACCCCACGCCTCGAAGGCGCTCTCCGCGTGGGCGGTGCGCGCGCAGTGGCTGCCTCGCGCGATGCTCGGGTGCAGGGCGCGCGCCACGTCGTTCAGGAGCTCCTCGGGGAGCGCGCGCGCGCTCGCGTCGGTGTCGCAGACGAAGACGAGCAGCGGGACGCGAGCGCGTGGGTCGATCTTGCCCTCGACGAGCTCGACGGAGCCTTCGCCGACGACACAGGGAACCGAGACCGCGACCGGGCGAGCGGCACCGGAGTCGAAGACCACGGACCGAGCGCCGGTCCACGTCGCGGGCGGCGTACCGATCGATGGCGCCGTGGCCAAGGCCGCGCAGGCTCGCTCGACGAGCGCTCGGACTGCGTCGGGCGCGGCGAGCAGCTCGACCGAGCCGTCGGCGAGGCAGCACGCGAGGCCGAAGCCCTCGAAACGAGCATGCGCCTCGAGCGCGCGCGAGAGCTCCGACACCGGCCCTCCGCCCACGACGGAGGGATGTCGGAGCGCAACCTCGAGGATCTCACTCAACGCGCAGCCCATCGCCCCAGGCTTGAGCCTACCGCGAACGGGACGCGGTGACAGCCTGCACGAGAGGCGGTTCGCGTCGTGCGGTACGACGCGTGTGGATCGGAGACATGGCGAGCAGACCGCGGGGCACCAGCTGAGCCCGCATGCGCTCGGCCTCGGAGCTGCGTCGCGCGAGACGGGTCGACGCCGCCGATCAAGGGTGCTGGGCCGCGCCCGCGCCGTCGCGATCGCAACGGTGCACCAAGCGACGGAGCGTGTCCTTGCGGGCGGGTCGCGCGTCGGGATGCGCCAAGTAGGCTTCGAGCCGAAGGCGCGCTCGCCCAGGCGCACCGGCGCTGCACGCCGAGAGCACGGCGAGGCGGAGCGCCTCGAGCTCGACGCGCGGGATCTCGAGCCGGCGCGTGAGCGCGGCCTCGAGGTCCTCCGAGGCGCCCGCCCAATCTCCGGCCTCGTAGCGCGCTCTGCCGATCAGGTACCACGCGAGGCCATCGTCGGGCCTCTGGGAGCGAAGTTCCCCGAGCAAGGCGTAGGCGTGGACGCGCTGAGGGTCGGCCTCGCGGTCGATCAAGAGCGCCGAGAGCGCGGGGCGGAGCACGGGGTCACGGGCCGCCGCGAGCTTCACGTGCAGGGTCCGAAGCTTCGCCTCGTCGAGCGTGCGTGGCACGAGCTCCTCGTAGAGCGCGGCGGCCTCCTCGACGCTGCCCGCCGAGAGCGCGAGATCCGCGCGCGCCTGCAGCGCTTGGTCGCGGAACTGCCGCGGCAGGCTCTCGTCCGCGACGATGGCGGCGAGCGCGGCGACTCTCTCGGTCCCGTCGCCCAGCTTCGCGGAGAGCTCGGCGCGGTCGAGCCGCAAGCGAGGATCCTTCGGATCGAGCGCGACGGCACGATCGAGCTCCGCGATGGCGCCTCCCACGTCGCCTCGATCGGCGAGCCGCTCCGAGCGCTCCCGGCAGGCGTCGACGGCACGCGGACAGCTCCTCGCGAAGAAGCCCGGGCGCTTGAAGCGTGCCTCGGCCACGACACGTGCCGACTCCGGTAGCTCGACGAGGTCGAGCCCCTCATGCCAGCGTCGCTCGAGCGCCGCCCAGCGCTCGCCCGTGAGCGCCTCGAGCGGCTCGCCCCCGTACCAGCGGCGCAGCACCTCGTTGCCGTGCGTGTCGCGTACCCAGCTCACGAAGGCGCCGCTCGCCGTGTATGCCGTGCTCGAGTTCTCACCCAGGAAGCCGAGCGCGAAGAGTCGTTCGAGCGAAGGGAGCAAGCCGAGCTCCTTCATCGCGCGGGCCCACTGCTCCGCGGAGAGGTCCTCGGCCCGCGGCGAGGCCGCCACGGCCAGCCCCTCGATGAGGCCCGGGTCGGGGAGGAGCCCTCCCAGGCTGCCCGCGACCGCGAAGGGGCCACGCGCGCTCGCGCCCGCGATGACGTGGGCGAGCTCGTGCCCGAGCACCCGGTGCGGGTACGAGGTGCCCTGGACGTACACCTCTGCGCGCCACGGCTTCGCGATGTTCGTGTGCGCGGCGCCCATGAAGGACTGCTTCTGCCGCGCGCTCTCGAAGACGAAGACCCGGATCGTCTCGGGCCCTCGGGCCCCCAGCCACGCCTCGATCTCCTCGACGTAGGCATCGCAGTCGCGGCCGAGTCGCTCGATCTCGCGCGTGGCGATCCCGCGGCCGTACACGAGCTCGCAGCGGCCCACCACCCGTCTACCTCCGAGCGCCTCGGCGATGCTCGCCGAGCTGTGCCAGTGACCGAGGCGTGGGCCGAGGGCGGTGTGCGCGACGCTCGACGCCGCGAGCGAGACGCCCACCGCCCAGAACCCCAGGCGCCGAGGCTCGCGCAAGACGAGCCGACCCCTGCGGTCGCGGCTCGACACGACCGAGGCCACCAGGAGCGCGCCGAGCGTCGCCAGGGTCCCGAGCCGGTAGGAGCGGAGGCCCGCGAGCTCGACGATGGTGTCGTAGAGCGTGCCGCTGAAGAAGCCGACGAAGGGATCGTAGGCGTGCACCATCGGGCTCGTGTAGAAGCGCCACACGCTGAGCGCGATGCTGCCGATCGGCAGGGCGAGCGCGAGCACGAGGCGAAGCGAGCGCCTCGCGTGACGCGCGCGCGCCACCTCCGCGACGACTGCGCTCCACGCGCCGGCGAGCAGCGCGCCGAGGCCTGGGCCGAGCAGCCAGTTCTCGAGTCCGCCCCAGGGGTCGCAGAAGCCCACCCGCAGTCCGTGGAGCACGTCGACGAAGAGTACGATCGCGAAGAGCGCGGCGGCGTTCGCCAGACCGCGCGCGTAGTGGTCGAAGGGGGCCTCTTCGGCGTCGAGCAGCTCGGCGCTCGAGGCGAGCAGCACGACCGGCGGCAAGACGATGCCCATCACGAGCGCGCTCTCGTAGGCGAGCGCGCCGAGCTGCGGCAAGAAGCCGAGCAGCGCGGCCAGCACGCCGACGAAGGCAGCGGCGATGCGCATGCCGCGTCGGCGCAGTAGCGGCGCGAGCGCCCGCACGGGAGCAGACGCGGAGGCCCCGACGACGGTGACGAACGCTGAGCCCGGCTCGGCGGCACCGCTCGGCGCGCCGGGCTGCTCGGGCTCAGCCGCCGTAGGAGACCTGCTTGTCGGAGTGCGCCGAGCTTCCGTCATCGTCGCGCGCCTCGGGCGGCAGCAGCACCAGAGGGAGCACCTCCGAGAGCGACGAGATCGTCGTCACCCTGAGGTCGTTGCGGATGTCCTCGGGGATCTCGTCGAGGTCGCGCTTGTTGCGCAGCGGGATGAGCACGTGGCGGATGCCGGCCCGATGCGCAGCGAGCAGCTTCTGCTTGATGCCACCGACGGGCAGCACCCTGCCGCGCAGCGAGATCTCGCCGGTCATCGCGACGTCGCCTCTGACGGGGCACCCGAGCAGCAGCGAGCAGACCGCGACGAACATCGTCACACCTGCGCTCGGGCCGTCCTTCGGGGTGCCGTGCTTGGGGACGTGGATGTGCAGGTCGAGCTCACGCAGCCACTCGGGATCGAGGCCGAGCGACTCGGCGCGGCTGCGCACGAAGCTCACGGCCGTGGTCGCCGACTCCTGCATGACGTTGCGCATGTTGCCCGTCAGCACGACCTGCCCGCGGCCGGGCATCTTGGAGGCCTCGATGAAGAGGATGTCTCCGCCGCCCGCCGAGGTCGAGAGGCCCGTCGAGACGCCCGGATCGAGGCGAGGCTCGGCGTTGTCGGGCCTGTAGCGGAAGGGGCCGAGGCAGCGCTGCACGTGCTCGACGTCGACGGTCTCACGCACGTCTTGTCCTTCGGCGAGCTTGACCGCGGTGGCGCGACAGACGGCTGCGATCTCGCGCTCGAGCCCGCGCACGCCGGCCTCGCGGGTGTAGTTGTCGACGATCGCCGCGATGCCGTCGGGGGTGAACTCGAGGCGCTCGTCGGTGAGGCCGTGCGCCGAGAGCTGCTTGGGGATCAGGAATTCCTTCGCGATGCCGAGCTTGTCGTTGCGCGTATAGCCCGGGACGTCGATGACCTCCATGCGGTCGAGCAGAGGGCCTGGGATCGCGTCGCGGTCGTTGGCCGTCGCCAGGAAGGTGACCTGCGAGAGGTCGAAGGGGAGATCGAGGTAGTGATCCTGGAAGGTCCCGTTCTGCTCGGGGTCGAGGACCTCGAGCAGCGCGGCGGTCGGATCGCCGCGCACGTCGGCGCCCATCTTCTCGACCTCGTCGAGCACGATGACGGGGTTCTTGGTGCCGGCCTTCTTCAGGGCCTGGAGGATGCGACCCGGCAAGGCGCCGACGTAGGTGCGCCGGTGCCCGCGGATCTCGGCCTCGTCGCGCACGCCGCCGAGCGCGATGCGCTCGTAGCGCCGGCCCATGCTGCGCGCGATCGAGCGACCGAGCGAGGTCTTGCCGACGCCGGGCGGCCCGACGAAGAGCAGGATCGGCCCCTTCTTGTCGGCCCGTAGCTGCCGTACCGCCGTGTACTCGACGATGCGGCGCTTCACCTTCTCGAGGCCGAGGTGGTCTTCGTCGAGGCAGCGTCGCACGTCGCCGACGTCGATCTTGTCCTGGGTGGACTTCGACCAGGGCAAGTCGGCGATCCACTCGAGGTAGGTCTTCGTGACGTTGAACTCGGCCGACTGCTGCGACATGCCCCGCAGCCTGGAGAGCTGCTTGCGGGCGACCTTCTCGACGTCCGCCGGAGGACTCGCGAGGCGGATGCGCTCGCGCAGCTCCTCGATCTCGTCGTCGTCTCCGCCCTCGCCGAGCTCCTCGCGGATGTTCTTCATCTGCTGCCGGAGGATGTACTCGCGCTGGGACTTGCCCATCTCCTCCTGCACCATGTGGCTGATCTCCTTCTTGACGCGGAGAACCTCCAGCTGACGACTCACCATCGCGAGCACGAGCCGCACGCGCGCCTTGACGTCGAAGGCCTCGAGGATCTCCTGCTTGTCGGCGATCGAGGCCTGCGCCTGGGGGAAGTTGGACGCGATGAGATCCGCGAGCGCGCCCGGCTCACGCACGTTGTCGAGGATGCCAGCCGTGTCCTTGGGCAGGTTCGGCATGAGCGCGAGCACCTCGCGCGTCGACTCGCGCAAGGTCGTGCCGAGCGCGTCGAGCTCGACGTCGCGGGTGAGTGACTCGGGTACGCGCTCGACGCGGCAGCGCATGTAGGGCTCGAGCGTCGAAGGCTCCATCACGCGGAAGCGACCGAGACCGTTGAGCACCACGGAGTAGTTGCTGGTGCCGAGCCGGATCACCTTCACGACGCGGGCGAGGGTGCCCACCGTGTAGAGATCGCGGTACGTGGGCTCGTCGACCTCCGCGGACTGCTGGCTGACGACGCCGACGACGGCGCGCTCTCGGCCGAGCAGGTCTTCGACGAGGCGAACGCTGCGTGCGCGGCCCACGTTGATGGGCACGACGGACATCGGGAAGAGGACCGAATTCCTGAGCGGCAGGATCGGCACCCCTTCGAGATCCATCGGCGGCGGCCTGGACGGTGCGTGCCCTGACATGTTCGCTAGGAAGCTAGTACAGCGACGGGGCTCTTGCTAGGACGCATCCGCTGCATCGCGCCTCGCCACGGCTCGAGCGCAGCTCCACGAGCCCGCCGGAGAACGGGGCCTCGGCGTCCCCAGGAGAGCCGCGTCGCGCGCCGTCCGCGGCTCAGAAATCGCGGATCTTCCAGGCGCCGCGCTCCCGCAGCAGGCTGACGGTGCCGCCGGACCCGAAGGACATCGACGCCACGTCGCCGGTCTCCTCGATCGTCGCGGTGGGAAGCGCGGCGCGCAGCGCCTGGATCACGCGCTCGATCTCCTCGCGTTGCGGGCCCTCCCAGGTCGCGCGGAGCTTGTCGGCGGTGAGCGCGTCCGCGCCCGTCGACGACGAGGCTGAGGGAGCGGGCGGCTCGCCCTGCGCGTCGGGAGCTTCTGCCTCGGCGGCCGGTGGCCTCGGTGGAGCGACGCTGCGATCGGCGAGCCCGCTGAGCTCGGCGTCCGGCACGTAGCGCAGCAGCACGTCGTAGCGCTTGCGCTCGTAGGCTCGGACGAAACCCGCGAGGGCCTGCCGAGGGGTGGACTGCCCGTAGAGGTCGATGGCCGACGCGTCCACGCGCCAGCGCCCAGCCTCGTGCACCAGGAGGATCTCGTCCCCTCCGGGCAAGACGACCGTGGCGGTCACCTCCGGCTCGGCGGCGGGGCGCGCCAGCGCGCGGGCCATCTCGAGCACGTCGTCCGGGCTCTCGAGGACCATGCGCCGGAACGCCTCGAGCGACACCGTCCGCCGGGCGTCTTCCGAGAGCATGCGGTACGCGTCGTCGATCCGTCGCTCCTCGATCGCCGAGGCGTAGGCACGGAGCGCGTCGCCGGGTCCGCGCTCCGTGGCGCTCGCGCCGCAGCCCGCCACCAGACCCAGGAGGACCATGGCGGCGCCGAGCACGAGACCCTCGCGGGCGAGCGCCCGCTTCACCCGAGCGTCGCCATCCAGCGCGCGACGAAAGACTCGCGCTGCGCGGCGCGTCGCCCCATTCGAACCTCGCTCGCCCAGCATGGTGGCAGCTCGTGTAGCACAACGCGCCGCGCGACGAGAGCGCGGGGGACTCAGGCGAGGTGTGACGGGCCTGGTGCGGCGCGCTCGGTGGTGGAGTAGGAGGGCGCTCCGATGCTCGACGACGACGCGTCGCCCCCGTCCTCCCAGGACCTCGCGAACGACGACTTCCTCTTCCACCTCTACCGGGGGAGCGAGCTGTTGCTCGACAACCGCGTGCACGAGGCGAAGCAGGAGCTCGAGCAAGCGCTGGGGCTGCAGCCGCGCGACGCGAAGGGTCAGGATCTGCTCGCGATCGTCTACTTCCGCCTCGGGCTGTATCCGCGGGCCATCGCGATCTACGAGCGGCTCGTCGAGGCCCACCCCGAGACGACCACGCCCAGGATCAACCTCGCGCTCTGCTACCTGAAGACCGGTCAGCCGCAGGCCGCGCGCATGGAGCTCGAGCGGGTGCTCGAGCGAAACCCGGAGCACGCCCGCGCGTGGGGCTACCTCGGGCTCGCCTTCCAGCGATTGGGGGACATCGAGCGGGCGGTCTACGCCTTCCAGATGGGTGGGCACGAGGGCATGGCCCGGAGGCTGGCCGAGACGATCCCGTCGATCACGTCGGTCGACGGCGCTTCGGCTGCCTCCCGCGCAGCCGCGGCCGAGGTCTTCGACGAGCTCGATCGCCGAGGGGTCGACTTCGTGCCCGACGCAGGGACGAGCTCCGCGTCCTCCGGGTCGTGGGCCGCGCTCGAGCCGGGGCGCGACCGTTCGCCGGCGCCCGCGACGCGGCTGAGCTTCGCGCCGGCGCCGGCGCGTCCGGGCTCGCTCCCGCCACCCGGCTTCAGCGATCTCGGTCAGCCCCCGAGCATTGGACCCTCCGGGGTCTCTCCACTCCAGCCGACGCCGATCCCACGCGAGCTGCTCGGTGTGGGGATCGACGAGCCTGCGCCCGAGCCAGATGGCGAGCCGGTCGATCACCCGGCTCAGCCCGGCGGCCGGCTTCGCGGGCCCACCCGCGGCGGCGCGCGCGGCGTGCTCGAGGCGGCGGTCGAGACCCTGACCGCGAACTCCGAGCTGCCACGCGGGCTGGAGCGACGCCCGGAGGCTGCGCAGGCCCAGGTCGAACGCGGCCGAGAGCGCGCGGCGAGCATCGGGCCCGAGGCTCCGCTCGCGCAGCGCGCCGATGGAGCCGAGGGGCCGGTGGACGCGCAGTCGCTCGCGCGCAGGCTCTTGCTCGTCTGGCCGAAGCACCTCGCGGCACAGCGCACCGCGTCGGGGCTGGTCCTCCTGCGCGGAGGGGGTCGCGTGGCGCTCCGACTCGACGCCGTTCGCGCCGGCAGGATCGCCCCCGACTGCGCGGCGACGCCGCTTCCGAGGCGGGCGCGAGGGCTCGACGCGGACGGCGTGCTCGGTGGCGCCGCCGCGCCTCTGGTGTCGCTCGACGGCAGCAGCGCGCTCGTGCTGGCGCCGCCTCCGGGGCTCGAGCTGGTGGTGCTCGAGCTCGGTCCACGCGTCGTGTACTTCCGCGAGAGCGCGCTCGTCGCGCTCGAAGGAGAGGCGATCTGGCAGAACGCGCGCCTGCCTCAGGGCGACGCGGATCCAGCGCACGTGGTGGGCTTGAGCGGCTCCGGCACGGCGATACTCGCCGTTCCGCCGAGCATGCAGTCGCTCGAGGTGCCTCTCCCGTCGGGCCTCTTGGCCCGCGCGCGGAACGTCCTTGGTTGGACCTCCGAGCTCACGCTCCGGTCCCTGCAGGCGAGCGAGGCGCCGGCGCGTGTACGGGGCCTCTGCTCCTTCGAAGGTGAAGGCATGGTGTTCGTCGATGGCCGCTGAGCGAACCGAACCGACGGGCGAGCCGCCGGTCCTCCCACGCCGGGAGCTGCGTCGCCGCCAGACCAAGACGCTCTGGGAGGACGCCAAGAACCTCCCGAACCTGTTGACCTTCGCGCGGATCCTGATGATCCCGGCGGTGCTCGTGCTCCTCAGCCGAGGCACACCGCGCGACTGCTTCTGGGCGGCGATCGTCTACTCCGCGGCCGCCATCACCGACGCGCTCGACGGCTGGCTCGCGCGTCGCCAGGGTCTCGTGAGCGTGCTCGGCAAGTTCCTCGATCCGCTCGCCGACAAGCTCATCGTGGCCGCCGTGCTCGTGTGGCTCGTCTCGATGGGGCGCATCCCCGCTTGGGCCGTGGCCCTGCTCATCAGCCGCGAGATCTCGATCACCGCGCTCCGCTCGATCGCGTCGAGCGAGGGGCTCGTGATCGCCGCGGGTGAAGGCGGCAAGGCGAAGACCGCGCTGCAGATGATCGGGATCATCTGCCTGATCCTGGGCTTCCCCTACCGCGTGCACGGACTCTTCTACGACTTCGGCGTCGTCGATCTGGTGCACGTAGGTCGCCTGCTCGTGTACGCCTCGCTGGTGTTCTCGCTGACGAGCGCGGCCAGCTACATCGGTCTGTTCGCCGAGGCGATCGACGACAAGAACCACCGCCCTTGAGCCAGGCCTCGCGCCGGTCTCGTCGCCACACGGCGGGGGAGTTCCGGCGGGCTACGACATCGTGTAGGAGCACTCGCATGTCTTCGCTGCGGCCCTCCCTCCTCGTCGCTCTGCTCGCGCTCTCCGCTGCTGCCGGCCTGTCGCTCGGCTCGGTCGCGTGCTCGAACCAGGGCGAGGGTGAGCGCTGCGAGATCGAGAACGGCGACGACGACTGCCAGGAGGGGCTCGTCTGCACCTCGGCCGAGCAGCTCGGTGGCAACGCCGACATCTGCTGCCCACCGGGCGGGGTCAGCGAGACCCCCGCGTGCATCCCTGGAGGCAGCAGCACGACGAGCACGACGACGAGCAGCTCGTCGACAGGCGGCGGCGCCGGCGGCTCGGGCGGCGCCGGCGGCTCGGGTGGCGGCGGCGGCTCGGGCGGCGCAGGCGGCTCGGGTGGCGCCGGCGGCTCGGGTGGCGTCGGCGGCTCGGGCGGCTGATCGTGGAGCGAGCGACCGAGGGCATCGCGTCGGTCGAGGGGCCGCGAGCATCGCGCGTCGTGCCCTTCGAGCGAGCGCGGTCGTGAGCGAGCAGCGGGTCCTCGCTCCTTCCGACGACGAAGCGAGGCGCGACGGAGAGATGCGCCTCATCGGCGGCCGCGTAGAGCGGCGCGGCGACGCGTGGTACCTCACCGATGCCTACGTCGAGCGCGCGCTCCCGGCCGTCGATGGGCTCGTCCCTGCGGCGCTCGCCGTGCTGAGCTGCACCGTGCGAGGCGGCCGCATCACCGAAGCGACGCTCGTGGAGCTCCACCCGAAGCCCGGCGCAGCGCCGGAAGGCACCGGGCGCGACGTCGCACGACTGCGTGATGGCGGCGTGGCCGCGCGGCTACGTGAGCGCTCCCGCGCGCTGGCGGCCGTGCGCCGGTACTTCGAGGAGCAAGGCTTCCTCGAGGTCGAGACGCCGAGCCTCGTCCCCTGCCCTGGCCTCGATCTGCACCTCGAGGCCTTCGGTGTCGTGGCCGAGCCAGCGCGCTACCTCATCACCTCGCCCGAGTTCCAGATGAAGAGGTTGCTCGTCGGTGGGCTCCCGCGGGTCTACCAGCTGGCGCGGAGCTACCGCCGAGGGGAGCTCGGCGTCCACCACACCCCCGAGTTCACGATGCTCGAGTGGTACCGCGCCTTCGCAGCGATGGACGAGGTCGTGCGCGACACCGAAGCGCTGGTCGAGCAGGTCTTCGTCGCGATGGGCGCGAGCACACGCCGCACGCTGAAAGGTCGCGAGCTCGACGTGCGTCGCCCGTGGCCGCGCTGGACCGTCGCCGAGGCCTTCGAGCGGTTCGCCGGCGTCGCCGAGGCGACGATGCTCGAGTGGGCGCACCACGACGAGGAGCGCTTCTTCCGGACGCTCGTCGACACGATCGAGCCCAGCCTCGCGGAGCTGGAGACGCCAGCCATCCTGCTCCGCTACCCGGCCCCGATGGCCTCGCTCGCGCGGCTGTGCCCGGACGACGAGCGCTACGCGGAGCGCTTCGAGGTGTACGCGGCGGGCCTCGAGCTGTGCAACGGCTTCGGGGAGCTCACCTGCCCCGTCGAGCAACGCGCTCGTTTCGAGCGTGACCGCGAGGAGCGTCGAGCGCGAGGGCTCGAGGTGTACCCACTCGACGAACGCTTCCTCGAGGCGCTCGGCGCGGGCATGCCGCCCTCGGCGGGCAACGCGCTCGGCTTCGACCGACTGCTCGCCCTGTCGCTCGGCACCGACGACATCCACGAGCTGCAGGCCTTTCCCCCCGGGGAGCTCGAGCCCTGAGCGCGCCCACGAGCCGCGGAGCGAGCCTCGGCGAGCGACGCCGAGCGGCGTCGGCGCTCGCCGAGAAGTACGAGGCGCTCTTGGAGCTGCGCCGCCAGCACGAGCGAGGCGAGCCCGTGCCGCCGAAAGCGTACTTCCGAGAGCTCTCACGACGCTTCCCAGGGTGCCTGAACGAGCTCGACCGGCTCCCCATCCACGAGCTGGAGCGGCGCGCGCTCGCCTGTCGTGAGGCTGCGTCCGGCGCCGAGCCGGCGGCCTGGATGGAGTGGCTCGGCGAGTACCACGCGCTCCTGCGCTGCGCCCACGCGGTTCGTCATGCGCTCGGCCCGCAGCGCCCGGGCGCGCGAGGCGCAGCATTCGCCGACCAACGACTCGAGACGCTCGCCGAGGAGCTCGACTCGCGCGAGCAACTCGGCATCGACGCGGGCTTGCTGAGGCGCCTCGTGTCGCCCGCCGACGGACGCACCGTCGGGGTCGTGCTCGAAGAGCTCGCGCGGCGCCACTCGGTCGACCGTGAGACGCTCGAGCGCGCGATCCTCTCCAGGCGGCGCCGCTCCTGACTCAACCGCCGTCGGGAGGCGCGCAGTCGCCCGAGGGCGGCACCAGCGCCGGCACGTCTTGGGCCAGGGAAGTGTCGTAGGCGATGGCGCCTTCGACCAGCCAGCACATGCTCTCGAGCTGCCCGTCTCCGAGGCGCTCACCGTCCGCGACGCAGACCCCGTCGCCCTGAGCAGCCTCGCACTGACCGGTGCTGCGCAGGGGCCCTTGGAAGACGGAGCCCACTCCCTGCTCGCTCGCGAGCTCGGCGCGCACCGCGTCCAGCTCGGCCGAGATCGATTGCGCACCGACGAGGTTGCTCGGTACGCGGAAGCTCATCGGGCTGTCGGTGTCGCTGACGCGAAACCCGTACAGTCGACGCCCACCCGCGAGGCGGGCGCGGTGCGCGTCGTCGACCAGCTCCTCGAGGATCGGCGACCAACGGTACACCAGGCTGCCGATGCACCTGCCGGGCGCGAGCTCGCAGGCGGTCGCCACGTTCGCTCCGATCGCGAACACGCCGGGCGTCGCGAGCTGGCCGACCGCGCTGACCGGGATGTTGTTGTCGAGTGAGTGCGCGACGACGTCGCAGCCCCGCCCCAACATCGCCAAGGTCTCGGTCCGCTCACGCGTCTGTCCGTTCACCGGCGGCTGGGTGTCGTGCCAGTCCCCGATCCAGACGACCTCGACCACGATCGATGGATCGACCGAGCGCGCGCCGATCACGAAGCCGTTCACCCTCGCGACGACGCTCGGGGTCACCGCGGAAGCGACGAAGCAAAGCCGTCTCGAGCTCGTCTTTCGGGCCGCCGCGATGCCCGCGAGGTAGGTCCCCTGATAGGCGCGCACGTCGAAGGACACCAGGTTCGGCCTCGTGATGGCCGCTCCGTGCACCAGCAAGGACACGTCGGGGTTCTGGTCGGCCAGCTCGGCGAAGGCCGCGGCGTAGGCCGGCCTCGCCCCGACGATGACGCCGTGGCCGTCTGCGATCGCCGACTGCGCGGCGGTGGCGGCTTCACTCGACAGGAAGAGCTCGTCCTCGAGGCTCGTCGACACGTAGCGGAGGGCGAGCTCCAGCTCCTGTCGAGCGAGCTCGAAGGAGTAGCTGAGATCCTCCTGCCCCACAGGCCCGGGCACGAGGAACGCCACCGACGTCGGGACCTGACAGACGCGGTCGGCGCACACGGTACCTCTCGGGCAGCTCCCGTCGGGCTCACAGGGGCTCGCGCAGATGTCGTCGATGCAGCTGGAGCCTTGGCACTGATCGTCGCTGCTACAAGGAGCTCCGATCCCTGCGCCGAGGTCCCAGTCGACGATCGACGTGCAGGCCGCGGCGCCCCCGAGCAGCCAGGCGAGACCGACGGCGGCGCCGCTCCGGCGGGGGCGACGTCGCACGGTGGCGCTCCGCGCCGGCTCCAGAGGGTGTGCGCGCACCTCAGAACCTCCCCTCGAGCACGACGCCGCCGAGGCCCAAGCGCAGCGCGACCTCGGGCTCCTTCACGGGCGACGGAGCCCCCACCGCGTCGAGGATGGACAGCGTGATGGCTGCCGCGCCGGTCACCGCCCCGAGCACCACCAACACGTCGGTGGTCGTCGCCAGCGCCTCGAGCCTGGAGGCCTTCGAAGCGACGCTCGACCCCTCGGGAGGCCGCCTCGCAGGGCCGACGTAGACGTCGTCCTCGAGGTCCGCGTCGGTCACGAGCGCCAGGGTGCCCGTGACGGTGGCGCCGACGGCGAAGACGCCGGCCGCCACCCACGCCGCGGTGCGAAAGCCCACGGGGATCCCCCCTGCTTCTGCAGGGGGCGGCTCGACGGCGCGCGTGGCGAGCTCGACCTTCAGCGTCTGGGTGTCGCCCGCCTCGACGCGCACCCTCCGGGTCTCGGTGCGAGAGCCGACGACGACCACGCGGTGGTCGCCGGGCTCGAGCCAGACCCGTCGCTCGAGAGGGGCACGACCGAGCAAGCGACCGTCGACTTCGATCTCGGCGCCGACCTCGTCGACCTCGACGCTGAGCGCGCCCACCTGCTGACGGAGCGCCTTCAGCTCGGCCTCGACCTCCGCCCGTCGCTCGGCCTCGACCTCGTCGGCGCCCTCCGACAGGTACCGCTCGAAGGCCTCGAGCGCCCGGGCGGGATCCCGCGTCGCCGAGGCCATCTTCCCGATGTTGTAGAGGATCAGGTAGCTCGGGCTGAGATCGTAGGCCTTCTGGAAGTAGGCGAGCGCGCCGACGAAGTCGCGCGCGCGCACGAGCTCGATGGCGCGGGCGTTCGCCTCCCGCGCCTCGGGCGTAGGTGAGACGCTCGCGGGCCGAGACGCCTCCGGGGCGGCGAGCGCCACCCCTGGCGAGATCGCCAGGAAGGCGGCGAGGGCGAGCCCCATCGTTCGCTCACTGCGACGCTTCAACGCGCTCACTCTACCGACTGCGGGCCCGGCTGGCCACGGTGAGCCAGAGCGCCTCCCCTGCCCCGACGCGCGCAGCTCCTCAGCGCGGCTTGGGAGCCCAGGGATCGCGATCGTCGACCAAGGGCCTGCCGGTCGATGCTGACGGCGCGGCGCTCGGCCTCGGACGCACGACGCGCGGGCCGGAGCCCGTCGGATACACGCTCGCCGTGCTCGTCGGCGGCGTGGGCTGCTCGGGTGCGAGCCTCACCGCGAGCCTGTGGTCGCGATCGAAGACGATGAGCGTCGTCTGTCCGACGTGACCGGGCGCCTCGACCTTCAGCGAGCGGGCTGAACGATCGCGCGGGAACCTGGCCGAGAAGGGCGTCGTGATGCGCATGCCGTCGAGCGTGGTGACGGCGAGCTCGGGCGCGACGTCGATCCGGATCTCGACCTGATCGGCGTCCGAGGACGACGTCGGTGCGCTCGTCGTCGCGGCGGCGGCGACCGCGGAGGCCTCGGGCGGGCTGCCGGGCTGGCGGGGCGCGGTCGAGGATGCGCCCAAGACGGGCAGCAACAACCAGAGCCCGACAGCGATCACGAGCGTAGAGGCGAGCAGCACCCAGACGGCGCGGGGGCGGCCTCCCTGCGCGCGCTCTGCGCCCGGCGCGAGCTCCAAGGCCACGGGCGTGGGGCCCGCGCCGCTCGAGCGTGAGTGCGCAGGCGCGAACGCTTCGCCCGAAGCCGCTGGAGTCGCCAGGCCGCCGATGCTCGACCCCGCAACGATCGGCGCCTCGAAGCCCGAGCCGCTCTCGGGGCCGCTCTGGCCCGGCGCCTCGGGCTGCAAGCTCGCTCCCCGGGAGGCGGGCGCGGTCTCGATCGACCCGTCGTCAGTCGCCTCACGCTCGTCCTCGCGCGCCGAGCCGTCGTCGAGCGTGCCGAAGGCGCGCGCGAGGTGGCCGTCGATCGCAGCCCGCATCGCGCGTCGCTGGTCCTTCGCGTACTCCGCCACCGCCTGCCCGAGCTCCACGCGCCGGAACGGCGTGTCGTACACGCGACCGAGCGCGTCGCGGAATTCACGCGCGGTCGGGTAGCGATCCTCCGGCTTCGGCGCGAGCGCCCTCGCCACGACCTCGTGGAGCGCGCTGGGCAGCTCCGGCATTCGCTCCACGAGCGAGGGGACCTCCCCGAAGGTCATGCGCTTCAGGATCTGCACGTCGCTCGCGTCTCCCCAGAACTTCTCGCAGGTGAGGAGCTCCCACAGCACGACGCCGACCGCGAAGACGTCGGCGCGCCGATCGACCTCGTCGCAGAGCGCTTGCTCCGGCGCCATGTAGCCGATCTTCCCGCGCACCACGCCCGTCGCCGTCTGCCTCGCGCGGGTCTTCGACTTGGCGATGCCGAAGTCCACGAGGGTCACTCGCCCCTCGTAGGTGAGAAAGACGTTGTGGGGGCTCACGTCACGATGGACGATCTCGAGTGGGCGGCCGTCGGCAGCGCAGAGCTCGTGCACGTAGTGGAGCCCATCGAGCACCTCGGAGGCGACGTGCACGGCAGCACGCGGGCCCAGCGCCTGCACCACCGAGACGAGCCGGTCGAGCGCCTGCCCCTCGAGGTACTCCATCGCCATGTAGGGGAAGCCGGCCGCCTCCCCGGAGTCCCACGTGCGCACGATGTTCGGGTGCCGCAACAGCGGTGCCACGCGCGCTTCGTCCTCGAAGAGAGCGCGATGCTCTCCGTCGTCCACGTAGTCCGCCTTCAGGCGCTTGACGACGACGAGCTCGGTCCGCTTCGCCTTGCGCGCGGCCAGGAACACGTCGGCCATGCCGCCATGACCCAGCTTGGCCAGGAGCTCGAAGTCGCCGAACTCGCGCGCGACGCCGTCGAGGAGCCGGATCGTTCCCGGAAGCGAAGACACTGCAACCGACATGGTCCGCGCCTGGCTCGAGAAGTCAAGCGAACGGGCGGGAGGAGAGCGCTCGTCGCGGCTCCCGTCCCGCCCGTCGGCAGAGTCGCGCCGGAGCCCCAGCCCCCCGCTCGCTCAGCCCCGGCCAGCTCGGCCGCGCCTCACTCCTGCACGACGATGTTCGTGCCGAGCTGGGCGCGCAGCTTGAAGTAGCGGTCCGACACGGAGAACACCAGCAGCTCTCGCAGCTTCTCCTGCGGGGTGAGGTCGCCCGGCAGCTGGGGCTCCGCCGCGATGATCTTCTTCGCGACGTCGAGATCACCCGACACGAGGAAGCCAGCCCTCGTGCAGGTCAGCTCGGCGGCCTGCGCCCAGCGCTTGATGTTCGCCTTCGCGCCGTCAGCGACGAACTTCTTCACGGCGAGCTTCAGGCCTTCGACGTGGATCGGCTGCACGTAACGCGCGAGCGCCTCGGAGGTCGCCTTGATCTGGTTCGCCAGCTCGGGGGGAACCGGCTGCTCGGGAGCGACGAGCTTGATGGCCGCGAAGAAGAGCACCGTGAGCTCGGTCACCGTCGGGAAGAGCGCGCGGATGTAGTGCTCGGGGCGGTACATCGCCACGTGCTTGCCGACGATGAACGTGAGCTCCAGGGGGTTGAAGCCCGTGAGCACGGTCTGACCCGCGAGGCTCGCGGGCGGGTCGGCCGGCACGTGCGACAAGGCGCCCGGGATGTCGCTCCTCACGTACAGCGCCGGGGCCGGAAGCCCCAGCACGCCCGCGGCCCAGCCGAAGGTGCGCGCGAAGGTCACCGTCGAGGTGGCCGGGTCCTGCTTGAACTGCGGCGGCAGCGCCGGCAGCTCGTTCTTCGCCTTGAGCTGATCCATCTTCGCTCGCAACGCAGCGGGCGTCACGAACTCGAAGATCTTGCCGAGCACCGGGCTCTCGTCCTCGTGGAAGAGGCGCCGGATCCACGCGTCGCTGTCCAGGCGGCTCTTCACCTGGGGCAAGCCCTGCGTCCGATAGTCCTCGAAGAAGCGCTTCTCCTCGTCTCCGGCTTGGTGGAGGAAGTTGAGCGCGGCGGCGAGGCACCAGGCCTCGTCGTAGGCGTTCTTCGTGAGGTACAGACCGTAGAGCTTCCGGTAGGGCTCCACGCGCATCGGGTCGAGCTTGAGGATCGCCTGGAACTCGTCGATCGCGAGGTCGATCTGATCGGAGCTCTCGTAGAGCTCGCTCAGGATCAGGTGCTCCGTCATGTTCTCGGGCTGGAGCGTCGAGGCCATGCGGAACGCCTCGAGCGCATGCTCCACCTCCTGCATGCGGTCGCGGTAGATGAGCCCGAGCGCGTGCCAGAGGTTGAACTCGAGCTCCGTGTTGCCCTTGCCCGCGACGCGGTGGAGCATCTTGCGGTAGGCGCGCTCGAGCTGCTTCCAGTCCTTCTGGGCGGTGAGGATCTTGTTGATGCGCTCGAAGGCCTCGAGGTACCCCGGGTTGAGGTCGAGCGCCTGGTTGAAGAGATCGACCGCTCGGAGCTGGTCTTCCAGCTTGTCGCGGTAGAGCTGCGCCATCGTGAAGAAGTACTTGCTGCGCCTCTCGGGGCTCGGCTCGAGATCCGCGATGCGCTGCAGCACGTCGACCATGCGCTCCCACTGCGAAGCCGACGAGTAGAGCGGCAGGAGCTTGTGGAGCAGGACGTGGTCCTGAGGCTTGATGTCGATGGCCTCTTCGTAGGCCTCGATCGCCTTGACCGCGTTCTTGCCCTGCTCCGCCCAGATGTCGCCGATCTCGATGAGCTGCTTGAAGCGCTGCTCCCCGTCGAAGACGGCGTCGAGGATGATGCGCTTGTAGTGGCAGACCTGCGCCCAGTCCTTGGCCTGGGCGTAGAGCTGGACCATCGCCTCGAGCGTCGGCTGGTGCGCGGGATCGACCTGCAGCGCCTTCTCGAAGTTGTTGATCGCCTGCTTCGGCTGCCCCTGGGCCTGCTTGACGCAGCCGAGCTTGTAGTAGACCTGCGCCCGCTGCTCGGTGTCGTGCTCCTCGAGGCTGGTGAGCACCTTCTGGTAGTTGGTCAGCGCGCCAGGCCAGTCCTGGAGCTCGAAACACACCTCCGCCAGGCCACGGATCGTCTCCTGGTTGGTGAGGTCGAGCTGGTTGGCGGCCTGGTAGGCCTTCAGCGCGCCCTGCCAGTTGCCGCGTGCCGCGAGCACCTTGCCGAGCGTCGCCTGCAGCATGTGCTGCTCGTGACGATCCCGCTTGCCCGCCTTCTTCGCGAGCATCTCGGCGAGCGGCTCCGCGCGCTCCCAATCCTCGCGTGAGACGTACTCCTGCATGAGCGGCAGCGCGGCGTCTTCGGCCTCGCCGTCGCACTGCAGCGCGAGCTCGTAGGACTGCACGGCGAGCTCCGGCTCACCGAGCATCTCCTGACGCATCTTGCCGAGCTCGGTGAGCAGGCGCGCCCTCACGCGAGGCGACTCGGTGACGAGCTGCTCCTGATCGAGGTACCGCGCGGCTCGATCCCAGTCGGCAGCGTCGGCCGCGATCGTGCGCAGCGCGGCGAGCGTCGGCTGGTGCGAAGGATCGAGATCGAGCGCGCGCTCGAAGTTGTCCTGCGCGGACATGCGGTCGCCGAGCTTCTCGTCGAGCTGGCGCCCGATGCGGAAGTACATCTCGACCCGCTGCTTGCCGTCGCTCGTGAGCTCCGCGACGCGCGTCATGAAGTCGATCGCGCGGCTCGTGTCGCCCTGCTTCTCGTAGAGGCGGCTGAGCGCGTCGAGCGCAGGCACGTGCTGCGGCTCCACGTCGACGATGTTCTGGTAGGTGTCGATCGCCCGCTCGACGTCCTCGACCTCGACGGCGTAGACCTCGGCCATCGAGCTCCAGAGCTCGATCTTCTTCGGTCGGTCGAGCGTGGCGTTGACGTGGCGATCGTAGGTGTTGATGAGGTCGAGCCACTGCCTACGCTGACGGTAGCAGCGGGCCAAGCCCTCGTAGGCAGGCTCGTAGTTCGGGTCGATCTCGACGACCTGCTCGAGCCTCGCGGCGGCCAGGTCGGGCTTCACGAAGAGCTCCTCCTGGATGCGCGCGATCTTCATGAGCGCGTCGATGCGCTCCTTCTCGGTCTGCACGACGTCGAGCTGCATCTCGAGCACGCCGACGAGCTCGGGCCACTGCTGCGCCGCCGTGTAGATGCGCTCGAGCCCTCGCATCGCGAGCAGGTTCGAGGCATCGACCTCGAGCACCTCGCGGTACACCTGACCAGCCCGCTCCGCCTGCCCCAGGGTCGTCTCGTAGATGCCCGCGGCGCGTAGCTTCGTGTTCGCGATCTCGTCGCTCTCGGTGAGCCCCTTGGCCTTCGCCTCGAGCACCGTCACGAGCTCGTCGTTCTGACCACGCTCCGCGTAGATGCGCTCGAGGGCCTCGAGCGCAGGCACGAAGTGAGGATCGACGTCGAGCGCCTGCTTGTAGTAGCTGATGCCCTGCTCGGCCTGGCCCATCCTCTTCTCGAGGACCTCCGCCATGTCCGTGAGGATCTCCTTGCGGTCCTGCTCGGTGATGGCGTTGTTGAAGGCCTGCTGGAGCATCTGGCCTTGCTGCTGGAACTGGCCCTGCTTCTTGTAGAAGCTCGCCATCTGGCGCAACACCGCGACGTTGTTCGGGTCGAGCGCCAAGACCTGCTGGTAGTACGGCTGCGCGTACTCCATGCGGCTGAGGTCCTCCGCGTACCACTTGGCGAGCCTCAAGCAGAGGCGGATCTTGCGCTGCGGCTCGGTCTCACCCTGCAGCCAACCGTTGACCGTCTGCAGGAGCTCGGGCCACTTGTTCGTCGCCTGCGTGATGCGCTCGAGGTAGCGCACGGTGTCGTTGTCGGCGATGTCCAGCTCGAGCGCCGTGGAGAGCGCGTCGAAGGCCTGGCCCTTGTCGTCGAGCTCCTCGTCGAAGACCTTCGCCACCTTCCGGAGGATGTCCGTCTTCTCGGAGGTCTGCTCGCGCGTGTCGAGGCGCGCGAGGTAGAGCTCGATCAGTGGCTCGCTGCGCTTCGCCGCCGCGTGGAGCTTCTCGAGCGCGAAGAAGGCGCGGTCGTGCGCGGCGTCGATCTCGAGCACCGCCTCGTAGGCCGGCGTGCCTCGATCCGCGTCGCCGACGTTCTGCTCCCACATCTCGGCGACCTCGAGGTACTCGCGCACCTTCTCCTGGTCGTCCTCGTAGGCGCTCGCGCGCGCCATCTTGACGTCGATGACCTCGACCCAGCGCTCCTCGTTGCGGAGGAGCGACTCGAGCGCCGCCATCGCCTCGAAGTCGCGCGGATCGACGGCGAGCAGCTTCCTCCACGCCTCGATGGCCTCGAAGGGCTGGCCGAGCACGTCTTGGTAGAGCTTCGCGAGCTCGCGGAAGAGCGCGACCTGGTGCTCCGGCGGGAGCGCGTCGATGGCCCGATCGATCGTCTGGTGCAGGGCCTCGACGAGCGCCTGCGTGTCCTGGCGACGCCGCCAGATGTCCGCGATCGCGTACAGCGCGTCGACGTTGTTGAACTCGATGTCGAGGACGCGCGTGTAGTCCTCGAGCGCCTCGTCGTCACGACCGAGGGGCGTCTCGAAGAGTCGCGCGCGACGCAGGAGGACGGCGACGCGATCGGCGTCCTCGTAGGCGATGTCGAAGTGTCGGCCGAGCACCTCGGTGAGCTCGCTCCACTGCTCGAGCTTCTCGTGCAGGTTGGCGAGCCCATGCAGGGCCTCGGGGTCGTCACCGCGCAGCTCGAGCACGCGGCTCCACGTCTCGATGGCCTTCTGCGGCTCGTTCAAGTGGTCCGCGTAGAGGTTCGCCATCTTGGCGCGGATCTCGGACTCTTCGCTGTCGCCGCTCGCGTTCTCGAGCTGGCGCTCGAGCACGACACGGAGGTTCTGCCACTCCTCACGCTGCCGGTAGATGCGCTCGAGCGCGTCGATCGCGGGCGTGCTCTTCGGATCGAGCTCGTCGAAGACGCGCCGGAAGATCCGGATGGCGTCGTCGAGCTGAGCGAGCCGCTCCTCGTAGACCTCACCGAGACGCAGGTGCAGATCGACGAGCTCGAGCGGGTCGGTCGGCGCGAGGATCCGCTGCTCGAGCACCTGCGCGAGCTCGGGGAACTGCTCGAGCGAGGAGTAGATGCGGTCGAGCTCGGTCAACGCAGCGACGTCGAGCGGCTCGACGCCGAGCACGTAGCGGTAGGTCTTCTCGGCGTTCGTGATGTCGCCGAGCTCCTCCTCGAACACGCGGGCCAGGCGCTTGCCGATCGCGGCCTGCACGGGCTTGGCCTGGTGCAGTTCGAGCACGTCGGCGTAGGTGTTGGCGAGCTGTTCCCAGCCCCCATCGACCGAGCCAGCGAGGCGCTCGCACTCCTCCAGTGCCTTGTCGTCGTCCGGGTACTCCTTGAGCGCGCGCAGGTACACCTCGAGCGCGGCCTCCGGCGCGATGAGCTGCTCCTCGCGGAGCTCCGCCACGCGGTAGTACGTGGCGAGGCGGTCTTCACGCTCGGTCTTGTGACCGAGCTCGGCCTCGTACACGTTCGAGAGCTTCTCCCACTCGCCAGCAGACTGGTAGAGCGGCTCGAGGATCTCGCCGATCTCCAGCTGGTGGACTCCACTCGCGAAGAGCCCCTCGAGCGCCTCGAGCGACTCGACGTGCTCCGGTGCTGCGGCCAGCACCTCTCGGTACGCAGCGATCGCGGAGCCGAGGTCCGACAGGTGGTGCTGGTGCACCTGCCCGAGGCGGTACCTGAAGTTGAGGATGTCGTCGGGCGTCTGGCCGATCTCGGCCTCACGAGCGAGCACCGGGACGAGCTCGCTCCAACGCTCCATCATGACGAGCAGCCGGTCGAGCGACGAGATCGCCTCGTAGTTCTCCGGGTCGACCTCGAGCACGAGGCGGTAGCGCGCGATGGCGTTGTCGACGTCCTCGAGCTGCGTCTCGAAGATCTGCGCGAGGCGCATGCCGAGCGCCACGAAGCGCTCGGCCTCCTCGCGGAGCGTCGCGAGCTGGGCGTCGTAGAGCGCCGCGACCTCGGGCCACCGGCCGACGGCCATCGCCAGACGCTCGAAGCTCTTGAGGGACTCCTCGTTCGAGACGTCGAGCGCGACCGCGCGGGCGTACACCGCGAAGGCGGCGTTGTGGTCGCCGACCATCTCCTCCTCGAGCCCGGCGATGCGGTGCAGGAGGTAGATCTTGTCGTCCGTCGACTCACCGTGCGCGACCTGGACCTCCAGGCTGCTCACGAGGCGCTTCCAATCCCCGTTGGCGTCGTAGATGGGCTCGAGCACCAAGGCCGCGGCGAGGGACTCACGCGGTCCGTCCTTGATGCGCTCCAGCGCCGACAGCGTGGGCACGTGGTCGGGCATCTGCGTCAGCAGATCGCGGTAGAGCTCGATCGCCCTCGGCAGATCGTCGAGCTTCGCTTCGTAGAGCTCCGCGATGCGATACTGGTAGCTGATCGACTCGGCCGCGTCCTGAGCGAGCTCGGACTCGTGCTGGAGGATCGTCAGGAGCTCCGGCCAATTCTCCGCGGCCTGGTACAGGACGTCCAGGCGCGAGAGCGCCTGGAGATCATCCGGGTCGATCTCGAGCACACGTTGGTAGGTGTCGATCGCGCGCGCGACGTCCGAGAGCTCGCGCTCGTAGACGGCCCCGACCTGGTAGTAGATGTTCTTCTTCTCGTCCGCGTCGTAGACCAGATCGGCCTTCTGGGTGTAGACGCCGAGCAGCTCGGTCCAGCGCGAGTGCGCGAGGTAGAGCTTGATCAGCGCGTCGATCGCGCGCAGCTCTTCGGCGTCGAGCTCGAGCACCTTGCGGTACATCGCGATCGCCGACTCCGGACGCTCGAGCACGTCCTCTTCGATCGACGCGGCCTGGAAGAGCGCGTGCTTCTTGTCGCCGAGGCTCTCGAGGATCTCCGACTTCTGCGCGAGTACGACCGAGAGCTCCTGGTAACGCTCCGTGGTGCGGAAGATGCGCTCGAGCGACTCTGCAGCCGAGAGGTTGTGTGCGTCGATCTCGAGCACCTTTCGGTAGTGCGCGATCGCTTGGTCGGCCGCACCCAGGTCGGACTCGTAGACCCGCGCGGAGACCGTGTAGAGGTCGACCGCGACGGCGGGCTCCTCTTGCTTGCCCGCGAGCTCCTCGTAGACCTTCGCGAGGTCTGCATAGCGCCCGGTCGCGCGCGCCAGACGATCGAGCCCCTCGTGGGTCTCCCGGAAGGTCGGGTCTTGCTCCAAGGCCCTCGCATAGGTGGCGAAGGACGAGTCGAGATCACCGCCCGCGTCCTCGTAGAGCGCCGCGATCTGGTGCAGCAGCTCGACCTTGCGCGTCGGGTCGTCACTGCAGCGGACCTGCACCTCGTAGACGCCGACGAGCTTCTGCCAATCGCCGTTCTGGCGATACAGCGGCTCGAGAATCTCGCTGATGACCAGCTCGTGCTCGGGCATCGAGCCGAGACGCTCGAGCGCACCGAGGGCCGCCGCATCCTGCGGATCGCGCTCGAGCACCTGGCGGTAGATCTCGATCGCCTGCTCGACCTGCCCCATCTGCTGCTCTCGGAGCTGGCCGAGACGGAGCATCAGCGCGGTCTGCTCCTGATCGGTCTCGGCGAGCTCGAGCTGCGCCTCGAGGTTCTCTGCGAGCTCCGACCACTTCGAGCCGCGGACGAAGAGTCCATCGAGCGCGCGGAGCGCAGCGATGCTCGCTGGATCGAGCGACAAGACCTCGCGGTAGGTGGCGATGGCCTCCTCCGGACGGGCGAGCTTCTCTTCGAAGACCGAGGCGAGCTGCCCGTAGAGCCCCTCGCGCTCTGCGGGGTCTTCCGCGAGCTCGATCCGGCGGCGGAACACGCCGATGAGATCCTCCCAGCGTTCCGTGCGGCGGTAGAGCTGGTCCATCGCCTCGAGCGCGTCGACGTCGGCGGGGTCGAGCGTGAGCACCCGCTGGTAGCTCGCGGCCGCCTGCTCGACCTTCTGGAGCCGCTCGTGGATGCTGCCGAGCCGCATCCAATACGCGCGAGCGAGCTGCGGATCGTCGAGGTTCTCGGCGATCTCGGAGAGGATCTGATCGAGCCTGTCCCACGCGTCGGCGCTCGCGGCGAGCTGCTCGAGCTCGCGGAGCGCGTCCGTGCTGGACGGGTCCTCCTTGAGGGCTCGGGCCTGTGCCTCGATCGCCTTGGGCAGATCACCGAGGTTCTCGGACGCCACCATCGCGACCTTGCGCAGCAGCGAGACGCGAGACTCGCTGCTCGCCTCGGCGTCGGCGAGGATCTCGAGCACCTGCACGAGCTTCGTCCAGTCGCCTCGGCCTTCGTAGATCTCCTGGAGGATCCCGGCCGCTTCGGCCCTGAGCTCCGCGTTCTCGAGCAGGTTCTCGAGCGCCACCCGAGCCGCGTCGTTGCTCGGGTCGAGGAACAGGATCTCCTTGTAGTTGTCGAGCGCAGCGCGGGGATCGCCGAGGTGCTTCTCGAGCACCGAGCCGAGTCGGTACTTGAAGTCGATGAGCTCCGTGTCCGGTACGTCGAGCTCGATGCGCGAGCGGAGAACGTCCGCGTAGTCCGGCCACTCCTCGAGCGCGAGGTAGAGCGCGTCGAGCGCAGCGAGCGCCTCGGGGTCGCGGTCGAACTCGCTCAGCGCCTGCCTGTAGGTCTCGACCGCGCTGCGCTTGTCGCCGAGCTCGAGCTCGTGGAGACGAGCGATCGAGAAGAGGATCGCGCGGCGGTCATCGGGTTCGACCGCCAGATCACGCTTCTTCTCGTAGATGCCGAGCAGCTCACCGTGGCGGTTCGTCTCTCGGTAGAGCCTCTCGAGCGCGGAGAGCGCGGTCGCGTTCTCGGGGTCGAGCTCGTACACGGCACGGAACTGCTCGAGCGCCTCGTCGACGCGGGAGACCTCGTCGAGCAGGACTCGCCCGAGTCGCAGCCGGAGGTCGATCCCGAGGTCTCGATCGCCGCTCTCTTCGGCGTTCGCGACGCAGGCCTTGTACGCGCCGACCAGCGCGTCCCAACCGCCCGTCGCACGGGCGACGCGCTCCACGTCCTCCACGCAGCGCTCGTCGGAGGGTGCGAGCTGGAAGGCTCCGAGGTAACGCTCGAAGGCCTTCTCCGGCTCTCGGAGCTTGGTCTCGTAGAGCCCCGCGACCTCGCGCACGAGGGAGAGACGCTCTTCCGGGTCCGCGTCCTCGCGCGCTGCGAGGTGCGTGAGCTTCACTTCGATGGCGCCCGCGAGCCCCTTGGCGTTCCCCGCCTGCTCGTAGATCGGGATCAAGGCCTCCGCCGCCCCGAGGTGACCGGCATCGAGCGCGAGCACCTTCTCGTAGGCGCGCGCTGCGCGGTCGAGCTTGCCTTTCTGCGTGACCCAGAGCTGCGCGGTCTTCACGAGCAGCGAGATCTTCGCGCGCTCGTCGGTCTCCTTCGACTCCTGCGACTCGAGCAAGCGGATGAACTCGTCCCACTTGCCGCTGTCGGCGTAGAAGACCTCCAGATCATCCCATCGACCGAGCGCGAGGTACTTCTTCTTGAGCGCCTCTTGGGCGGTTCGATCCTGCGGGTTCAGCGCGATGAGGTTGCGCCAAGCCTCGACGGCTTTCTCGTCGTCGTTCAGGCGGTCGCCGTAGATCTGGCCGAGCTTCTTGTAGATCTGCTCTTGCTGCGCGGAGTCGTAGGTGACCTCCACCTGCTGGCCTAGCACCTCTGCGAGGGCCTCCCACTCCTTCGAGCGCTCATAGAGGCCCGCGAGCGCGCCGAGCGCCTCGGCGTTGCTCGGGTCGTCGGCGAGCACGTCGCGCCACAGGTCGATGCAGACCTCTGGCTTCTTCACACGCTCGGTCGCGAGCCGCGCGATCTCCAGCGACTTGTCGGCGCGCGCCGGGCCTTGCCCGAGCTGGGCCGCCTCCCGCCGCATGAGCCCGATGAGCTTCTCCCAGTCGCGACGCTTCTCGTAGGTCGCGCGCAGGTTCTCGAGCGCGAGCGCGTTGCCCTCGTCGATGGCGAGCACGGCCTCGAAGCACTTGACCGCTTCGGCCGCGTTCGGGAACTTCGTGGTGTAAAGGTCGGCCGCCTCGAGGTAGAGGGCGACCTTCTCGTCCGGATCGCCCACGGCTTCCGCGAGCTCTACGAGCGTCTTGACGTACTCCGTCATCCGCTTCGCCGCCTGCAGCTTCTCGAGCTTGCCACGCAGCTCGGCGATCTTCGCAGGGTCCGCCTCGGCGGCCTGCGAGCCCGCCTCGACGACGGGCTCCCCACGCTGCGCGGATTCCGCGGCAGCAGCGGGCTCTACGCCGGCATCCGGCTCCGCGGCAGCGGCGGGCTCCACCTCGGCGGCGGGCTCGGGTGCGGGCGCCTCGGCGACCTCGGGCTCCGGCGCCGAGTGCGCCTCGGCGGTGGGCTCCGGCTCGCCAGCGATGGCGACGGTCTGCTCGATCGAGGTCTCCTCGTCGTTCGCCTGCGAGGGCTGCTCGATGCTCGGCTCCGCCGGAGCCTCCTGCTCGGCCTCGGACTCGGCCGAGACGGCCGGCTCCTCGTCGGATGCGGACGGCTCCTCGACGGACTCGTCGCTGGTCGTCGAGCCACCACCGAGCAAGGGCTCGCCGAGCTGGAGCTCGAAGGCCTTCACGGACGGGTGCTCGGGCGCGACCTGGGCGAGCTTCTCGAACCACTCTCGTGCCCGGATGAGGTTGCCGAGCTGTCGCCACGCGATGAGCCCGGACTGACCGAGCGCGAACGGCGACGGCTGGGCCGCGGAAGCGGCCTTCTCGGCGATGCCGAGCGCCCGATCCCAGTTCCCCTCCTTGGTGCCCCAGTACTCCCTGAGGAACTGGAGTGCAGCGTCGCGCGACGGGTCGAGCGCGAGCGACTCCTCGAGCAGCTGGGCCCCCACGTCGAGCGCTTGGTGCCGGGTCGCCCATCGAGCTCCGAACCGGAAAGTGGCGGTCGCGCGCCCGCGCTGCGTCAAGCCATCCAGGTACGCCTGCTGGGCGTGCTCGAGCTGAGCGGCGCGCCCCGAACCGACGAGCAGCCCCTCGAACAGCATCGCGGCCTGTCGGTCGATCGGGCTCGCTTCGTAGGCCTTCGCGAGCAGCGCTTCGTACTCGGCCGACTCGAAACGCTTGGCGAGCCTCGCGGCGCGAAGATAGGTGCGACAGGCTTCCGCGCCCGCCTGCGACTGCGCCTCACCGACGAGCTGTCCGACGTGGCTCACCCAGTTGTCGGCATCCAGCTGCGAATCCGAGAGACCGGCCCGCGCAGCCTCACTCTCCCCACCCGACGCGCCGAGCGCGCGTGCGTAGGTCGACGTGGCTCGCTCGAGATCGCCAGCGTCACTGAGCACGTCGCCGAGCTCGACGAGACGCTCGACCGCTTCGGGTCGGTCGTCGAGGTTGCGCAGCTCGAGCTCGAGCAGCTTCTGGACCATGGGAGCCTTCCCCAGCTCCCAGTAGATCGCCCGCGCGAGCTCGAGCGCATCGAGCGTCTGAGGGTTCAGCTTGTACGCATCCTGGAAGTGCTTCAGCGCCTTCACGCCGTGCAGGAAGCGCTCGTCGAGGACGCGGCCTAGCCGCAGGTGATACCCGGCCTTCACCACCGGATCGCTCTCATTGGCGATCGCGGTTTCGAGCTCCTCGATGAGGCTCTGCCAGTCGTGAACGGATTCGAGAAGATTCAGCCGCTGCGCCAGATCCATGGACCCCTCGACCTCGACGCCAGCTCCGCGAGCCGGCCACCGAGACACAGAACGAAAATCAGCCCCGAGCGAAATGAGCGGCGCGAGTACTTCGCCGCCGGCGTGCATGGAGTCGCCACTTGGCGACTCCATTCGTCCTCTGCGTGTGCGTCGAGCGAGCTCCGCGCACACGCATCGGACTCGGTGTCACTGGAGCGTACCGCCGAGCTTCGTCACCAAGGTGCGCGAGGTCTCGCACTCCACCTTGTACGCTTCCGCCTTGTTGCCGCGGCACGCGCGCGCGCTGAAGCCCTTGAGCATCTCGATGGCCTCCTGCTTCCTCGGCGGATCGAGCTGCGCGTAGGTGCTGCCGAGGCTGAACAGGATCTGCACCGCCTCCGGGCCGTCGCTCGGGGCGACCGCCTTGGCCGCCTCGAGCTCGGCCACCATGCCGTTGAGATCGTTGCGCTCCTGCAGAACGCGCGACATGAGGACATGCACGCCCCACAGCAACCGGTCGCCCGACTTGCCGAAGGACTTCGCCTCCTTGAGCACCTGCTCCGCCTCGGCGAAGTAGCCGAGGTTCAGGTACAGCTCGGCGAGCGGGCCGTAGTAGCGCAGCTCCTCGGGGTTGTGCTGGATGGCCTTCGTGTAGAACTCGAGCGCCTTCTGCTCGTCGTCCGTCCAGAGGTAGACGTTGCCGAGCTGGTGGTAGCAATCCGCGTAATTCGGATCGAGCTCGATGCACTTCGAGTACGGCTGCTTGGCCTCCTCGTACGAGAGCGCCTTCTTCTTCGCCTGCTGCTCGAGCGCGTAGCCGCGCTCCGCGTGGTAGGAGGCGAAGGTGCCGTCGTCGGGGTTCTTCTCGTCTCCGCGGATCGCGCCGGCCAAGGCCTCGGCCATCTTCGGCCAATCCTCCTTCTTTCGGTGCGCGAGCGCGAGCTTGTACCAGATGTGGTGGTTCTCTGGGTCGAGGCGCGTGGCTTCCTCGTACTTGGCGATCGCCCCCTCGATGTCGACCTTCACGGCCTTGTCGCCTTCGTTCGCGATCAAGATCGCATCCTGACGGTTGCGACTGCAACCAACGAGACCAGCAACCACGAGGGAGGCAGCGAGAAGGACCTTGCCGGAGTTCATCGAGACGCTTCTCTCTTTCGTTGAGGGGCGCCGCCCGCTCGTGCGGGTAGGCGCGGAGGTCGTGCGCAGGTAGGCGGCGTACGTACCCATCGAGGACACGAGAGCCGCCAGCCGCCACACGGCTGGAGCAAGAGGCCAAGCACCAACGCTATCGTCACCCCGCCAGAAAACTGCGGCGGCTCCCAAGCGCGGGGGAGAATAGGTGGCAACGCACGCGAAAGTCCAGGCTCCTGAGCAGATGACGCGCCGCCCCTCCACCGCGCGGGGCGGCCCCCCCGCTTCCGCCCGAACGTCGTCTCGGCTCGCGCGGGAAGCAGCAAGCGCACGAGCACCGACCTGAACCGATCGCAGACTGAACCCCAGAGGGGGCGCTCACGCCACCCTGGAACCACGTGAGTCGGAACAGGCGCCCCGCCCGGCAGGCAGCTGCCTTCGAAGGCTCTCGGCACCGTCATCCACCGCTTCCCGAGCCGTTCCTCCAAATGGCGAACGGCCCGCCGTCGGTCGATGCCGCCCCTCCTCTTGGAGGGAGCGACCGCGACCAACGCCGAGCCATCGCGCTCAGCCGACCCCGTGCCCCAGCCATCGCTGGGTCGAAGGGTTCAACCGCCCGGAGAGAACATGATCGGGTAGGTCACCTTCACGATGCCGCCCTCAGGCTGCGGGAAGGACAGACCGTAGAACGCGCGCGTGACGCAGGACACGACGTTCCCATCAGGGAGGTCACCGCCACCACCGACGCTGCCCACCGAGCCGTCACGACCGATGACGAAGCTCACCTGGACGCGCCCCTGCAGGTTGGGGTTGTTCCTCAGGCCGTTCTCGTAGCAGAGGCGGAAGCGACCGAAGTTCTGGCGAACGATGCGCTGGATGACCTCCGGGGGAAGTCGACCCGACACGCTGGTCGCGCCCATGCGAACGCTCGGCGGCTTCGCGCGGTGGCTCCCGCTGAGTCGACCGGAGCCCGAGCCGAAGCCCTGACCGGTGCCGGTCCCAGCGCCGTGCCCGATCGTGCCGATCGAGCCGAGGCCGATGCCTTCGCCGCGCCCACCACCACCCTCGCCGATACCCGAGAGGCCGAGGCCACCCGCGCCGAACGAGTCGCCGATCGCGTCACCCCACATGTTGCCGCGGGCCGACATCGGATCGTTGCCGAGCGAATCGTCGCGGCCCCAAGGAGCCGTCGGGGCATCGGGATCACCACCCGCGCCCGAGTTCAGCAGACCAATCATGCCGAACTCCGCCGCGTCGCGCAGGGCTGCCTGACGCGCGATGTGGGGATCCGGATTGTCCGCAGGGCCCTTCACGCCGTAGCGGTTGCCGGTCGACTTGGTGTTCGGGTTGCCCATCGAACCCTCTTCACCCTTCGCGCGCGTGCCCGTTCCGCCTTCCTTGTTGTCGGCGTTGGCCTCGGTGACCTGCTCGGTCTCCTTCTCCTCCATCTCCTTCTCGGCGGCTGCCTTGAGGAGCTGCTGGATCATGTAGGCCTGGTCGGCGCTCATCTCGCCGTCTTCGGTGCCAGAGAGGTCCGGCACGAAGAAGAAGATGGCTGCGAAGAAGCCGCCGTGCACGAGCAGCGACAGGGCGACGTAGGCGAAGGCGACGAGGTCGAGCGCCATGTGGCCGGCGACCACCCGACCGGCGTTCACCGCGGAGACCTGGAAGGTCAGCCCGTTGTCCAGCACGATGCGCGCCTTCGCTCCGTTCGGAAGGCTCAGCTGATGAGCACCCGAGAGCTCCGCGCAGGGCTGGGCGCGACCGCCGGCGACGACCTCTTCGAGGGTCATCGTCTGGCCGCCGATCTCGACCGTGCCGGTCGCTCGGGGCAGTAGGACCACGTTCACCGAGTTCGAGTCCGCGAGCACGATGGGCGCACGGGTGGTACCCAGCCGCTCCGCGGGCACGAAGTAGTCACAACGCAGGTTGGACCCTTCCTCCTCACCCACGTAGAAGCTGCGCGGGGGGGTGAGGTGCGACACGTGCAGCACCGACTGATCCCAGAGCACCATCACCTCGACCGAGGTAGCAGCGCTCTCCACCTCCTCGGACGGAACCGAGGGGGCGCTCTTGATCATCGTGTAGGTGTACGAGCCCTCCGGCGCGTCGTGAGGCACCTCGTCGGACGGAGCGGGCGCGAAGGCGCTCGAGCCCGCGAAGGGGTCGCCGAACGGGTTCGCACCCCCACCCCCGAACGGCGAAGCGGCCGGGGCACCGAAGGGGTTCGCGTCGACCGCGCTGGGTCCACCAAAGGGGTTCGCAGCGGGAGCAGCCACCGCCGCAGCTCCGAAAGGCGCGGCAGCCGCAGCCGGGGGCGCCGACGGCGCAGCGGCCGCAGCCGCGACGGCCAAAGGCTCGGCCTTCTCGAGGACGAGCTTGGTGCCACCGATCTGGATCTGGTCACCCACCGCGATCTTGCACTTGTTGACCCGAGCGCCGTTCACCATCGTCCCCGGCTCGTTGCCGAGGTCGATCAGCGTGATGTCGTCCGGACCGGCAACCTCGATCACCGCGTGCATGCGCGAGGCGAGCTCGTCCTCGACGCGGAGGTGACTCTTGGCGTCCTTGCCGACCTTGACGATGTCTTGCGACACCGTCTCACGACGAACCAGCGCGTCGTTCTGATAGAGCCCGAACGTGAGTGCGACTTTCTGCTTGCCTTCCATGTCCTCAGCCTTCCTACGAGGCCCAAGCCCTCGAGCTCGTGAGCGTGGCTGCACTGGAGCAGCGACCACCCGAGCCGCGGTGGTGCCACTCTGCCGCAGGGCCACGCAGCGGCCCTACGGCTTGCGACGCCCTCAGAGGTTCTCGACCGACTTGAGCATCTCGGGAACGAACGACGTGCGCGGGCGGATCAGGGTGGTTCGCACCGGCCCGGGACGAACGCGGATCGTTGCGTCGTTGGGGCCGAATCCACCGGCGTTGAGCGGGTCGTCGGAGAACTCGTAGCCATAGCCACCGTCCGAATCACTCGCCTTCGCCGCGTCTTGCGCCATGGCCGCCGTCGCCAGCGAAAGCACTGCCAAGGCCGCGAACACGCTCACCAAACCACGGGTCGTCTTCTTCATCGTCACGCCTTTCATCGACTGGCCTTCACGACACTGCAACGGAAGGCTCTCCCGAAGGAAGAACCGCCGCGGACGCTCGCTCACCGATACAGTCCGAGTGTACTTGCACTTCGACGAACCCGTCAATCGACCGCGCTCACATCGCTCTGTGCGCCACCCCGAGGGCCTCGTGGGGCCAGGCGGGGCGGCGAACCGGAGAACCCAAGCTCACACCGGGGACCATCCTCGGTGTGGTGGGAGCCAAAGCTCCCGAACGCTGGGTCAAGACATCGGCGCTCTGTACGGGTTCCAGAAAAATGCACCGCCGTCCCAAGGAAAGCCGAGCGGCGGTCCGGAGCAGGGGTGCGGGCGGTAGGGAGGCGCGAGCTCTTCGTCCGCTGCCTCCCCCGAGGGCACCGCGCCCCGCTCACTCCGCTTCGGAGCCACCAGCAGCCTCTTCCATGGCTGCCTGGTTCTTCATCTCCTCTTCCATCTTCTTCCGGTCCGCTTCGCTCTGCTTGTTGAACTCGATGATCTCATCGATTTCCTTGATGCGTCCCTTCTTGCAGGCCTTGTCGCCCTTGGCCTTGGGGCCGATGCACTGCGAGTCCGACTTGGTCGGGACCGCCTTGACGTCCTCGATCGCGTCCGCGAACTCGGGCTTGCCCTGAGCCTTGGTGACGAACTGCTGGAACAGACCCTTGGCGGCCTCGAGCGCCGCGTTGGAGCCCGTCCCCCCGGACTTCGCCTTGAAGCCCTGGGTGAGGATGGCGTGGTTGAAGTAGGCCTCGGGGCGGTTCGGGTCGAGCGCCTTCGCCTTCTCGATCCACGACTCGGCCTCCTTGAGGCGTGCGTCGAAGTTGGAGTCATCGATCGAGCCGCGGACCGCCAGTGCGAGCCCGAGGTGCGCATCGTAGTCGTTCGGCTTCACCTTGAGGGCAGCTCGGTAGGCTTCTTCCGCCTGAGCGAAACCACGGAACTGCAGGTTCACCGAGGCCGCGTTCATGTGTGCCTCGAAGAAGCTCGGATCGAGCTTGCGAGCGCGGTTGAAGGACTCGACCGCGCGGTTGAGGTCGCCCATCTCGACGTAGGTGAGACCCAGGGTGTTGTAGATCGGGCCGTAGCCGGGGTTCTTCTGGACCGCCTGCGAGCTCACCAGGAGCGCGAGGTCGAGCGCCTGGGTATCGACCTTGGAGCGCGCTGCGCCACGCGTGACCTTGCTTCCACTCTGTCCGGCCTTCTTCTTCGCGGCCTCGAGGTAGTAGATCGCGAGCTGGTTGAACGCCGGCATGTAGCCGTCGTCGACCGCGAGCGCACGCTGCAGGTTCTTCTTCGCACGCTCGAAGTCGTTCGGTCCGTCTTGGTCCGAGGTGCTCGAGTTGCGGCGCATCTGGAGGCGCGCGGTGTGGACCAGCGCCTCGACGTTCTGGAACTCCGAGTCGTTGACCGCCCGGTTCATCTCCGCGAGCGCCTTGTCCAACGCGGTCTCGTTGGAGTCCGCGAAGTCGAAGAGAGCGAGCGGCACGCGCGCCTGGTGGAACTTCGCGTCCTTCTCGAGCACCATGCCGTAGTACTTGCGCGCCTCGGCGCGGTTGCCGCAGCGGTGGAACACGGCGGCGGCGTTGAAGTAGGCGGGCGCGAAGAACTTGTCTCCCTGCTCGCTCGCCGCGTCGAGGAAGAGCTTGGACGTGGCAGCGCAGGTCTGCTCGTTCCAGCCGTTGGAGCGGTCCAGCCGCTCGACCTCGGCAAGACCCTGCTTGTAGTACGTGGACGCCGCCGCCGAGACGGCCTGACCGTGGGCGTCCACGGGCTGCCCCGGAACCTTCCCACCCGCGGTGCCCGCGCCGGCCCCGCCGCCACAACCGATGGCGGCGAGCCCGAGCGAGAGGAGGAGGGTCGAAGCGCCGAGGCGCGTGCGGAGGATCATCGAATCGAGCATGTGTTCGACTTTCATCGCTTCCTCACTTCTGAGCAGCCGCGGCGGGAGCCGGAGCGGTGGGGACGAACGGAGTGCCGTCGATGTTGAGTGGCGTCACGCGCTCGTTCAGGCCGCTCCCGAGGCGGTTGGGCGAGCCGCGGAACTCGTCGATGAGCTGGTACTCCGCCGGGTAGTTCGTCGAGAGCCACTTCTCGCAGGCGCGTGAGTTCTCGTCGAAGTACTGGTGCTTCACCGACAGGTCGAGGCAGACCTTGTAGGCGCCCTTGGCCGCCTGCTTGTCGCGCTCACTCACCTCGTCGAGCTTGGCGTAGTAGGCGCCGCGGATCTCCTCCCACAGCAGGTCGCCGTAGGGGCTCGGACCGTTCTGCTTCCAGTCGCGCGGGATCGGTGCGGCGCGGAACTCGGCGACGAAGCGCCCCTTCATCTGGCCGACGCGCGAGCCGGCGGCGATGACCCAACGCGGAGGCGGCACCGGCTGGAGACCGAGGATCTTCTGGTACTCCTTGTCCGCCTCCTCGATCGCGGCGCGCTTCTTCTTCTGCCAGTCGACGACCTTCGTGTTGATGAAGTCCTCGACCTCCTTGCGCTCGCCCGAGCCCTTGTATTCGGGGAAGTTGATCTTGTCGACGACGGCCTTCTTCTCCTCGGCGAAGAAGAAGTAAGCCTCACCGACGGCCGTGAGCGTCTTGCCGAGACGGCGGATCTTCTGCGAGTCGTCGCCGCCGATCGCGTCGAGCTTGGCGACCGCTGCCTGCGGATCACGCCACATGCCGCGGACCTTCTCGTACTCCTGACGAGCCTGCGTCGTGGACCCCGACTTCGCGTGAACCTGTCCGAGCAACGCGTGCGCCTGGATCTGGACGTCGAGCGTGGCGTTGCGGTCGATCTGACCCATCGCGCCCTGCAGTCGCTTGCGCGCGTTGCCCCAGTCTTCGCGATCCACGTAGTGGGCGCCGACCGCGAACGCGATCTGCGCTGCTTCGGTGGGCTTGTTGGGGAAGGTGCGCGCGAAGGTGTCGGCGTTCTTGATCGCCTGATCCTCCTGACCCAGGCCGAGGCGGAGCACGACGGCGTCGGAGAGAGCCTGCGGCGCCTTGTCGTCCTTCGGGTTCTCCGCCGCGAAGCGCTCGTACCAGGTCGCGGCTTCGTCGTAGACCGCGATGGCCTGGTAGTTGCCACCGATCTCGTAGATCGCCTTCTTCGCGAGCGCGGTGTTGTGGAGGTTGTACTTCGGGTTGATCAGCGTCCGGCGCACCGAGATGGCGCGCGCGACGAGGCGGGCGGCCTGATAGGAGCGCGCGGCGTTGTAGAGGATCTCGTCGTTGCGCTCGCAGGCCTCCTTGTTGCCCTTCTCGCACGGCTCCTTGCCGTACTTCTCCCACATGTCCATGTAGAGCTGAGCGGCCTGGCGGTACTGGGCGATCGAATCGGCCGATCCCTTGTCGGCAGCCTCCACGAGCTTCTCTGCTCGCAGTCGCTCGATATCCCGCTGGATGCGGAAGAGCACACTGCACTGCTCCTCGTTCTCGGACTTCTTCGCGCCGTCGCAGTAGAGCTTGATGAACTGCGGGACGTCCGTCGCCATGTCCTCGTAGCAGCTCGGACGAGCGGGCTGCGAGTGCGTGCCGAGCACGTTGAGCGACTCGAGGTAGAGCTGGGCGGCGTAGATGCCGACCTCCTTGTCGCTGTGGTTGAGCGCGACGTCTCGGAAACCGAGCGCGGCCTCCTCCCATCGGCGCGTCTCGAAGTAGGTGCGCGCTCGGGCGTACTTCACCTCGACGTACTGCGTCTGGGCGTCCTTGTCGCCGGCCGGGGGCTGGATGTAGCAGACGTAGCGGTTGAACGCGGTGAGCATGCCCTGTTGGTCAGGGGAGAGCTCCTTGGCGGCGTACTTGGCGCTGTCCTCGGGCTTGGCCTTGTCGTCCTTCTTGCCGCCGGGCAGCTGACCAGCACCCTTCTTGTCGGAGCCATCCTTGTGACGCTCCATGTAGATGTTCTGGTAGCAGAGCACCGCCGCGAACGCGGCCTCGGGCGCCTGCGGGCTCTTCGGGTCCTCGGCGACGACGGAATCGAAGGCCGGCCCGCACTTCGCCCAGTCCTTCTGGGCGTAGAGCAAGTCCGCCATCGCGTACTTGATCTTCAGGATGTTCGGCCAGTCGTCCTTCAGGATGCGGGGGAAGGTGAACTGGGCGAAGTCGTCCTGCTTGAAGTTCTGCACCACCGACTCGTAGAGGTCGGCGGCGAACTTCATCGTCTTCGGATCGTTGGTGCCGCGAACACCACCCGAGCCGACGGCCTCGAGGTGCCACGACATCGCCGTCTCGGAGAGCGTGCCGGCGGTGATGTTTCCGCACTTGAGCTTGTCTGCTGCGGCGTAGCTGCCCGTCGAGAACTGCTTGTAGACCTCGACCTGCTTGTTCAGCTCCTTCATGATGAAGTTCTTGTCGCCAGACTTCATCGCCATGGAGGCCTCGGTGATGTGCCCCTGGTACTGGCACCAACGACCACCCTTGTCCCGACCCATGAGGTCCTGGAACAGCGCGATGCCCTCCGGGTAGTGGCCGGTGTCCAGGTAGTTCAGGCCGAGGTCGTACATCATCTTGTACGTCTTCTCGTTGTCGCCCTGGGCGTCGCCGGAGAGCGGCTTGAAGAAGTTGTAGGCCTTCTTGGGGTCGCCGCTCAGCGCGTAGACGGGGATGATGTCGCGTCGCGCCGAGGTCGCGAGCTGCGTCGCGTTCGGGAGGTTCGAGAACTTGGTCCCGTAGTCGATGACGCGCTTGAAGGCGTCGATCGCCTTCCCATACTCGCCGAGGTTCCAGTAGACGTAGCCGAGCTTGTACCAGGCGTAGCCGAAGACCTTGTTCTCGGGGGCCGGGTACTTGGTCACCTCGATGTACGACTGCTCGGCGAAGCCCCACTTGCTCGGATCGCTCGTCGCCTCCTGGAAGAAGAGCTCACCGAAGGCGAGGTAGGCGTTCGGGCGGTACTTCGAGGTCTTCCACTGATCGACGAGCTCGAAGTAGACCTTGCGTGCGTTGTCGAGGTCCTTCGCCTGCTCGTACTCGTAGGCGAGGTAGTAGAGGACCTCGTCACCGCAGCCCTGGCTCTTCGACGGGTCGTTCGCGTTCGGCTGTTGGCACCACTTCGGGTACTGGTTCTTCAGGAGCGTGTAGTACTTGATCGCGCTCTTGCGCGAGGCCTCGAGGACCTTCTTCGCAGTGGCGGACTTCTTCGCCTCCTCGGCGACGACGTTGGCCTGGTTCTTCCGCTTCGCGTCCTGCGCGCGGATGTCGGCCTCGGTCGCCTCGCGGAACGCCGCGGACTCGAGCTCGACGTAGCCCTCGGCGAGGCGCCTCGCGAGCTTCGGCCGATCGGGGGAGTTCTTCTTCGTCGACGCGAAGAGGCTCTCGAGGCCCTGGATTTCCGTCACGAGCAGCTGACGTGAGCGTGCTGCGGCGCGGGAGCGGCGCTCGTCGCGCTGGGCGGCCTGGGCGATGTCCGTCGGGTTCTGGGGCTTGGTGACGTCGTCGCGCTTCTTCAGGCTCACGCTCTGAGGAGCGGTCTTGAAGCTCACCTGGGGCTTCTTGCCAGAGCCGGCCTTGATCGCGCCGGCCGGGCACTCGGAGAGCGCCGCTTTGGCCTGCTGCGAGATGCAGGCATCGGCAGCGAACGCGGTCGATCCCGTGTCGAGGGTGAGGGTTCCTGCGAACGCGGTGACGCCGATCGCGGCCCACCGCAGCACTCGGTTGCCCACCGGCGAAGACGACGACCTGCCGTCCCCCGCTTCCAACTTCGACTGGTTCATCCTTCGTTTCTCCGGTCCCTCTGACTCGCCATGGCGGCGGAGCCTTGGATCAACGTCGACTGTCTCGTGCGGCGCCGAGCATCGGGCGCCGGAAGTGTGCGGGGTCAGGTTCGGTCATCGTCGCCCCGACGACGAGAAGGCCGCCCTCGCCCCGCGACGTCCGCGGGCTGCGAGAGCAGCCTTCGAGAGCTCAGCGCGGCTTCACTTGCCGCACTTCGAGACGACCACCTGACGGTAGAAGCCGAGCTCGTCGCGCCAGTACTCCCCGTCGAAGGGCCAGAGCACGTGCTCTTCGTCCGGCGTGACGACGCCGTAGACCTGGGCGTCCTCCTTGCTGAACTGGCCCTTCACGACCTCCTCGTCGAGCTTGTTTCGCTGCGCGTTCGTGATGTCGATGAGGATCTTCTGCGCGTCGCGGAGGTGCTCGTTGAGCTCGTCGAGGTAGCGCTGGTAGCGCTCCTTCGCGAGGGTGCCGGCGTTGCGGACCGCGATGTCGCGCGCGAGATCGAGCGCGTCGGTGACGTCGCCGCCGAGCTCGGAGTCGCGGAACGACGCCGGCAGCGCCTTGAAGGTGGCGGCCTCCTTGTCGAGCACGGCGACGTACTCGATGTTGCGGAGGAGCTGGCGATCGCTGAGCGCGTTCTCGACGATGGGCTTGATGGTGGGCGAGAGGGTCGCCTTGCCGTCGCGCACCTGCTTCATGAACTCGAAGAACTGAGCCTCCGAGTTCTCGCCCTCGTACTTCTTCATGATGCCCTCGAGCTCCTTCTTGATGGGCTCGTAGCGGCGCTTCATGCGAGCGACGATCGTGGTCGCGTCGTCGTACTGGCAGATCGTGAAGGCGATGACCGCCTTCAGGATGTCCGCCTCGGGGTAGAAGGCGTTCGGGAAGTAGGGCGACTCGAGCGTGTGGATGTTGCCGAGCGCGTGCGGGTAGTCGCCGGCCATGAAGTAGGCCCACGACTGCTCGAACAGCGCGTCGAGCCAGTACTCGCTACCGACGTCGACGCGGTTCCAGTACTTCACGGCCGCGCTGAGCTTCGTCGGGTCGATCTTGGGGACGTTCGCGTCGTCGAGCCGGACCGACGCCGAGTAGTAGGTGCGCGCCATCGACAGGTGCGCGAGATCGCGCATACGTCCTTCGTCCTCGACACCCTCGACGCCTTCGTCGAGCGCGGTGACGATCTGCTGGAAGGACTTCACGGCCGGGACGGACTGGCGCCGCTGCACGTGGCTGATGCCCGCGAAGAACTTCGCCTTCACGTAATAGGGGCTCTTCTTGTCGACCTTGTCGAAGAGCTCGATCGCCTCGTCGTAGCCGCGCGACCGGTACTTGTAGCGGCCGAGCAGGTAGCTCAGCTGCCAGTAGAGGTTGCGCTGGTGGTCGTTGTTGAAGCCCTCGAGCGCGGCCTGATCGTACTTGCCGACGCGCTCGACGATGTCGGCGGGCTCGGGCAACTGCGTGGCGAGGCGCGCGAGCCAGAGGAGCGTCTCGCGGAACTTGAGGTGGTTCGCCTTCTCCGCGATCTCGCTGAAGATGCCGTAGCTCGCCTGGTAGAGCTTGAGGTTGTAGAGCGCGATCGCCAGGTGGTACTGCGCGATCTGCTTGTTGCCCTCGTCGTCGCCCGTCTCGCCCGCCGTCACACGCTTGAGCGCGAGTGCGGCTTCGACCCACTTGCCCGAGTCGAAGAGACGTTTGGCCTGCGCGGCCTCCTCCGTCATCTGACCTGCCGTCGCGGGAGCCTCTGCGACGGCAGGGGCTCCCTCTTCCTCGTCGTCGAGGTCGATGACTTCCTTCTTGGCGGCCTTGTCGTCCTTCTTCGGCTGGGCGAAGGCTTCGCCGGGGGGCCCTCCGAGGGCGACGGCCGTGAGAAGGGAGGCCACAAGACCCAGGCGCTGGAGCGATTTGCGCATCGTCGTTTCCTCGTCGTCGGTCAGGAAGTGAGCGTGTCGGCACGAAGGGCCTTCCCTGCCGGCACGACTCTTCGGGCGGAGCGTGGTCTCCGGTGGCCGTTGCCCCTCCGGCGGAGGTGGCGGGCCTCGAGAGACCTGGGGGTTGGACTGCGGTGGAGAGCCGTTCGGCCGAGGCTGTCTCGGTGGTCAGCGAGCCATGCAGGAGTCAGGATGCCCTGCATGGCTCGAGGCCGCTGATGACGGTGTGTGGCTGGCTCGTTGGTCGTTGAGGTCGGCCCGATCGACCCTCCCCGCGGCTTGGGTGGCGGGGTCGGCCTTCTCGGATTCGGTTGCCCAGGGCGGTGGACCACGAAAAACGCTAAGCATTCCAGCGAAATACGTGGCGCGAGCGCGGATGGTAACGGCGGCGCTCCCGGATTGTCAACGCCGAACTTGACAGCGCGAGCCGACCACGACCCGAAGAGGGAATTGTCCTGTTGACGATGGCGAAGGAAATCGAATAGCGTCGCGGTCACTCAGCGTAGGGGACACGTCCGGGCCCCGTCTCGAAGCGCAGCCGCTTGGGCTGCTCGGAGAACGACGGCTGGTTCCGGTCCGAACCGGTTCCGGTCCGAACTGGTTCCGATCCGAACCAAGCCAAAAATCTGGCTGGGCGGCGGCTCTGGACGGGAGCAGCCGAGCCATCACCCCACCGACGCAGCACTCCCCGCGGCGATGCCGCGACCGTTCCAAGCCCTCCAGGAGCCCGCTCACGATGACCCGTTCGATCCTCTCCGGTCTGCTTGCCGTGGTCAGCGTCACCGCCATCGCCGCGCTCCCCGCGGCCTGTTCGTCGGGCGGCATCGGCGACCCGTGCACTCCGGAAGACGAGTACAGGCCGGATTTCGCTGGGTTCACGCTCACCCAGGAAAACATCGAGTCGCGCTCCTTCCAGTGCGACAGCCGCATCTGCCTGGTGAACTTCTTCCAGGGGCGCGTGAGCTGCCCGCTGGGTCAACAGGCCCTGCAGGCCTGTGCTGGCCCGAACGACGGCTCCTGCCCGGCGGACTCCAGCTGCGTCGAGTCGGTCGTGAATGCGCCCGACTGCACCGATGACGCCGCGTGCGCCGACTTCGCGGGGGTCTGCGATCCCAACGGCAAGTTCTGCAGCTGCTCCACGAACGAGCACTGCCCTGCGGGCTTCACCTGTGACGTCGACGCCAAGCAGTGCAAGCAGTACGTGTGCCACGATGGGCAGTGTCAGGATCCCGCCAACGACGAGGCGGGCAACCGCCGCGCGGATGGCTCGCCCAAGGCCTGCTGCGTGCCTGGCACCGACCGTCCGGTCGGCGCCGGCGTCTGCGGTCAGTGCTCGGGCGACGAGAGCCGCGACGCCGCCGGTGCCGTGTACTGCTCCTGCCGCTGCGGTGTGGCCGAAGGCGAGGCGGAGGACGAGAACTTCAACTTCTGCGACTGCCCCGACGGCTTCACCTGCGCAGAGGTCCGTCGCAACGTCGGCCTCGGCGACAAGCAGCTCACGGGCAAGTACTGCGTGCGCAACACCGACAAGATCGTGGAGGACGGCAAGGTCTCTCCGGCCAAGGCGCCCCAGCTCTGCGGCGACATCGTTGGCGCGTACACCGGCACGGAGTGCTCGGGTAACCCGACCTGAGACCTTGACGCGACGTCCACGCGCAGACGCAGCGGACGACGCCTCCCCGACCCGGGCTGCGCCAGCAGCTCGGGTCGGCTCGCTTCCATCCCGCGACGACTCTGTCCGACGGCGGGCCGGGGCCCCCCGATCGAGCGCTCGTGCGGAGCCGGGCGACGCGGAACGAGCACGGCGTTCCGCCGACCGAGGACGTCAGGCCGAAGAGGCGGCAGCCCGCCACGTCGAGAGCCTGGGCTGGACGGTGCTCGGCCGGAACGTGCGGGTCTCGCGGCTCGAGATCGACCTCATCGCGCGAGACGGCGAGGTCGTGGTGGTCATCGAGGTGCGCACGCGCGGCGACGGGGCGTGGGAGCGCGCGCTCGACAGCGTGGGCCACCGCAAGCGGACGCGGATCCGCCGCGCGGGGGAGGCGCTCTGGCGCTCGCACTTCAAACGAGACGCCTCGCTCCAACGCATGCGCTTCGACCTCGTGGCCGTCGAGCTAGATGTCGCCGGAGGCCCGTCGATCGAGCACGTGCGAGCCGCATTCTGACGCTCGGCTTACAGCACCCACGCGATGACCGTGTGAGCGAGCGCTCGGCTTCGTGGCTCAGGGCTCGAGGTGATCCTGCATCTCGGCGCGGAGCTTCGCGAGCAGCTCGGCGCCCTCCTTCGAGCCCTCTCGCTCGAGCGCGGCGAGGATCGTATCGACGCGCGCGATCTCCTCGCGCTGCTTCTCGCGGAGGTTCTCCACCATCTGCTCGAAGGTCTCGAAGAAGTGCTGCAGCTCGTCACCCTTGCGCAGGCGCTCGCGCAAGACGAGCTTCCCCTCACCGATCCCGCGCAAGAGGCGCTTCATCTTGTAGATCGGCCCGGCGATCTTGTGCGTGAAGACGATACCGGCGACGCCGATGCCGACGACGAGCAGCGCCAGGGCGAGCACGAGCCCGAGGAACATGCGCCGCTGCTGGGCGAGCATGTCGGCGGCCTGCTGCTCGAGCTCCTGGGCACGCTTGCCGAGGAAGACGGCGTCCGCTTCGAGGCGCTTCTGCTCGTCGTTGAGCTTCGACTCGTCTTTCTCGGCTTCCTCGCGGAAGGTCTTCAGGAGGTCGACGTTGTCGCCGTATTCCTTCTCGATGTACATCGAGACGACCTGAGACACCTTCTTCGACTGTCGGATCACCTCCTGCCCGCGCTCGATGGTGATCTGCCCCTGCTTCACCGTCTCGGTGCCTTCGGCGACCGTACGGCGGCTCTGCGCGATCACCTGCGAGCCCGATTGCCAGAGCAGGAGCCCCAGTCCGAGCGACAAGACGATCGCGATGGCGACCAGGAAGCCCGTGTATTTGAGCTGGAAGTTCTTGTCGATGAGGTAGTTCTTCGCGCTCCGCTTGTACTTCGGCGGGCCCTGTTCGGAGGCGCGGTCGGCTTGGCTCATGGAATCCTCGGGGAGGAGGGTAGAAGACCGCGACACTGCCGGCCAAGATCCCTCGCGCGGCTGCGACCGCGGACGGTGCGGCCGCGAGCGCGGACGTCGGACTCGAGGTCGGACTTCAGAGCGAGGCCGCGACCTTCTGGAAGCTCGCGACGGCGGCCTCGGAGGCCATCTGCACCAACTCCGTCTCGCTCTGAGGGTCCGCGGAAGGCGTGCCTTCCTGCGTGAGCTTCGGCGCGAACTCCGCCTTCAGCGCCTTGTCGGGGTAGGTCCACATCGTCACCCGAACCAGGACCGTCAGGTTGCCGCTCTCGTACCGAAACGGCTCCACCGACGCCATGAGCAAGTAGCCCTTGAGCTTCTTCGAGCCTACGAGCGCCTTCGCCTGCTGCACCGTCTCGGTTCGCGGCGCGACCGCGTACTCCTTCTTCTGGAGCAGCTTCGTCTGCATCGCGGTGCGGACGGTGCGCTCGACGTCCGCGTTCGAGCGGTTGGTCTTGTTGGTCACCTGGATGGCGACGTAGAGCTTGGCGTCCGGCCCGGGAGGCGGAGGCTCGCCGCCGCCCGAAGAGAGTTTGTCGATCGACTGGCTGATCGTCGCGAGCAGGCTCTTGTCCGTCTCGCGCGCCTTGGCGGCGTTCAGACATGGCAGCCCTTCGGGCTTGCCGAGCTTGCCGAGCGCTGCCGCAGACGCGCCCTTCACGGAGAGGTTCGAGTCGCCCAGCCCCTTGCACAGCGGCTGCACGGCCGTCGACTCGCCGGTCGATCCGAGCGCCAGCGCGGCCTGCGTCCGGACACGGAAGTCCTCAGCCGTTTGCAGCTGCTTCGTGAGGTATGCGACGTCAGGAGCGGCGTTCGCGATGCGGGCTCCGAGCAGAGCCACCAACATCACCGCGAAGGTGAGAGCCAAGCTGCTCCCTCGGACGCGCATCGCCGTGAGGATACACGAGCGGCTCCGGCGCATGATGTGCTTTCTGAGCCGGGGGCGGCGCGCTCTTCCACGCAGATCACACGATGATGAACGTGCAACGCCTACGCTCTCCCACCCGTGGGACGCGCCCGCGACGCGAAGATCCGGTTGGCTGCTCGAGCGCGACGGCACGAACGGGTCAGACGGAGCGCCCTCGCAACGCTTCACGATCCACGTCCTGAGCGCACGCTCTGCGCCGAGCACGTCGGATCCGAGCGCCACGGAGCCGCGCGACGCCCCGGTTCGTGGTAGCCCTAGCTGGCGTGAGCAGGTGCAACTGGCGCATGGGAGCGCTGCTGTTCTTGGCGAGCTCGGCGTGGAGCGGCGAGGCTGGGGCGGTGCGCCTGCGGGTGCGCGGCGGCACGCTCATCGAGCTTCGCGCGTTCCAGCGCGCGGATGCCTATGTCGTTCGCGGGGTCGTGAGCGACGACGTCGGAGCGACGCTCGGTCGAGTGAGCGTCAGGCTCGGCGCCCCCGACGCGCGCTTGGGCCCACCCCTACCCTGCGTCGGCGCGGAGGCCGCAGGGACGGCGCGAGCGGAAGGCTCGGGCTGGAGCGTGGTGACCGACGAGCGTGGCCAGTTCTGCGTCCGTGCGTCCGGGCTGGGGCCGGGGCGCGTCGATGCCGAGTTCGTGGGGAACAACCTCTTCGAGGGTGCACGCGCGGATACACGACCACTTCCCGAGTCCGAGCAGAGGGCAGCGACCTCGATCAGGTTCGAGTCCGTTCCGGCGACGATCGATCTCGAGCGTCCGAGCTACCCCGTCTCGATCGCGCTGCGGGTCGACCGTGCCGATGCCCAACGGTTGTTCCTGCAAGGACACGCGCGCCGCGAAGGACTGACCGTCGTGCTCTCCGACGAGCGGGGCGAGGAGCTCGGCCGCGCCAGCACCGGGGGCGACGGGCGAGCCCGATTCGAGCTCCCGAGTGCGGCCTTGGCGGGCCCGGGCGACGGCGAGCTCCGCGCTGATTTTGCCGGCGATCCGCAGCTCGCAGCCTCACGCGCCAAGGTGTTCGTGAGCCGTACGGCCGTCGCCACGCTGACCGTTCCCGAGGAGCCGGCTCCAGGAGATCCGTCGTCGGGCATCCCGGTCGAGGTGCGCGTGCAGACCTCGCGTGGGCCGGTCGACGGTGGCGTCGTGGAAGCTGTCGCCGGCGCGGAGAGCGTGGGGAGCGCTCCGGTCGTGGAGGGTCGCGCGGCGCTCGTGGTGAGCTTCGAGACCGCCACGACGGGAGCGCTACCGGTGACGCTCCGGTACGTTCCGGCCTCACCGCACTTCATTGCTGGGCCATCGATCGAGGCGATGATCGCGGTGCGTGGCCCGAGCCCGGTGCGACAGGTGGTTCTCGTGCTCGCTGGCTTCGGACTCGCGGCGTGGGTCGTCGCGAAGTGGCGCAGGGCACCGAAGCAGCGGAGCGAGCCGAGCGCCGACGGTCCGCCGCCTTCGGGGCGCCCGGAGGTGCTCGTGCTCGAGCGTCCGAGCGGTCTGCGCGGCTGGCGCGGCGTCGTGAGGGACTCGCACGACGACACACCCATCGAGGCCGAGCTCAGCATCATCGTCCCTTCGTTCCAGGGCGATCAGGTGATCACCCGGACGCGCTCTGACTCGACGGGAAACTTCCAGCTCGAGGGCGACGCGCCTCGCGACGCGAGGCTGGTCATCGAGGCGACGTACCACGCGACTCACGAGCAGCTCTTGCCCGCACCGAGCGTGCTCCGCGTCGCCTTGGTCAGCCGGCGGCGCGCCCTGCTCGAGAGCTTGGTGGGCTGGGCGCGTCGTCGAGGTGCACCGTTCGACTCGAGCAAGGAGCCGACGCCGGGGCACGTACGCCGTGTCGCGGCCCGGAGTGGTGCAGCAGAGGTCGCCGCGTGGGCAGGCAAGCTGGAGCGCGCGGCCTACGGCCCAGACCCCGTCACGCGCGAGCTCGAGAGCGAAGTGGCCGCCGAAGAGCCAGGTCGGGTGCGCCCGGGGGTCGTCGACGAGGCTCCCGGCGTGAGCGCGGGTGCGAGCCCTCGTTGACGCGCTCGGGACCATCCATATAGTCGGGTGCGCAACGCCGACCCCCGCGCGAAGCCAGCGACGGGGTCGCGTGCGTGCCGCGCGTAACCACGGTCGACCCGACCGGACCCCCGCCGAGCACGCCTCCCCAGGAGCCGAATTTGACTACGATCCTCATCGTCCTCGCCATCATCGCCTTGGCCGCTGTGGCGATCCTCTTCCTCCGCAAGAGTGACGAGCCCCGCCTGGGCGCGAGCGAGCCGCCGCAGGCGCTGCCTCCCACCGGGCGACCGGCCACGTCCCCTGCGAAGCCGGCCACACCTGCAGAGCAGCCAGCGTCGAAGGTGCTCGAGGAGCCCAAGCGCACGAAGACCGCGGAGGCGGGCCCGGCTCGCGCGGAGCAGGCTCGCGCGGAGCAAGCTCCGGCGGAGCGACCGGCCGCACCCAAGCCGAGCGAGCCCAGCGCCGCGGTCGAGCCGCCCAGCGCCGAGCGCGCGCGCGAGGTCGACGTGGAACAGGCGACTCCCGCGGTCTCGAAGCGAGGCAAGCGTGCCTCCGCCACGGCCGCGCCGCGCGACGTGGCGGGCCTGCGCAAGGGGCTCGCGAAGGCCCGCGACAGCGAGGGCTTCTTCGGGAGGTTGCGTGCGCTCTTCTCGGGCAAGAAGGATATCGACCCCGCGCTCCTCGACGAGATCGAGGAGGTCTTGCTCACGAGCGACGTCGGCGTCCAGACGACCAACGCGCTCGTCGAGTCGCTCAAGGCGCAGCTGGCCAAGAACGAGCTGGCGGACGACGCGCGGGTGTGGAGCGCGCTGCGTGAGCGCGCCGTCGAGATCTTGGATCTCGGCGGTGGCGGCCTCGCCCTCGACAGCTCACCGACGGTCGTCATGGTCGTGGGCGTCAACGGCGTGGGCAAGACCACCACGATCGGCAAGCTCGCCGCGCGACTCACCCAGCAGGGCAAGAAGGTGGTGCTCGCCGCTGGCGACACGTTCCGCGCTGCGGCGGTCGAGCAGCTCGTCGTGTGGGGGAAGCGCGCCGGCTGCGAGGTCGTGACCGGCGCCGAGGGCGCCAACGCCGGTGCCGTGATCTTCGACGCCATCCAGAAAGCCCGGGACGTGGGCGCGGACGTCGTGCTGGCCGACACGGCCGGCCGCCTCCACACGAAGTCGAACCTCATGGAGGAGCTGAAGAAGATCCATCGGACGATGGGCAAGGCGCTCGACGGCGCGCCGCACGAGACGCTGCTCGTGCTCGACGCGACCAACGGTCAGAACGCCACGCAGCAGGCCGCGCTCTTCAAAGAGGCGCTTCCTCTCACCGGCATCGTGCTCACGAAGCTCGACGGCACCGCCAAGGGGGGCGTCATCCTCAGCATCTGCGCCGAGCACGCGGTCCCCGTCCGGTACATCGGCATCGGCGAGCGAGCCGACGATCTTCGGGACTTCGTCGCGGACGAATTCGTCGAGGCGCTGCTGGGAACGAGCAACGAGAGCGCCGACAAGGCGGCGTGAAGAGCACGTGGCCGGAGCAGACCTCGTATTGGGTGTTGATTCGTCATTTTCGAGCGTGCTATAGTGCGGTCCTCGCTCGAACATTGTTGTTTTTCTAAACAATTTCGAGCACTTGGGGTGTCCCTCCTCCGTCGTTCCGGCGGCGGCAGTTCGTCAGGTGACACCCCACGGTCGCCATCGCGTGCAGCCCCGCGAAAAGCTCACCCGAGACGATCGGAAACGCTGTACAACGCCCAAGCTCATCGTCGGCCTCTCACGGTTCCGACTGGGACACGGCTCAACCTCGAGCAGATCGCAGCCACCAAAGTGCAGAGCGCAGCTAGCAGAGGGCAGATCGCAGCCAGCAGGGGCAGTCGAACCGCGCACGACGCGGATCGGTCGGCCCCGCGGCGAGGGGTTCGAGTTCGTGGGAGGGCCTCGCTCGAGGCACGGGGCCTGATGAGCAAAGCAGAGCGTTCCTCGGCTGTGTTCACGTCGAACGAGCCAAGGCTTCCGACGATGAAGGGTTTCGCATGGGAGTCGGACACGTCTTCGGTCTGGAGCGGGGAGCGCTCCGGCCTGTTGCGGAAGGGATGGCGATGAACCAGGCTCGCGTGGGGCTCCTCGTGGCGGCCGCGCTCGTGGCGATGCCGCTGGATGCAGCGGCTCAGCCCGCTGCAGCGGGCGAGGAATCGGCAGGAGAAGGCACCGCTGAGGAGACCGAAGGTGCTGAGGGCACCGAAGGCACCGAAGGCACGGAGGGCGGCGAAGATGGTCTGAGCGACATCTGCGCCATCGACCCGTCGCAGTGCCCCTCGGTCGACCTCCAGAAGGCAGCCGACAGGCCGCTCAATCCGGAGATGTACGCAGTGCAGCAGATCTATGCGCTGCGCAAGAACCGCTTCGAGGTCAACCCGTACGTCGGTCTGACTCTGAACGACCAGTTCGTGTCGCATCCGAGCATGGGCCTCGCCGCGAACTACTACATCACGAACGTGATCGCCGTCGGTTTGAACGGCAACTTCTACTTCAACTCGCCGTCGGACTTCAATCTGCAGACCAGCCGCGCGGCGCGCGTCGGTCTTCCGATCACCGAGTACCAGTGGAACGCGAACGCCAACTTCTCGTACGTCCCGGCGTACGGCAAGTTCGCTGGCTTCAGCGACTTCATCTTCCACTACGACATCTACCTGGTGGGCGGCGTCGGCGCGATTTCGACGCGCCCCATCGCCGTCGTCGATCCCGACAACCGCACCTTCGACTACAAGCCGAAGGTCGCGTTCAACGTCGGCGGCGGTCTGCGCATCTTCTTCAACCGCTGGTTCGCCGTCACGGCTGAGCTCCGGGACTACATCTTCTTCGACGAGCTCGAGAACCCGACCATCGCGACGGGTATCGACTCCGAAGGCCGGCCGAACGCTCAGAACGAGGCCACCTGGGTGAGTGAGGATCTGAGCTTCACCAACAACGTCCAGGCCCAGCTGGGCATCTCCATCTTCCTGCCTCCCACTTGGGAGTACCGGCTGCCGAAGTGAGGATGATGGCCATGCTGCGGAAGGGAACGACGACCATGAAGCAGTTCGTTCGCGGCGCGCTTGTCGCCGGGTGCGCACTCTCGAGCTTCGGCGCGGTGCTCGCTCTCGGGGAGAGCGAGGCGCACGCCCAGGAAATCCAGCTCACGGGCCCTCTGGCCGGAGCCCCAGCGGTGCGTGCGCTTCGCCTGCACCGTGAGGGCCGGTTCGAGGTCACTCCGAGCGTATCGTTCACGCTGCTCGACGAGTACCAGCGCACGATCATGCCGGGCCTCCGTCTCCAGTATCACTTCACCGACTGGATCGGCGTGGGTGTCTGGGGCGGCTATGGCCTCCAATACACCACCGGGCTCTCCGACGAGATCCAAGAGAAGGCGATCGACCAGCGCAACTGCGCTGCGAACGAGTCGCGCCAGGAGTGCCGCCTCACCGCGGTGAACCTGACCCGCAACAACCTGGCCGACGACCAGCTCGCGAAGCTGCAGTGGGTCGTGGCGCCCCAGGTCAACTTCGTGCCGTTCCGCGGCAAGCTCGCGCTCTTCTCGTCGCTCTTCGTCGACACCGACGTGAATTTCTTCGTCGGTCCCGCGATCGTGGGTGTGCAGGAGCGCGCCCCCTGTGGTCGCGACGACGACGGCAACGGGCTCGACCCCTGCGCGGGCAACTTCTCCCTGGAGGGCGGCGTGCGCGTCGCGCCGACCTTCGGACTCGGCCTCAACTTCTACCCGACCGACCTGTTCGGCTTCGGAGCGGAATGGAGAGCGCTGCCCTTCGCGTGGAACACGGCTGGCTTCGACAACGCTGGCGGTGGGGCCGACGAGGCCTTCCCCGACAACGCCATCAACGGCAAGGACCGCGCCTTCAGCTTCAACAGCATGATCACGGTGAACTTCACGTTCAGCTTCCCGGAAGGCAAGCTCTCCGAGTAGCTCGCCGATCGAGCCGGTTCCGAGGAGCCGGCAGAGAAGCCCGGCTCCGGTGAAGCTGCACCGGCCGACGGAGTTCCCACGAAGCCCATGCGCCTTGGCGCGTGGGCTTCGTCGCATCCATCGCTTGCGCTCGCGCGCTCGCGTCACCATGCTCTGCGCGCAACGCGAGGTTATCGTCCACGATGGGTCTCTTCGACATCTTCAAGAAATCGGCCTCCTCCCCTCCCCCAGCCACCCCTGCCGCGAAGAAGGTCGCCGGGCCCGCGAAGATCGTCGCGGACAAGCGGGCGCAGACCT
>ERZ761602.881-NODE-881-length-59486-cov-45.541014_pt1 | contig 59486 bp, 50 predicted proteins | sample MGYA00512165_ERZ761602 | MGnify/ENA primary metagenome ERZ761602 (study PRJEB28899, sample SAMN02445085) | bioreactor sludge metagenome | biome: EBPR sludge; isolation source: Thorneside wastewater treatment plant | place: Australia: Brisbane, Thorneside... | reverse complement strand
TGCTGATACTCAAGGAAAGCCTCCTCAATTCACCCCTAATCTAGGAAAGACCCTAAATAAAAAAGTAGCCACTCGTCCCGGCGCGGAGGCAAGCGGAAGAGAGGAGCGCGGGCACTCCTGCCCGCAACGGCAGAGGCAGCGGGCGGATAGGCTCCGGGTGCGGACAGGAGTGTCCGCGCTCCCTTCTCACAGCCGTTCGATCAGATCGGCTACGAGATAAATGAAAATGCTCTAGCCAGCCGTCTCCGGAAGATCACCTGGATCAAACCTCCCTACCGCGCGGACGTCCGCTTCGTCCGCCGGACCCGGGCGGACGGCGTTCCCCGTCGGCTGGATCGCGTCCGCACGGCGGGATGTGGCGTCGCGAGCGGCGCGGCGGGCAGGGCTGGCCCTTGCTTCCAGATCTGCATGGAGCGCTGGATCACGGCGACGACTGCGGGCATGGCCGCGCGGGTGCCTTCGCGGGCCGGGGCCGCGGTGTCGGCGACGAGAGTCCACGCGCAGCGTGGAAACTGGGGGAAATGGAACTCGCGCGTCTCGTGCCTCGCGTTGAAGAAGAGCAGGAGCGATTCGCGCGTCTCCGCCCCGTTGATGAGCACGGCGAAGGAGCCCGCCTTCTCTGCTTCCCAGTCGATGGATTCCTTCGTCTTGCCGTCGGGGCGCAGCCAGCAGATGTCGGGCAGGCCGGTGTCGCCGACGGGCTGCCCGGTGAAGAAGGCGTTCCGCCGCAGGCAGGGGAACTCACGCCGCAGGCGGATGAGCTTCTTCACGAAGGTTCGCAGGGCGGCGGCCTCCTCGCTGTCGTTCCACGGGATCCAGCCGATCTCGTTGTCCTGGCAGTAGCCGTTGTTGTTCCCCCCTTGGCTGCGGAGGCGCTCGTCGCCGGCGAGGAGGAAGGGCACGCCCTGCGAGCAGAAGAGGGTGGCGAGGAAGTTCCGCGCTTGGCGACGGCGCAGTTCGAGGATGGCGGGGTCGTCCGTCGGGCCTTCCACGCCGTGGTTGAAGGAGATGTTGTGTGAGTCGCCGTCGGCGTTGCGCTCCCCGTTGGCGAGGTTGTGCTTCTGATTGTAGCTGACGAGGTCGTGCAGGGTGAAGCCGTCGTGCGAGGTGACGAAGTTCACGCTCGCCGAGGGGGGGCGGCGGTTGTGGGCGAAGAGGTCCTCGCTCCCGGTGAGGCGCGCGGCGAACTCGCCCGAGACGCCGGGGTCGCCCCGCCAGAAGCGTCTCACGCTGTCGCGGTATTTCCCGTTCAGCTCGGCCCAATCGACGGGGAAGTTCCCGATCTGGTAGCCGCCGTAGCCAAGATCCCAAGGCTCGGCGATCAGCTTGACCCCGGCGAGGACGGGGTCTTGGTGGACGGTCTGGAAGAAAGTGGCGCGGCGGCTGTAGAAGTCGGCGTTTCGCCCCAGTTCCACGGCGAGGTCGAAGCGGAAGCCGTCCACATGCATCTCCTGCGTCCAGTAGCGAAGGCTGTCCATGACGAGGCGGAGGCCGCGCGGATGGGAGATGTCGACGGAGTTGCCGCAGCCGGTGAAATCGACGTAGTGTCCCGGCCGGGCCGGGGCGGTGTGGTAATAGGCGAGGTTGTCGTAGCCTCGCAGCAGGCAGGTGGGGCCGTCCGGTCCGCCCTCGCAGGTGTGGTTGTAGACGACGTCGAGGATGACCTCGATCCCGGCGCGGTGGAGGGCTTTCACCATGTCACGGAATTCCGTGACCGGGTCATCCGTGGCCGCGTAGCGCGCCTCGGGGGCGAAGAAGCCGAGGGTGTTGTAGCCCCAGTAGTTGTCCAGTCCGCGCTCAAGGAGGAATCCGTCGTCGAGGTGCTGGTGGACGGGCAGGAGCTGCAGGGAGGTGATCCCGAGGTCGCGCAGGTAGTCGGTCGAGGCGGGATGGGCGAGCCCGGCGTAGGTGCCTCGCAGGGCCTCGGGCACGGCGGGGTTCAACTTGGAGAAGCCCTTCACGTGCATCTCGCAGACCACGGTTTCGGACATGGACGTTCCGGGGGGGGCGTCGTCCTCCCAGTCGTAGCGGTCGGTCGCGGGGACGAATCCGCGCGGGGCGTGGGCGGCGCTGTCGGTGCGCTCGCGATCCCCGCTCTCGTCGCGGGTGCGCATCGAAGGATGGTGCCGCGAGGGGCCGTCGATGCGGCGGGCGTAGGGATCGAGGAGGAGCTTGTGGGGGTTGAAGAAAAGGCCCGCGAGGGGATCCCACGGACCGTCGACGCGGTAGCCGTAGGTGCTGCCCGGAGGGATGCCCTCGATGCGGAGGTGCCGGGTGTCGCCCCGCCGCTCCACGAGGGGGAGTCGCATCGTCTCCTTTGTCGGCTTGTCAGGATCGGTGAAAAGGCAGAGCTCCACACTGGTGCCGGCGGGCGCGTTCACCGCGAAGTTCACCGAACCGTCGGGCAGGGCGGTGGCTCCCAAGGGCCAAGGGCGGCCGGGGAGGACGGACAAGGCGGAGGCGATGTCTGGGCTGGGCATGATTTTTTGGGGGTGGGAACCTAGCCGAAAAGACGCAGGTTTCCTGCCGGAATCGCGAAAAGTTGAGCGCTTGGCCAACGGGAAAGGCGCGATGCGGCTGGCGGTTGGTGTCCTTGCCCCGCTCAACTCCCCGCGACGCCGCCCTCGTTCGCGACGACCCGCAGCCTTACCCGTTGCGTCGTATGGCCGCCGTCCATGTTCGTCGAGAGATGGAAATCGCGGACGGTTGGCTTCGCGATCTTCGAGGCGGTGATGAAGAGACGCTGCTCGTCCTTGCCCGCGTGGATCATGAGTCCGCTCAGGCCGATGTTGTCGATGTAGATACCGTGGGGCAGGTTGCGGCCCGACTCCTCGGTACCGAAGCGGACTTCGTCCTCGAAGCCCTTCCGCTCGGCGGCGACGAGGGCGGTGATGGTCTCGCCGGGGCGGATCGTGAACTCGAGCACGCCGTCCTCCGCCATCTTCCCGGACTCGCCGTCGGGCTTCAGGTGGACGCGCAGCTTCGGCTCCTTGACGAGAGCCACGGGTGTGGCCGTGCCCGCGTCCTTTGCGACCTCGCGACCGTCGATCACGGCCCGCGCGATCACCTTCACCTTCGCGGCGTCCTCCTCGGAGAGTCCGGCGAAGTCGTCGGAGGCCCGCAGGGTGGCGAAGGCGCGGTCCTGACCCGCCTCGATCTCGATGGGCTGGGAAACGGATAGGCTGGAGGGCAAGCCGGTGACCTCCACGGAAATGGGACCTTCGTAGCCGTCGAGGCGCGTCGCGGTGAAGCCGATATCGCGACCGCTGCCGGGAGCAAGCTTCAAGTCCTTCCACGCGGTAGCGACGGCGAAGTCGGGCTTCAGGCTGCGGGCGACGAGGGTGTAGTCGTAGCCTTCGCCGCCGAAGCCTCGCACGTCGGAGAGGCGCACGAGATAGTCGCCGTCGGCGGGGGCGGTGAAGCGCAGCACCGAATCCGACCCGAAACGGCGGTCGGGATCGTCGTCGTTCTCGTAGTTCAGTCGATAGACGGGCAGGCCGTTGCTCCCCGGATCGGAGCCGGGAGGCAGCGCCCTGACAATGTAGCAAGGCTGGCCCATGGGGTGCGCCGTGGCCGTGGTCTGGAACCAAGTGCGGCGGTTGCCGAAGCCCGGATAGACGATGAAGCCGGAGTCGGGACCGCGCGGGTAGAGGTGCAGCTTCACGACCTCGCCGTTCACGTAGAGGAGTTCGTTCAGCTCCATCTCCTCCCAGTTGTGGACGCGGAAATCGCCCGAGGCCATCGAGTCCTTGCCGCGGAAGGTGAGCCACGAGTCGCGCATGGCCTGCAACACGACCTGCTCGACCGGATGGCCCTTCGCGTCGAGAATGGCGAGCTTGGAATCGAGCTTCGAGCCGGACTTGGACTGAGGCCGCGCCGCATCGACCTCGAAGACCCAAGTCTCCCCGGCCTTCGCGGTGAAGGGGTAGTCGTCCACTTCGCCGGGCTGGGAGAGGCGCCCCTTCGCCTCGCTGCGGCGTACGAGCGGGGGATTTGGTCCCGAAGCGGATTCGGTCAGGGTGAGTGTTTCTGCCTCGACATCGGTGCCTGTCGATGGGACCGGGGATCTGCGAATCAGCATTCCGCCCGTCTTTCCATTGGGATCGATCTTGACCTTCGGAATCAGTCCGATTCGCTCCTGCGATCCGTCGAGCCGTGCGGCGAACACGGCGTCCCCTTTCGGTGCGAAGGCCAGCACCGCGAGCACGTCGGACTGCGGGCCGTAGTCCTTCACCGGCTCCAGATCGGGCAGGCTCCACAGCTTCAGGGCGCGGTCGGCCGAGGTCGTGGCGAGGCGCTGGCCGTCGGGGGAAACGTCGAGTTCGACGATGGCGTCCTCGTGTCCGAAGCGGGCCTCGACGAGCGGGTTCAGCTTCGGCGCGGTCGTCGAGACGAAGCGCCAGAGCCGGATGCGGTTGTCCGCGCCCGCCGCGACGATGTGCCGTCCGTCGGGGGTGAAGGCGACTCGGTATTGCTCGGCGGTGGGCTGGTTCAGGGTGTCGAGCCGCTCGCCCGTGGCGACCTGCCAGATCTTGCAGGTGCCGTCGCCGCTCGCGCTCGCCAGCGCGGTGCCGTCGGGGGAGAAGGCGAGGTCGTAGATGGCCCCGTTGTGGGCGGTGAGGGAGCGCAGCAGCTTGCCCGTGGCGAAGTCCCAGAGGCGGATGCTCTGGTCGTATCCCGCCGTGGCGAGGACGGCTCCATCGGGGGAAAGCTCGGCGTCGAAGAGGATGTCGCGATGGCTGCCCTCGCCGAAGCGCTTGGCCGTCTCGCCCGTGGCGGTGTCGAAAACGACGGCCTCGCCCTTCAGCCCGGAGAGGCCCGTGGCCGCGACGAGCCACGCGCCGTCGGTGGAGAAATGGAGGGCGTTGATCTTGCCCTCGGGCAGCGAGAGTGTCCTGACAGAGCCACCATCGCCGGTGGATTTCAGCTCGATGCGCCCGTGCTTCGCGAAGGCCTCCCATTGGCCGTCGGTCGAGAAGGCGGCGGCGGTGGTCGAGTCCTTCGCCGCGTCCGTCGGGGCGACCTCGGGCACGGTCAGGGTCGAGAGGATGGAGAGGTCGTGCTCCTTGGCCGGGCCTTTCGCGCCCTCCTCGATCCAGCGGGTCAGCAGGGCGATCTCGGCGGCGCTGGGCTGCGGCTCCTTCTTCGGCGGCATCGCCGGTTTCGCGGTTTTGAGGATCGTTTGGAGCAGGTAGGACTCGCCGGGCTTTCCGGGGACGAGGATGGCCTTGTCCTCCGTCTCGCCGCCCTCCATCAGTTCGGCGAAGGTCTCGACGGAGAACCCGCCCTCGTAGTCGCCCCCGTTGTGGCAGCCCGCGCAGTAGTCGCGCAACAGCGGGGCGATGTCGCGGTGGTAGTCGAGCGGTTCGGCTGCGAGAGGGGTGGCGAGAGCGAGGAGGGCGAAAGCCTGTAGCACGGGCTTCCAGCCCATGCCTCGTGTGAGAACGCCGAAGTCCTTGGAAGGTCGTTCGCTCACAGGCTCGCGCCACGCGCCGGGGTGTGGAGCGGACGAGTTTCCGGTGGCCTCCGTTCGTTCGAGACCGATGCATGGGCTGGAAGCCCATGCTACATGTCCGGACAGGGTTCGCTCAAGTTGATAAAGGGTTCTGCGCATGGTCCAAGGGGGCTTCAATCCACAACCAATGATGCTCACGCATCGGAGGGCACCGTCTTTCGGGAAAACAACCGAGTCAGGCGAAGTTCGAATGCTGGAGTCGTGATCTCCATATACCAGTTGGCAAACGGCGTGGCACCCGGAAGATGCGTCGGGAGCTGCTCGCATAGATCGACGAAGTTCCGCATCTCCTCGTTGATCTCCACAATCTTCGATTCATCGAAAGTGAACGCGACACAAACTTGATCGACGGCCACCAAATCCCGTTTATAGGCGTTCACTTCGCTCGCACGATCCCATGCCACACTCACCACTTCGCTATGAGGTTGCTTCAATGACTTGATTTCAAACCCTGAGTCGGTCAGAACCAAATCGAAATCGAATTCTGTTTTGCGAGGAAAATTAGGCGTTTCGCCAGCTTCAATCTGCTTTAGCCATCGATTGACCGTCCGACTCGGCGACGACCTCCAGCGATGGATGATAAAGAAGGCACCCACCGAAAATCCGATGACAAGGGCGATGAATATGTCCGCACTGCCAGTCATCGCTTTGCGGCTCCTTTCTTTTTGATCTCATATCCCAACTCCTTCGAAAGCCGCTTCAGGTAGGCAACCTGCTGTTTCTTTTTATCGGCCTCCGACTCAGTTCGCGTATTTTTCGGTTTGGATGCTTTGGGCTTATCGGTGACGATCATTTTGACCTCATCGCCTTCCTTCAGACGGCGAGTTGTCCATTCCACGAAGGTATGCGTTCGCGACACCAACCCGCCCACTCGAAGCTCGATGCCTTCAGGCTCTTTGGGGTCGGCTCTCTCAACCCAAGTCAGGGCCGACGTCATCACTCCAGCCTCCGGTATTCCTGCCGTGCAGAGCTTCCGTCCGTTCAGGTAGATTTCGAATGCTCTCATGCTTGTTGCTCCATGGGACAAGGGCAGGACGGGGCTTCGGCAATGGCGACAACGGAGATTCTAGATTCTGCGGGTTCCAAAACCGGGATGCCTCCGATTGTGTCGGACGACGATGATTCTGATGTGTTTGGGATAGACTTGGAAAAGAAAGTGGAAGGGAAAACGTTTCAGGTTGCTCCGGCGGAACCCGCTCGGGTCGAAATGGTGACGCTCCGGAAACTCTCTTGCGTAATCGATCGCCTCGGCAAGCTCGTCCCAGAATCCTTCGCCGAGATGGTGGGCTATATCCGTGTAGTAGGTGTAGGCTTCGCGCACTTCCGAGGGCACGCGGGGGTGATAGACGACCTCCCTCATCCCCGTCCCAGTTCAGCGAGGAATTGCTCGTGGGTGATCGGAACCACCTCGCCGGAATCCATTTCCTCGACCCTCCGGGCGACTTCGGCGTCGTCGGGGCCGCCGGGAGGGTCCGGGAAGGATTCAAGGAGATGCGCGATCAGCCCTGCCTTCTCCTCAAAGGAAAGGCCGTCTGCTTCTTTTTGGATTTCGAGTAGAGTAGCCATGAAAAAGAGATTCGGTGAGCTCGGTTACTTTTCAAGAAGCGTTTCGGTGAACAGGGTCAGGTTGCGCGTTCAACAGAGTATGGCCTCAATGCTGAAACAAAAACTCGCGCGAGGTCATCAGCGCCCAAAACAGATCCTCGACCGCAGCGCGGCGCTCGCCTTCTCCAGCCGAACCCAGCAATTCGAGAAACCCGCTCCGCTCGTGCTCCGTGGGCGGGCGGGAAAGGGTGGCTAGGCAGGCCTCCTCGACGATGCGGGCGTCGTCGGCCTTTTCCTCGATGAGGCGCTCGACGATGCTTTTCTCGGAGGCGAGGCCGTCGTTGAGGGTGTTGCCGTTGGCGAGGTGGAGGACCTGCACCATGCTCGGCTGGTTGGAGCGCTCGCATTCGCAGGTGATCTCGCGGTCGTTGCGGCCGAAGGTCTTCAGGAAGTAGGACTGCACGGCGGAGTCGTAGAGCTCGAGGGCGCGGGTACCCGCCGGGTAGAAGTCGGTGTCCTGCGTGCTGCCGTCGTTGAGGGCGACCTTGTCGAAGCTGGCGGGCACGCCGGTGACATCGACGATGGCGTCGTGCAGGACCTCGGCCATGAGGCGGCGGGGCATGTGGCGGGAGAGGTATTTGCTGTCGTCGCGGTTCTCGGAGAGGACTTCGCCGCCGCGCTGGTAGGTCTCGCTCTGGAGGATGGTCCGCATCAGGGCCTTCAGGTCGAACTGACTCTCCACGAGATGGGCGGAGAGGGCGTCGAGGAGCGGCTCGTTGCTGGCGGGGTTCGAGGCGCGGAGGTCGTCCACGGGATCGACGAGACCGCGCCCGAAGTAGGCGGCCCAGACACGGTTGGTGATGGAGCGGGCGAAGTGGGGATTCTCCGGCGCGACGAGCCAGTCGGCGAGGGCCTCGCGGCGGTCGCCCGGATCGTCGGGGGCGAGCGCCTCGCCGTCGAGCGGGGCGGGCGTCTGCGGCTTGCCGGTGCGCGGCTGGATGAGGTCACCGCGCGGCTCGACGTAGAGGGTGCGGACGCCGTCGCCGTTGCGGGTCTCGCCGCCCCAGCCTTTCGCCCGGACACGGGAGAAGAGGTTGGCGAAGGCGTAGTACTGGTCGTTGGTCCACTTCTCCAGCGGATGGTCGTGGCATTTCGCACAGTTGATGGAGAGACTGAGGAAGGCCTGGGCGGTATTCTCCGCGAGGGTCTCGGGGTCCTGGTGGACAGCGTAGAAATTGGTCGCCCCGTTCTCGATGCTGAGCCCCTTCGCGGTCAGGACCTCTCGCACCATGCGGTCCCAAGGCCGGTTCTCCGCGACGCCGCCGCGGATCCACTGGTAGTAGGCCTTCACCGCCTCGGGCCGGAGGAGGCCGCCGTTGACGAGGAAGATGTCGGCCCAGCGGTAGCTCCAGTAGTCGACGAACTCCTCGCGCTGGAGCAGGGCGTCGATCAGCTTGGTGCGTTTGTCAGGGGAGGTGTCGGCGAGGAAGGCGCGGGTCTCGGCGACGGTCGGCAGCTTCCCGATGGTGTCGAGATGGGCGCGGCGCACGAAGTCCTCGTCGGAGCAGCGGCCGGAGGGCTTCAGGCGGAGCTGGCGGAGCTGGGCGAGGACGAGGTCGTCGATGAAGTTCGCCCTCGGGGCGGAGGTGAAGACCTCGCCGGGCACGTCGTTGGGGAAGGGCGAGCGGATGCGGGCGATGGCGACCTTGCTGGCGAAGAGGGCGGTCACCGCGCCTTCGCCGTGGCCGATGACCTCGGACGCGCCGGACTCGTCGATCATGGCGACGGTCTCGTCGGCGGAGGCGAACTTGGCCCAGTCGGTGACGTCGAGGCGGCTGCCGTCGTCGTAGTGGGCGGTGACGAGGAAGCGCTGGCGGTCGCCCTTCTTCAGCACGGAGAGCGGCGGATCGACCTCGATGCGGACGACGGCGGTGTCCCCGGACGAGGGGGCGGGGCTGCCGTTGGCGATCCATTCGGCGAGGATGCGGTAGTCGCGCGAACGGGGGTCGAGGCGCTTGCCGCCCTTGTGCGGCGTGGCCATCGTCGGCTTGGTGAGGAGGAGGCTCTTGGCCGGATCGAGCGGTTCGACGCGACGTCCCCTCGCCTCGCGGGTGATGGTGTGGAAGTCGGCGGGCGGATCGTAGCCGCGCAGGCTGAGGCGGAAGCCGCCCTTCCCCGCGACGGCGCCGTGGCAGGCGCCCATGTTGCAGCCCTGCCGCGTCAGCACGGGCATGACGTGGCCGTTGAAGCTCCACGCGAAGGCTTGGTCGTGGTTCGCCACCTCGATCTCGCGGGTGGCGACGGCATCGCCGACTCTCGCGGTGAGCATGGCCTTGCCATTGCCCCGGGCGTGGAGGACGCCATCGACGATCTCGGCGACGCCGACGGGGGCGAGGGAGAGCAATGGCGAGGCTTCCTCACCGACGAAGGCCTCGCCGTCGGTCCGCTGCACGAGGATGTGCTGGATCGCCTCGGGTCCGTCGAGGCGGATGGTCTCGGGGAGGATGCGGAGGTCGGCTGCCGCCGCAGTAGAGGAGACGGCCAAGCACAGAAATGGCAAGAGGGATTTCATCCTGACATACCGACCAAGAAACGACAGGGCAGCCGGAGCGGCCGCCCTACAGAAACCCGCGTTCGGTCCAGTCCTGTAGGGCGGGCGCTCCGCCTGCCGCTGGCCAATGTCTCGTTGCGCTTTCATTATCCAAAATAACAAAGATCAATCACCAACAGAACGCCGGCTGCCTGCATCCGACCGTTCGGCCTTGTATGCTTTTTGGAGATCGGCCAATCCTCTCTCGATGTCGATTGTGGCCAATTCCGCCTCCTTGAAGTCCTTGATCAGATTCGCCATGTGCTCAATCGCCTTTGAATACTCGACGTATCGAAAATCCCGAAGCTTCTCTTGATTCACGGGATGACGCTTGGCGGTCTCCTCCAAGGATTGATCCCAAAAAACCACGACCTTGATTGGCGGAACGATGCCAGTGCCATCCCCGTGGGGTTCCCACTGCCAGCATTGCATCCCGATCAGTTCCCATGCTGCGACCTGCGGACCGAACGCCGAGTATGGCAGGACGATTTCGCCCGCCCGGCTGGTCGAAACGCCGAGAGTTAGGAAGCATGTGGCGATGGCGATGAGCTTCATCCTTGTCTCATCCAAACAACTCCTTCACCGGCTCGCGCCCGAAATCGACAATCGGGAAAGGCCGTCCCGACGGTCCCGGCAGGTGCGTCTCCAGATCGAAGCCCAGCGCGTGGAACATGGTCGCGACGATGTCGCCGGGGGCGACGGGCCTTTCCGCCGGGAAGCCGCCGATGGGGTCGCTCTTGCCCACGACCTGACCGCCCTTGACCCCGCCTCCGGCGAAGGAGCAGGTGAAGCACTGCGGCCAGTGGTCGCGCCCGCCCGCCGGGTTCACCTTCGGGGTGCGGCCGAACTCGCTCAGGCCCGCGACGAGCACATCGTCGAGCATGCCGCGCTGGTGCAGGTCCTCGAGCAGGGCGGAGTAGGCCTGATCGTACATCGGGGCGACCTCGTCCTTCATCTGCGTCACCGAGATGAAGGGCTTCGAGCCGTGGATGTCCCACGACAGCTCGTTGAAGACGGTGAGGAAGGTGTTCACCGTGACGAAGCGCACCCCGCTCTCGACGAGACGGCGGGCGAGGAGGAAGCACTGGCCGACGCGGTTCATCCCGTAGCGCTCGCGCACGGCGGGCGGCTCCTTGGAGAGGTCGAAGGCCGCGCGCGCCGTCTCGCTGCTCATGAGCCGGAAGGCGGAGTGGAAGTTCTCGTCGAGGAGCCGCGCGTCCTCGCTCGCCTCGAAGGATTTCACGGTCTGATCGACGAGCTGCCTCATCCGCTGGCGGCGGTCGAGGCGCGTCGCCCCGATCTGGTCGGGCGGGAGCAGGTCGGGCACGCGGAAGTCGGGCTGCGACGGGTCGGCCATGAGGGCGAAGGGATCGTAGGCCTTCCCGAGGAAGCCGCCGGCTTGGCCGTTCGGCAGGTTGCCGCCGCCGCGGCCCATCAGCTCGGGCAGGACGACGAAGGGCGGCAGGTCGTTCCGCGCCGACATCAGGAAATTGGCCACGGCCCCCGCGTGGGGCGTCTCGATGCCGCCGGAGAAGCGGCGCCCGGTCTGCATGATCTGCCAGCCCGCGTCGTGGACGGCGGCCCCGTCGTGGTGGCAGGAGCGGATGAGGGAGAACTTGTCCGCGACCTTGGCGTGGAGCGGCAGGATCTCGGAGACGTCGATGTCGGGGGCGTTCGTGCGGATGGGCTTGAAGGGGCCGCGGATCTCGCTGGGGGCGTCGGGCTTCATGTCCCAGAGGTCGATGTGGCTCGGCCCGCCGAGGTTGAAGATGAGGATGCAGGATTTCGAGTCGTCGCCCTTCACCTTGCCATGCTGCTTCGCGGCGAGGAACTGGGGCAGGGAGAGACCGATGGGCGCGAGCGCTCCGACGGTGAGGAACTCGCGGCGGGTGCGCTTCGCCCCGCAGAGGGGACCGGAGGTTTCGGCAAGGAAATCGAACATGGCGCTTTTTGGGGTTGGGGTTTCCCGCTGAAGGTGAACGTCCCAGAGTATCGGATTTCTTACGTTGCGTCTTGTAGCGCGATGCCGGGTTTTGGTATGATTCGATCATGCACTCTTTCGACCCGAAACGCTTCCAAGACGAGTTTTTCGCCCGCTGTCCCGGTCTGCGCGAGCCCATCGAGCTGATGGCGGCGATGCCGGGCATCGGGATCTTTGTCAAAAATTTGGAAAGCCGCTACATTTACAACAACGACTTCCACCGCATCCGCTACGACCGCATCCGTGCGGAAGATCTCGTGGGGAAGCGCGCCCGGGACTTCTTCCCCGCGCTCCTCGGCGACGCCTACGAGGCGAACGACCGCGTCGTCTTTGCGACGGGCCGCACCATCGCCAACCAGATCTGGCTCGTCCCCACGATCCGGGGCACGCCCGGCTGGTTCCTTTCGAGCAAATGCCCGCTGCGAGCGCCGGACGGGAGCATCGTCGGTCTGCTCGGCCTGATGACGCCCATCGAGACGCCGGAGGAGCAGCTCGCCCACTTCGGCAGTTTGCAGAAGGTGATCGAGCACATCGAGACCCACTTCGTCGACGAGATCGACGCGGAGAACTTGGCGGCGCTGGCCGGGCTTTCCGTGCCGCATTTCAACCGCCTCTTCCGCAAAGTGCTGCGTCTTTCGCCGATGGAATACGTGCTCTCCCTGCGCGTGCAGGAGGCCCAGCGGCTCCTCGCGACAACGCGCATGCCCCTGAGCGAAGTCGCTGCCGCGACGGGCTTCTACGACCAGAGCCACTTCACGAAGCGCTTTCGCAAAGTGACCGGCGTGACGCCGAGCGGGTATCGGCGGGGGTATTCGGGCGGAGTAAAAGGTGAAAAGTGAAAGGTAAAAGGTGGGGAAAAGGAGCGGGACTTTTCAAGTCCCGTTTGGGTAAAGGGGACTTGGAAAGTCCCCCTCCTTGGTATCACCCGTCCGCCAACGTCCACTGCACCGCGTTGACGAGGAGACGGCGCACGGCTGGCTGGACGACATCCTGCGGGTCTCCGAGGCTGGTGTAGAAGATACGTGCCTTGGCCGCCCCGTGGAGTCGCGTCCAAGCGATAGGCTGGGCGGGTTCGATCCCCTGCGCCTCTCCGAGCAGCAGGGGCGCGGCATCGTCCGACAGGGGCAGAACGCGGTAAAGCGAGGTGTGTCCGAGGATCGTCGCTGAATTGACTCCGGCGAGCAGGGGACTTTCCGCCGGGGCCGACGGATGGACGGCGACTCGGTAGGGCAGGCCCTTCGTCTCGTAGCCGGTGTTCTGGCAGCCGAGCATGTCCGGGACAAACTCCGGCCAAGCGGCGAGGCCGGGCGAGGGTTCCGCTTGGCCGGACGGGGGGATGAAGGCATGGTTGGCGGTGCGGATGCCGAGGAGAGGCTTGCCCGCGGCAAGGTGGGCGCGGATCGCGTCAAGCTGCTCCTGCGGCGGCGTGGCGCGGCGGACGAAGACGACGAGGAGATCGGCGCTTTCCAACGCGGCGGCGAGACCCTCGAAATGGGTCGGCTGGGCTTGGTTCCCCTCGATGATCGTCGTGCGGTGTCCGAGGGCGCGGAGCTCGTTTTCAGCGAAGCCCTTCGCGAAACCGACCGCGTCGTAGTTGTTCGGGTCTTCGGAGACGAGGAAGACGATGTGGGCGGGAGCTGCGGCGGATAGGCTGGCGGACAGGAGGAGGAGGGCGAGGAGGGGTTTCATGCGTGTGCCTCATGCTACGGGGGGCTGCTCGTTGGCGAAAGAGGTTTCTGGGGCTGGGTGGCTTGTTCCGCGTCTTCTTACTCCCTACTCCTTACCCTTACCTCTTACTCCTCCCCATAACCCGAGGAGTTAAGAGTAAGGAGTAGAGAGTAAGAGCACGGGCCCCATGACCCGTGACCCATTGACCATCCCCCCTTCCCGTCGTATCGGATCACCCCTTGGAACTGCCTTTCGACGCCACTTGGACCTCCCTCGCCCTCGCCGCGCTGGGGACGCTTTGCCTTGGCGTGTCGAAGACGGGCTTTCCCGGGCTCGCCATTCTCAACGTCCTCATCATGGCGGAGCTCTTCGGCGCGAAGAACAGCGTCGGCGTGATCCTGCCCCTGCTCGTGGTCTGCGACTTCGTCGTCTATCCCCTCTTCCGCCATTACGCGAGCTGGAAGCAGATCTGGCCCCTCGTCCCCGTGACCCTGCTCGCCATCGTCGGAGCCTCCTTTCTCCTCGACTGGCTCGACGACGGCTCCGCCCGGCGGGTCATCGGGGTGATCATCCTGCTCATGCTCGCCCTGCAACTGCTGCGCGAGTTCAAGCGCGACTTCCTCGAGCACCTCCCAGACTCGCGGCTTTTCCGCTGGTTCAGTTGCCTCCTCATCGGCGTCTCCACCATGCTCGCGAACGCGGCTGGGCCGGTCTTCTCCCTCTACGCCCTCGTCCACAAGATGAAGAAGGAGGACTTCCTCGGCGTCGGGGCGCGCCTCTTCCTCCTCGTGAACCTCTTCAAGATCCCCTTCCTCGGGAACCTCGATCTCATCAATGCCGAATCGCTGAAGCTGAACCTCCTCCTCTTGCCCGCGCTCCTCCTCGGCATCTTCGCGGGGAAGGGCCTCGTCCGCCATGTGCCGCAGCGGCTCTTCGAGATTCTGCTCTACGGCTTCTCCGCCATCGCCGGGGCGCGGCTGCTTTTTTTCTGAGCGCTCCCTATGATGTGGAATGGAGGCTGCACGCCCTTGCGAGATTCAAAGGGCATCGCCTTTTTCGGGTGCGGAGCACGGTAGGGACGCACCGCCGGGGCGTCCGCCATTTCCGCAAAAGGCGGCCATCCATCCCTCGGCGGACGGCTGAGCCAGCCGTCCCTACCGCGCTTCGAGCCAAGCTCACTCGGGCCGTAGCCCGAACAGCCCGGTGAGCCGCCCCACGCGACCGAGCGGACCCGGCACATGCATCCCGCCGACGAGGATGTCCGGCAAGCCGTCCCCGTTGAGATCGCCCACGACGAGGGAGGCGAGGTTCGAGGGCGCATCGAGGAGGCGGCGCGCCGTGAAGCTCCCTTTTCCATCGTTCTCCAGCCAGATCAGGCTGGGGAAATCGTGGATGTCCCAATCGGGATACAAGCTCGACACGACGATGTCGAGATCGCCGTCGCCGTCGAGGTCGTGCGCCACGGCGCGGTAGCAGCCCGGCATCCGGACGAGTTCGTGCGGCACCAGTTCGCCGCCCCGGTTCTCCAGCCAGCGCAGCCCGTGGTAGGGTTTCGCGACGGGGATCTCGTCCATCATGTCGCCATTCGTCCAGAGGAAATCCATGTCCCCGTCGCCGTCGAGATCGACCATGGAAAAGCCCGACGAACCGAAGGCCGGATGCGGTCCCCGCGCGAGGACGCGGCTTTCGAAGCCGCCCCGTCCGTCGTTGCGGAAGAGGACGAGGCTCTCGTGCTCCTGCGCGAACAGGGCCACGAAATCGAGAAGGCCGTCGCCGTCGTAGTCGAGAACTTCGGCTTGCATCGCCCCATGCACGTTCGCAATCGCGTGGCTCACGAACACCGTCGGGGATTGCTGCTCCAGCCAGAGCAGGCCGCCCGTCGTCCTCCAGCCGAACTGGACGACGAGCAGGTCGGGCTTGCCGTCGCCGTTGAAATCGCCCCATTTCACATCTGCGACGCGGGGGCATTCGGACAGCAGAAGCTGCGGGTCGAAGGTTCCGTCCCCTTGGTTCCTCAGCAGCCAGACCGAGCCCGCGAGCTGGTCGGTCGGGTGGACCGAGCCCAGCGAAGCCACCGCGAGGTCGAGGTGGCCGTCGCCATCGTAGTCGAAGACCGCCGTGCGCGAGGGGGCGCGGACATCGAAGATCGGTTCCTCCCTCCAGCCTCCGTCGAGATGCCGCAACCGCGAAACCCGCCCCGCGCCGTCGTCGCAGACCAGCACCTCCGGTCGTCCGTCACCATCGAGGTCGACGAGGCGCAGATCGGTGATCGTCGGTCGTTCCGTGGCCGGGGCGTCCCCCACGGGTTTCGCCTCGAAGCGCAGCCCCGGCGGAGCGAGGTCGTCGGGGATGGGGGCGAAGCGCTCCGGCGCGAGGGCGATGTATTCGTTCAGCAGCCCGGTGTATTCAGGCGGATCGAAAGGCAGGTTCCGCTCGCGAATCCACACGCCCATGAAACCGAAGACCTGCGTCCAATGCTCGCGCAGCATCGAGTCGGGCGGCGGCGCGAGATGGCAGGCGGTGCAGTATTTCTCCGCCAGCGGCGGGAGCGGGGCGGCGGTCGCCGGGGCCAGGGAGCACCACGCGAGCAGGCCGGGCAGCATCGCTCCGCGCGTTCTGGATGTTGGATCGCCTTTCCCGGTCATGGGCCGATCTTCGCACGCCGTTCGCGGGGGGCAAGGGGGGAGTGGTCCCGTGCCTCTCCGAGACTTGCCTCAACCGGGTTCCTTCAGGCTATCTCCACAACGCCGAGAAATCCGCGAAGACGAGATAGATGAACAGGACGAAGACGACGAGGCCGATGCCGAAGGGCTTGGCCCATTTCCACGGGGTCAGGTCGACCTCGCCGGTGTGATGGTGCTTCCAAGGCTGCGGCAGGGGGCGGACCTTGCTCATGACGAATTGGAAGAGCATCAGCGTGGCGAAGACGAGCGCGGCGAAATGGAATTCGTGGATCTTCTTCGCCCAGTCCGAGAAGGGCGGCACAAAGTAGCCGAGGATGAGAATGCCGCATCCGGCCACCAGCGAGAGGTTCGCCGCGAGCGCGCCGCCGCGCTTGAAGAGGAAGCCCGCCAGCACCACTGCGAAGAGGGGGATGAAGTAGAGCGCGTTCATCTTTTGGAGGTAGCCGAAGAGGCTGTCCTGCCCCGCGAGGAGCGGCGCGGCGGTCATCGCGAGGATGGCGACGACGGTGCCGACGAGCTTGCCGTTGTTGATGACTTTCCGGTCGTCCCCGAGGGCGCCCTTGGTGAAGGGTTTGTAGACTCCGAGCGAAAAGAGCGTCGCGGTGGAGTTGAGGGCCGAGTTGAAGGAACTGAGGATGGCCCCGACCATGACCGCGGCGAAGAAGCCGGTGAGCCATTTCGGGAGGACTTCGCTGACGAGGGTGCCGTAGGCGTCGTCGGGTTTGAAGCCCTCGCGCCCGCCGTAGAGGTGGAAGGCGACGATCCCCGGCAGGACGAGGACGAGCGGGGCCAGCACCTTGAAGACTCCGGCGAGGAGGACGCCGCGCTGCCCCTCGGCGAGATTGGTCGCGCCGAAGGTGCGCTGGATGATCTGCTGGTTCGTCGTCCAGTAGAAGAGGTTGATCAGGAGCACCCCGGTGAAGAGGGTCGAGAAGGGGACCGAAGAGCCTTTGCCCCCGATCGAGTTGAACTTTTCCGGATGCGCCTCCCGGATCGCGGCGAGGTTTTCGAGCGGCCCGCCGTCCCCGGCGGCGTTCAGGGCGAAGACGACGATCATGACCGATCCGGCGAGCAGGCCGAAGCCGTTGAGCGTGTCCGAGACCGCGACGGTGCGCAGCCCGCCGAAGATCGCGTAGATCGACCCGACGACGCCGATGAACCAGACCGTGATCCAGAGCAGGGTCGTCTCGTTCTGGACGCCGGTGAGGGCCTTCAGGTCGAGGATGCCCATCAGCCCGATCGCCCCGGAATAGAGGATGATGGGCAGCAGGATGACGGCGTAGGCGAGGATGAAGATCACGCTGGTGATCGTCCGCGCCGTCGCGTCGAAGCGCTTCTCAAGGAATTCGGGGATGGTGGCGATGCCGCTGCGCAGGTATTTCGGCAGGAAGAAGAGGGCCATGACCACGAGCGAGGCCCCGGCGATGACCTCCCAGGCCATTACGGAGATGCCGTCCTTGAAGGCCGCGCCGTTCAGGCCGACGAGTTGCTCGGTGGAGAGGTTTGTCAGGAGGAGCGATCCCGCGATGTAGCCGCCGGTGAGGGTCCGCCCGCCGAGGAAGTATCCGGTCGAGGTGCCGTGGTCGTCCTTGCGGGTGAGCATCCAAGTGAGGACTCCGACGAGGGCGGTGAAGAAGAGGAAAGTGAGGAGGGTCATGGGTCACGAGTCATGGGTTCTTGGGAAGGACAAGGATGATCACTCCGCCGAGAAAGTGTGGACCATCTTGTGGTAATAGGTTTCGCCGGGGCGGAGGACGGAGGAGGGCGCGTCCGGTTGGTTCGGGGCGTCGGGCCAGTTCTCGGTTTCGAGGCAGAGGGCGGTGCGGTGCTGGTATTTCACGCCGCCTTTGCCGACGGTGCTGCCGTCGAGGAAGTTGCCGGCGTAGAACTGCACGGCGGGCTGGTTCGTCGAGAGGGTCAGGACGCGGCCGGACTTCGGATCGTGGAGGCGGGCGGCCTTGACGAGATCGCCGTCCTCCGTGCCGTTGAGCACCCACGCGTGGTCGTAGCCGCCAGCGAGCTTGATGGCCTCGAAGTCGGCGTCGATGCGGTCGCCGATCACGGCGGGCTTCGTGAAATCGAGCGGGGTCCCGGTGACGGGGGCTTTCTCTCCGGTGGGGATGAGCCCGGCGTTGGTCGCGAGGTAGTGGTTGGCGTGGAGGGTCAGTTCGTGGTCGTGGATGCCCGTGCCGGGATCGCCGCTGAGGTTCCAGTAGCTGTGGTGGACGAGGTTGACCACGGTGGGGGCTTTCGTCGTGGCTTTGGCCTCCCAGACCAGCTCGTTCCGGTCGGTGAGGGTGTAGACGACCTCGACGCTGAGTTCGCCGGGATAGCCCTCCTCGCCGTCGGCGCTGGTGTAGGTCAGACTGACCCCGCAGGCGCCTTCGCCGCTGAAGCCCTCGCCTTCCCAGAGCTTTTTACTGAAGCCCTCGACGCCGCCATGGAGGGCGCAGGGGAGGCCGCCGGGATCGTTGTTCGTGGCGAGGGCGTATTCCTTGCCGTCGAGGGTGAACTTGCCTCGGGCGATGCGGTTGCCGAAGCGCCCCACCGTCGCGCCGAAGTAGGAGTTGTTCCCGAGCCAGCCTTCGAGGGTGTCGTAGCCGTGGGTGATGTCGGCGAACTTGCCCTCGCGGTCGGGCGTCTTGAGGGAGACGAGGATGGCGCCGTATTCGGTGACTTTCGCTTCCAGGCCCGAGGCGTTGGTCAGGGTCCAGAGTTTCGCCGGGCGGCCGTCGGGCAGGACGCCGTAGACGGATTCGAGGATGCCGGCGGGGGCTGGCGAGGGAAGGAGGATGCTCATCAGGGTCAGGAGGGAAAGCAGGGGAAGGGTTTTCATGGCTTGTGCCACGATTCAACTCCAAGCGCAATGCCGCCGTCAATCACGGAAACGGAAAAAGCGCGAGGACGAAGCCCCGCATCCAAGGAGCGGGGCAGGTGAAAGGGAGGGTTGACTCCCCGGCCATCCCCTGTTGGTTTGCCGCCGGATGAAACCCGAAGACTTGAAGGAACTGGCCGCCATGCTGAAACGTCGGCTCGACACCATCGCCGACGCCGATCTGCGCGAGCGCGAACCGAAGCGCCAGTTGGCGCTGTTGCAGGAGGTCTCGGAATCCATCGCCGCCTTCCACGCCCGCCATCGCGGGGCCATCCCGCCCCGGCTGAACCATTTTCTGGAGAATTGCAGCTTCCAGAAGGCGCTGGAGTGGGCGGAGGCGGAGCTGGCGAAGGGCGGAGCATAGCCATACCGTGCGCGGAATCATGCTGGACTCCCCAAGGCTGTTCCTGTAGAAAACCCCCATGCCGATGAAACGTCGCCGCTTCCTCGCCGCCTCCGCCTCGCTCCCCTTCGCCGGGGCCGCGATGGCGAATCGCTCCGTGCCTGAATGGCAGCCGAAGCTGGAGGAGATCCGGGGCCTATACGACCTCCCGGCGCTCGGCGGGGCCATCGTCACGAGCGCGGGTCTGCGGAGCGTCTCCGTCGTCGGGGTGCGCAAGAAGGGCGACGAAACGACCGCGACCGTGGACGATCTCTGGCATCTCGGTTCGAACACCAAGGCGATGACTTCCACGCTTGCCGCCATCGCCGTCGAGACGGGCAGGATCGGATGGGAGACGACCTTGGGCGAAGTCTATGCCAAGGGCAGGTCGGTGAAGTCGTCTCCGCTCGCCGGTGCCACCCTCGCCCATTTCCTGAGCCATTGGTCCGGGTTGCCGGCGAATGCGCCATGGTCTGAAGTGGCCCGCAAGGGAGGGGATCTCCGTTCGCAGAGGGAGGCGGTTCTTGAGATGGCGCTGAAGTTGGAAGATCTGCCCAAGCCCGGAGAGAATCACCTCTACTCGAATTGGGGATATGCCGTCGCCGGGCATCTGCTGGAGCGGGTTCTGGACCTGCCGTGGGAGGAAATGATGCGGAGGGCGGTCTTTTCCCGTCTCGGCATCGAGCGGGCTGGCTTCGGGGGCGTCGGGACTCCGGGGAAGGTCGACCAGCCTTGGCCGCACGGCAAGGATGGCAGGCCGATGCCGGAGAACGGCCCCTCCGTGGACAACCGGCCCCTGTTGGGTCCGGCAGGAACTGTCCACATGTCCTTCGGCGACTGGGCCAAGTTCGTCGCCGAGCATCTCGCCGGGAGAAAAGGCCGGGGCAAGCTTCTGAAGACCTCGACTTACGAACGGCTCCACACCGCCGCGCAGGAGGGCAACCCCTACGCCTTCGGCTGGCTGGACCTGGAGCGGGGCTGGGGAGGCCGGGTTCTCAACCACAACGGCAGCAACACGATGAACTACAGCGTCGCCTGGCTCGCGCCGGAGAAGGACTTCGCGCTGCTCGCCTGCACCAACCAAGGCAGCGAAGATTGCCGCAAGGCCCTCGATGACGTGGTCGGGATGTTGATCGGCGAGGTGTGAGCCCGGTTATGCTGCTCTTATCCCATGTCTCCAGTCGAGCGTCGTGGGGTTTTGGAGTGCGGCGGCATGACGCCGTTTCCGGGGAGGGGCGACATGTCGCCCCTAGGGGAAGGTGCGGACATCTCCACGCACTCCAAGCAGGTCAGCCATCCGTCTTGGCAATCCGGCTCATCGCTTCGTCGTAGGAGATGAACTCGACCTTCCCGATCGGATGCCACTGTTCGGGAGTGGGCATGTCTCCCGGATCGGCGACCCATCCGACAAATCTCCCCGTTTCGTCAAAGTAGTAGGAAGGTGCAGCCGATGGCAACGCCCACACCCATAAGGAGGGCAAAAGTCCATCGAACTCCATGAGCGTTCCCGCCCTCGACTCGAAAACCCGAACAGATGCCTTGCGGGAGATCTTGCCATCGAACTCGATCAGCCGAACGGCATCGCCCGGAGAGATTTGCTTTTGATAGACCATCTGGGAGAGCACCAGCCATGAGATGAAAAGGGCGAACCCTCCATATCCCACGAATCGGGATTTGAGAATCGTCTTCATCGCTCGAATCGCGACTCCGGCCGTGGAAGACGAGGACATGCGCTCTCACCCCGCGAACACCGACTCCTTCACATGCCCTTCGTTCAGATCGACGCGTTCGGGGCGGCCTTTGTGCATGTAGATGACTTCAGTGTGGTCGAGGCCTAGCAACGCCATAATGGTCGAGTGGATGTCGTGGACGTGCATCTTGTCCTCGACGGCGTAGAGGCCGAGCTCGTCGGTGGAGCCGATGGTCTGGCCACCCTTGACCCCGCCTCCGGCCATCCACATGGTGAAGCCGGTGGGGTTGTGGTCGCGACCGTCGCCCTTCTCGCTCATGGGGGTGCGGCCGAATTCGCCGCCCCAGATCACGAGGGTGTCGTCGAGGAGACCGCGCTGCTTCAGGTCTTGGATCAAGCCGACGATGGGCTGGTCGACGTTGGCGCAGAGGCTGCTGTGGTTTTCCTCCATCTTCGAGTGGCTGTCCCACTTGCTCCCAGCCCCGTGGTAGAGCTGCACGAAGCGCACGCCGCGCTCGATGAGGCGGCGGGCCATGAGGCATTGGCGTCCGTAGACCTCGGTCTCCTTGTGGTCGAGGCCGTAGAGCGTCTTGATGTGCTCGGGCTCGCTGTCGAAGTCGATGGCCTCGGGGGCCTCCGCCTGCATGCGGAAGGCGAGCTCGTAGCTGCGGATGCGGGCTTCGAGGTCGGTGTTGGAGGAGCGGAAGGCGTGGTGGCCTCGGTTGAGCTTCTCGATCAATTCGAGTTTGCGCTGCTGCCGTCCGTCGTCGACGCCGGAGGGGTTGTTGAGGTTCTTGATCGGCTCGGGACCGTTCTCGAAGAGCGCGCCTTGGTGGACGGCGGGGATGAAGCCCGAGCCCCACATCCGCGCTCCGTTCACGATCATCGAATTCGAGTCTTTGATGACGACGAAGCCGGGGAGGCTGTCGTTCTCCGTGCCGAGACCGTAGGAGACCCACGAGCCGAGCGAGGGCCGCCCGCCGAAGACGGAGCCGGTGTTCATCTGGCAGACGCCGCCGGCGTGGTTGATGCCGTCGGAGACGCAGGAGCGGATGACGCAGAGTTCGTCGGCGATCTTGCCGTGGTTCGGGAGCCAGTCGGAGATCCAGAGACCGCTCTCGCCGTGCTGCTTCCATTGCCGTTTCGATTCGAGCAGGGGCGAATTGGCCTCGCCCATCGCGGTCACGGGGCGCTCGAAGCTGTCGGGCAGGGGCTGGCCGGCGAGCTTGTTGAGGAGCGGTTTGGGATCGAACAGATCGAGGTGGCTGGGGCCGCCCTCCATGAAAAGCCAGATGATGTTCTTGGCCCGGCCGAAGCGATGCGGGATCTTCGCTCCCACGGGATTGGGGAGTCCACCCGAAGCGAGGAGATTCTGTCCGGCGAGGGCGGAAAGCACGACCGCGCCGAAGCCGGCTCCGGCACGGCTGAGGAATTCGCGGCGGCTGGTGGGGTGGTCGATACGGTGGCAGAAGGACATACGCTTCGCTTGGTTAAAGGTGGGAAGGCAAAAAGTGAAAGGTAGGAATGGTGACGCTACGTCGTTGCCCTAGGTGGTTCTTGACGGTGGCGATTCATGGTTGCTCGACACCTGACAAGGCTCTCAACATCGCATCACGATATTCAGGGTCCTTCTCGTGAAACTCCACCACTCGTGAGGCGAAATCGATATTCAAATAGTGTTCGGCATAGTCGCGTTCATAAGCCTCGTCACTGTCCTCCTTTGGCTCAAAGAACAACTTGATCTTCGTGCTGCCTGCCTCTAGCTGGGCGGGGATGCCCTGTAAACTGATCGCTGTAAACGTGGTGGACGGAGCCATCTTCTCAGGACGGAGAGGCCCTCCGTAAAGGTTGGCTAAAATCGCTACGAAATCGTCGCTAGCTGCTCCGACGCTCTCCACATCCAAAGTGGATTGGTAAGTTGTAATGCCGGTGTCTCCAAGAGTGCCTTGCTTCCATGCGGGTGGCAAGCGGAAACGGAATCCAACTTCTGTGCCATTATGCACTCCGCGGGCCACACACACTTGGACGCCATTCGAAAGACGCTCATGGCTTATAAGCGATAAGGCCAAGTCCACAAAGCCTCCTTCCTCCATGGAAGTCGTTACTTCGGGTAGCGTAGCTTCAGGAATTTGAGAGTTCGGTGAGCAGGAACCGAATAGCCATGAGAATAGACCCATAAGGATTAGAGTGGTTTTTCTGGAAAGCATTGCAATTGAGCGAACAGTATAGATAGAGAAATGAGCGGAAGGTGGTCTCAATGCAGATAGAGAAACTCGTTCGAGTTCAGCAACGCATGGCAGAAGTCGGAGACGGCTCCGAGGAGACGGGGTGGGACACCGCTGGCGGCGGGGTCTTTGGCGTCGCGCTTCCACGCGGTGCCGGGGGCGGGCGTCTCGCCGTCGGGTCCGGTGAAGGTCCAGTCGAGGACGCGGCGGGGTTCGGGGAGGAGGGACTCGGCATCGGAGCGCTGCGGGAAGACGAGGAGCTGCTCCTTGCGCAGGGTGCCTTCGCTCACGGTGAGGCGGGCGACCTGACCGTCCCAGAGGTGTCCGGCTTGGGCGCGACCGCCGAGCAGGGTGGCGACGCTTTCCTTCACCGAGAGGCCGCCGACGATCTGGTGCGGGACGGTCGCGCTCTGGAGCGGCGCTTCGGGGTCGGAGAGGTCCTTCAGGTAGAAGGTGGCGCTGCCCTTGGCGAGGTCCGCCTTCGAGGGACGGGCGGAGATGGCGGCGGCGAGATAGACGGGCTTGCCGAGGGGCACTTTCAATCCCGAGGCGACGACTTCGTAGAGGCGGTTCTTCTGGAAGTCGTCGCCAACGATCTGGAGGATGAAGTTCTGCGGGTCGAAACGCGACTTCGCGCTGGTGACGCCGAGGGACCAGCCGATGTGGTCCGGCGATCCGTCCCAGCGGCTGAAGAGGGTGTTCACCGAGGCGTCGGAGTGGACGTTGTCGAGCACGGCGACGGCCTCGATGGTGAAGTCCTCCTCGGGCAGTTTCAGGCCGGAGAGTTCGAGTCGCTCGAAACGGCTCCCGGGCTGGAGCCAGAGGGCTTTCTCGCCGACGGGGAGGCCGCCGGTCTGCGAGAAGAACTGCGAGATGGGGCGCAGCCCGGTCTCGTTGGGGAACTTGTCGCCGGGCATGGCGGGCGCGTCGATGGAGCCGGACTGCGACTCGACGAAGGCGAGCACGGTCTCGACCTCGGCGGTGAGGGCCTCGCGCCCGTAGGCGATGCGGTAGGCATCGCGCACTTGGTCGGGGCCGAATTCGCCTTTCCCCTGGAGGAGGCGCTTGGCGAAGGCCTCGGCGCGTTCGAGCGACCAAGCTCCGTTCACGAGCAGGAGGGACTGGTTCGGCGTGGTCGTGGCGATGCGGTTCGGCGTGGAGCTGAACCCGGCGGGCGAGTCGAATTCGCCGATCATCGCGTCGGGCGTGTTGCGCCGCTTCTTCATGTAGACGCTGCGGTTCGGCGCGGTGCCGTCGATGGCGGGACCGCCCTCGCGGTGGGCCAGTTCGCCCGAGGCGGCGAGGGTGGCGTCGCGGATCTGCTCGGCGTCGAGGCGCTGGGGCGGGTAGCGCCAGAGGAGGCGGTTGCCGGGATCGGCGATCTCCTCGTCGCTGGTCGGCTCGCGCCGCGCCGTCTGGCGGTAGGTCGCGCTGGTGACGATGAGACGGTGCAGGTTCTTCAATTTCCAGTCGTCTTCGAGGAAGCGGCTCACGAGCCAGTCGAGCAGCTCGGGATGGCTCGGGGCCTCGCCGAGCATGCCGAAGTCGTTCGGCGTGGCCACGAGCCCCTCGGCGAAGTGGCGCTGCCAGACGCGGTTGACCATGACGCGGGAGGTGAAGGGGTTCTTCTCGCTCGCGATCCAGTCGGCGAGGGCGCTGCGGCGGCCCGTGGTCTTTTCGGTCGGCTCGATCTTCGGCGCGGGATCGCCCAGCAAGGTCAGAAACGCGGGCTCGACGACCTCTTCCTTGCCGCGCCGTTTCAGCAGGGTGTTGGCGGCTTCCGTCCCCGTGTCGGTGGTGATGAAGGCCGCGGGCAGCGGCGCGGGCTTGAGATGGTCGAATTGCTTGAGCGCCTCGGTCAGCTCGGTGTGGCGGGCGAGCTTCTTCTCGTCCTTGGCGAAGGTCTTCTTGTAGTCGGTGCGGCGGTAGTCGAAATCGACTTGGCGCTGCACGAGCTGGGCGATCTGCTCCTCGTAGCAGGTGCGCTCCTCGGGCTTCTTCCAGTAGATCTCCTGCACGTCGTCGGGGAACTGCTTCACCGCGCCCTTCTGCTTGCCTTCGAGGACGGGTTTCTCCATGGCTTCGAGCTCGGCGCGGATCTCCTTGGTCGCGGCCTCCCATTGGGCGAGCTTGGCGTCGTGCTCGGCGCGTTGCGCGGGCGAGGCGAGGGTCTGGTTCTCGGGCCACCAAGTGGAGTTGAGGAAGGCTTGGATGGCGAAGTAGTCCTTCTGCAAGATGGGGTCGAACTTGTGGTCGTGGCATTGGGCGCAGCCGATCCCGAGCCCGAGGAAGGTCTCGCCGGTGACGTTGGTCATCTCGGTGAGGATGAGATCCCACTGCATGATGGCGTTGCGCTGGTTCCACTCGTAGATGCCGAGCCGGAGGAAGGCGGTGGCGATCAGCGTGTCGGGATCGTCCGCAGCGAATTCGTCGGCGGCGAGCTGTTCGCGGATGAACTGGTGGTAGGGCTTGTCCTCGTTCAGCGAGCGGATCACGTAGTCGCGATACATCCAGGACTCGGGGCGGTAGTCGTCGGCGCGGTAGCCGTCGCTCTCGGCATAGCGGACTACGTCGAGCCAGTGCTGGCCCCAGCGCTCGCCGTAGCGCGGGCTGGCGAGGAGCCGGTCGGCGAGTTCGGCGGTGGCTTTGTCAGGGTCCTTCGCGAAGGCTTGGGCAAAGGCGGCGGCCTCCTCGGGCGTCGGCGGGAGACCGTGCAGGTCGAAGTGGAGGCGGCGGACCAGCTCCACCGCGTCGGCGGCGGGGGCGGGCTTCAGGTCCTTCTCCGCGAGCTTCGCGGCGATGAAGCGGTCCACGGGATTCTTGGCCCAGCCTTCGCCCGCCTTCGGCGCTTCGGGATCGTGCACGGGCTGGATCGCCCACCAGTTGCGGTCCTCCTCGGTGAAGCCGTGCTCGTCGGTCGTGCCGCGCGTCGCCACTTCGGCGGGCCAGGGGGCGCCGAGGGCGATCCATTTTTCGAGGGCCGCGACCTGCTCGGGCGCGAGGGCCTTCTTCGGCGGCATGGTGAAGTCGGGATTGCTCCGCCGCACCGCCTCGACGAGGAGGGAATCGTCCGGTTTCCCCGCGACGAGGGCCGGGCCGCTGTCGCCGCCTTCGAGGATGAAGTCGCGGTGGTCGAGGCGCAGGCCGCCCTTCATCTCCTCGGCGCTGTGGCACTTGTAGCACTCGTTGGCGAGGAGCGGTCGGATCTCGGTCTCGAAAAAGCGCAAGGCCTCGCGATCGTCGGCGGTCGCGAGGACGGGCAGACTGAGGAGGGTTAAGGCAAGGAGTGAACAGGGTCGGGCCATGGGGTCACGGGGTCATGGGTCACGGGTGAGGAGAGCTATTGGTCGCCGGAGGTTTTCAGCCAAAGGGTCGGGGCGGGAGAGGTGGGGTGCTCCTTCGAGGCGAAGGCGTGGACGAGGCCCTGTTGGTCGCTTTCGCCAGTCTCGCGCACGATCAGGAGGGAGACGACTTCGCCAGGGCGGGAGTGGAGGAATTCGACGAGGGCGTCGGACGAGGTCTCGACGAGGCCGTTCGGCGAGCCCTTGCGGATTTCGAATTCGGCGAGGCGGGTCGCGGTCGCGGCGGAAAGGGTCTCTTCGACGAGAGGGCCGGCGTTTTCCCACAGGATCGTGTCCTCGCTCCAGGTTTCGGCCTGCTCGCCGACGAGGCCGTAGACGGCGAAGCGCGAGTCGGGTACGAGGGAGGAGAAGCCGAGGCCGCTCGGCTCGATCTTGAGGGTCAGCTTGGCCCCGCGCAGCGCGGCGCGGTCGATTCCGGTGAGGTCGAAGGCGAGGACGGCGCGGCGCACGTTGGTCGGGGCGAGATCGGTGTGCTTCACCATCAGCAGGGCTTGGGCTCCGGTGGGGCCGTGGCTGTCGCCCCGGCGCACGTAGGCGTCGCGTCCGCGCCCGGTGGCGGTGGAGACGGCGGTCCATCCCGGTCCGGGCGAGGCGTCGGGGGCCTCGACGCGCCGCACCTCCTGGTCGGTCCGCTCGGGGGCGGCCCCGACTTTGCTGACGAGGGATTTCCCGGCCAAGACATGCTGCGCCTCGGGGGCGTCGCCGCTTTTGACCTTCACCTCGCCCTCGAAGACGAAGACATTGGAATGTCCAAAGGGCGTCGCAGTGACGCCGAAGCGGGTGCCGAGGTCGATCACTTCCATCTGCGCGGTGTCGATGGTGAAACCGTGCGCCGATTCGGGCACGTCGGCAACGACGGAACCCTCGACGAGGCGGCACTTCATCGCGGACTCGACCTCGATGACGCTGGGAGCTTCGAGGGTGACGGTGGCCCCGCTGTGGAAGCGGATCGTGGCCATGCCCTCGGCGAGGGCGAGGGTTCCGGGGGAGAGCCCGGCGCCCTCGACCGTGGGCAGGTCGGACGCGGCCCAGCGGCAGTTCTCCGCCTCGATCAGGGTCGCGACGACGGGGGCGGGGCGGCTTTGGAAGAAGAAAACGAGGCTGGCCCCGAAGAGCGCGACCGTCGCCGCTGCCGCGAGCCAGGCGGCGGGTCGGAACGGGGAGGGGACGCGTGTTTCCAAAGGCGGCGACGGCTCCTCAAGCAAGGCGGGAAGGCGCTCGCTCTCCGCCTCAAGCAGGGCGTGGAGCCAGCGTTTCTCCACATACTCGCGGCGCAGTTCGGGATCGCGGACGACGGCCTCTTGCAGGGCCGCCCATTCCTCGGGGGAGAGCCGCCCGTCGAGGGAGGCGTCGATGTGGTCGTGGAAATTCATGCGGGGGAGGAGGCGAGACGCGCTTTGACGCAGTCGTTGAGGGCCGCGCGGACGCGGCTGAGGAGCTTGTAGACCGCCGCTTCGGTGCGGTCGGTCTCCTTCGCGATGGCGGCGATGTCGTGGTCCTCGTAGTAGCGCAGGAGGACGAGGCGGCGCTGGTTTTCGGGAAGGCGGCGTAGGCAGTCGTGGAGGGCCTCGGAACGGTCCGCGAGCGAGTCGGAGACGCGGTCGATCTCGGCGGCGACGGCTTCGAGGAAGGCGGGTTCGGCGGAGTAGAGCGGCTTGCGCCGGGCGCTGCGGCGGTGGTTGAGAATCTGGTGGAAGGCGATCTTGCGCGCCCAGGCGAGGAAATGGGTGCCCGGTTCGAACTGCGCGAACTGCTTCCACATCGTCAGCTTGCAGCTTTGCAGGATGTCCTCGGCGTCGAGCCGGTCGGGGACGAGGGCGTGGACGTAGGCGGCGAGGGCGCGCTCGTGCTCGTTGAGGAGGACGAGGTAGCGTTCGGCCGGGTCGCTGGGGGTGTTTTGGACGGAATCCGCCATGTCGGACAGCCTAAGGTCCGGCGGGGGATTTTTTTGGACAAAAAAACAAAAAAGCCCGAAACTCAAAGTCCGAGACGTCATGATGCCGAAGGAGGAGCTCTTGAGTCGGCTGAGTGCTTTGCATACCAGCGGCGAACCCCTGAACCTCACCGAAGCCAAACGCAGCCATCCTGCTCTGGTGCGGGCGGCTTTCGCCCAAACGCCCTTTCTCGGCTGGAAACGAGCCCTGCAGGAGGCCGGCATCGATTATTCGCAAATCGTGGTCCGGCTGACCGATCATGTGATCTGCGAAATCTGCGGAAAGGACATGCTCAATCTGCCAAACCATCTGAGGTTCAAGCACGAATGGACATTGCGAGATTACAAGGAGGCCTATCCTGACGCTGAGATCTGGCCAGACACCCTTATCGCGGCAAAAAATCGCTTCGACGATCCGGCCCTGCTGCCGCATTGGGAACCGCTCTGGACCCATGAATACGCTCTGGATCGAATGCGCGCTTGGAGCGACGCTGGCTATCCGATGAGCTACGCTGACATGACGAGGCAGGATCTCGCCTTGACGATGTATCTCAGCAAGCATCGTGACGACCTCGGTTCCTATGACGAAGTGCTGGCCAAGGTGGGGCTCGATGCGAAGACCATCCGCCTCCATATCGATTCCGAGTACACGAATCCCGACGAGGTCGTCGCTGGTATCCGAGACCGCCAACAGCAAGGCCTCCGCCTCAACGGCTCCGCAGTGCGCAAAGACGGGAGGCGTGGCAGGCCCCTCATCCAAGCGGCCCGCAAATGGTTCGGCAGTTGGGACGAGGCCTTGCGCGCCGCCAGCATCGATCCGGCGGACGTTCGTTTGGGTCCCCCTGTCGTCTATACCCACGCCGACTCCGTGATCGAAGCCATCCGGAACCTCCGGCAACAGGGGCTGAGCCTCAGCCATGGCAACGTCGTGCGCGACTTGAAGACCGGCCAGACCCTCACCAAGGCGGCCCGCAAATGGTTCGGCGGTTGGGACGGGGCCTTGCGCGCCGCCGGCATCGATCCAGATGAAGTTCGTTTGAATCCCCCTGTCGTCTATACCCACGCCGGCTCCGTGATCGAAGCCATCCGGAACCTCCGGCAACAGGGGCTGAGCCTTAACTATGGCAGCGTCTTCCACGATTTGAAGACCGGCCGGACCCTCATCAAGAAGGCCCGCAAATGGTTCGGCAGTTGGGACGGGGCCTTGCGCGCCGCCGGCATCGATCCGGCGGATGTTCGTTTGAGGAAGGCTCGGCGATCTCCCGGCGAAGCGACGGACGCGCTTGGGGCTGCGGCCAAAACCCCGTGAGAGGAAGCGTCGCAGAGGATCGCCTATCGCAGCTTCTGGACCTGATCGAGTCCGGCGAGACGCTTCTGCCTGTGATCCCATCCTACCTGTTTCGCGTTTTCTAGCATTTTTTCGAGAAAATGTGAAATTTAAGCTTTCTTAATTAAATTTCATTGCTTATATGGATGCAGTCCGGGGCCTGTCTCCCGCCTCTCCGTTCCGCTTCCGATGAGCACAGTCGCCCAGCATGAGCCGACCCGCGCCGCTGTTCGCGGCGAGTCGGTCGGTTTTCTCGTCGTCGAACAGCGATCCACGACGCCGTTGGGTCCGAAGATCGTCTACGCGAACGAGGAGCTCTCCAAACTCTCGGGCTACGATCCCGCTTCCCTCGTCGGCTCCCCCCTCGGCCTGCTCTACGACCGCTCCGATCTTCCTTCCCTCATCGAGAAGCTGCCGGTGATCGCGTCCCGGCCCAACCACTGTTTCATGGATCGCGCCCTCCTCAGAAACGGGGGGACTCGCCTCGCCTGTCGCTGGACGATCCGGGCGACGAACCGCGAGGGGGAGCCGCGCGGCCATTTCGCGCTGACGGTTCGCCCCGCCTCCCGTATCGAAAGCCCTGTCGAACGCGTCGTCACCCTGCCGGAACGGGCTCCCGCCCTCGCGCCGCCCGCGCCTGCTCCCGTCCCGCTGAAAGCGATGGCCACCGTCGGCCTCGACTACGAGACCGCTCGTAGCGAATCGATCTTCCTCGCCGCCGCCGGGGTGGCGCACGACTTCAAGAACGCTCTCCAGACCATCAAGATGAATCTGGAGCTCGCTTCGGAGAACCCGCGCGAGGGCCGCGTCAATAGCAACATCGCCGAAGCGCAACTCGCCCTCGACGACGCCGAGATGCTCGCCCGCCAGATGCTCGCCTTCACCCGTGGCGAAGCCGGGCATCGCCGCACCATCCACCCCGCCCCTCTCCTTGAGCGGGCCTCGCGCCTTTGCTCGGCGGGGTCGAGCATCCGCTGCCGCCTTTTCCAAATCCCGCCGACCGAGCAGCTCCGCTGCGTCGAGGGCGACCCCATGCAGATCTACCAGGTGCTGCACAATCTCGTCATCAACGCCCGCCAAGCCATGCCCAACGGCGGCACCATCGACATCGTGGCCGACAACGCCGATCTCGGCGGGGACAATGCCTACGCCATGCCGCCGGGGCGCTACCTCGTCATCTCGGTGCGGGACAAGGGCTGCGGCATCCCGCCCGCGTCCCTCGCGCGCATCTTCGATTCCTCCTACTCGACCAAGGCCGGAGGCAGCGGCATCGGTCTCGCCTCCTGTTTCGCGATCGTGCGGGCGCACCGTGGTGCCCTCCGGGTCGCTTCCGAGGTGGGGGTGGGCACCGAGTTCCTCGTCTTCCTGCCCGCGACGGAGGATGTGGTCGAGCCGGACGCCGCTTGGGCCGGTCCCTCGTTGGCTCCGACCCCGCCCGTCCGGCTCCGTCGTCCCGGCTCGTCCATCGGCAGGGTGCTCGTCGTCGAAGACCAGCCGGGCGTGGCGCGCGCGACCTTGGGCATCCTCAAGCGGCTCGGCTACGAGAGCCTCCATGCCCGGGACGGACAGGAGGCCATCTCCCTCTATCGGGAGCATTTGGATTCCTCCGAGCCTGTGGACGTCGTCCTCCTCGACATGACCTTGCCCGGCGGTCTCTCGGGCTACGATGTGGCGGCAGAACTGCTCCGCCTCGACCGCGACGCCCGCATCGTCGCCACGAGCGGCTATTTCGAGGAGGGGGTCGATCTGCCCGCCCAGCACCGTTTCGCCGCGACCCTTCCCAAACCCTACGGAAAGGACAAGCTGTCGGACGCGCTGGAGCAGGCGGTGGCGGTGTAGGGGCTTGGGCGGCCGAGGTCGATGACCTCGGCTACAGGTTCCGCCTCCGAGGGCAGGGGAGTGGAAATCAAGCCGCCACCGCCTTGCCCGCCTGTGCCTGCTCTCGCCGGAGCGCTTTCTGCGCGCGCTTGGAGGTGAACTTCACCCAGAGCCATGCGCCGAGCACGTAGGCGAAGGCCATGAAGGGCATGATGATCCCCTCCCAAGTCGGATAGATGCCGAACCAGACCCCCATCCAGTTGGGCAGGCTGAGACCGGGGACGGGATGTACCGGCAGCCAGCCGACCGTCTGGAAAAGACGGGTCGTGGAGCCGAGGAAGGTGAAAAGCACGATCATCACGAGCACGCCCGTGTAGACGAGCATCTTGCGGTAGGGCAGCTTCGCCCCGATGTAGAAGACGGCGTAGCCGAGCACGGCGATGAGGCTGCCGCCGATGGCGAGGCCCTTGAGCACCGAGGCGAGCCCCGCTTCGAGGATGAGGGACTGCATGAAGAGCGTCGTCTCGAAGCCCTCTCGGAAGATCGTCGCGAAGCCCACGCCGACCAGCGCGAGATGCTCGAAGGAGCCGCCCTTTTGCGCCAGCGCCGCCTTGCTCAGTTCGCGCAGCTTCGCGTTCCATCCCGTCCAGTAGTATTTGTGGAAGACCCAGTTCGTGACCATCAGGAGCACGATCACCGCCAGCACGCTGATCACGGCCTCGAGGGTCTCGCCGTACTTCGAGAGGCCCTGCAGGAGGTAGCGCGAGAGTACGAAGAGCAGGGCGCTCGCCGCCAGCGCGAGCCAGGCGCCGATGCCGATGTGCCTCCGGATCGAGGCGTTCTCCGGGCCGCGCAGACCGGCGAGGAGCGCGGCGAGGATGACCACGGCCTCCAAGCCCTCGCGCAGGACGATGAGCAGGGCGCTCAAGGTGGACGCCGCCGGGGAGAGCCCGACGCGGAGCAGGGACACGGTTTCGTCCAAGGCGTCGTAGGCCCGCTCGTAGGACGCGGTCAGCGTCTCGCCGGAGAGCCGCGCGTCGAGGGCGGCCTTGATGCCCGGCTTGCCAGGGGAGCCGTCGAGGAAGGTCTTCTCCGCGGCTAGGGCGAGATTGGGGTCGCGGGGCATGGCGCGGGCTTCCAACTCCAGGTCGAAATTCACGTAGGCGTCGAGCCGGTGGGTCTCCGCCTGACGCCATTGCCCGGCCTGCGCGGCGGCGAGCGACTGCCCCAGCAGCGAGCGGATCTCCAGCGCCGCCTCGGCCACGACGTCGGCGGCGGTGCCGGCGCGCTTCAGAGCGAGGCCGAAGTCGCTTTGCAAGAGTCCGGCGACGGTCTTCACCTGCGCTTCCACGGCGTTCGTGGATTCCTTGCGGTTGATGAGGCGCTCGAGGCCGTCGAGGGATTCGAGCAGCGTCGGACCTTTGGCTTGGAGGGCCTCCGCCTTGGTCTCGCGCCAGACCGGCATCAGTTCGTTGACGATCTGCTGGCATTGGATGGTGAAGCTCTTGGCCTCGCGGTATTCGATGGGGATGACCACTTCGCCGTCGCGCACGCCGGACTGGTATTCCATGGGGATGAGCCGCAGCAGTTTGAGGACGATGCGTTCGCGCCGCTCCACGTCCTCGGCGCTGAGCAGGTTGGGGTAGCGGCCCTCCAGATCGAGCCTCCATTCGGCGACTGTCCCGGCCAGTTCTTTGGCGGGTGCCTCCGTGTTGGCGAGGAGCAGGTGGAAGGTCTCGTCGCTGGCCGGACCGGCTTGATATTCCGGCAGGGCGAAGCGCAGCAATGCCTCCGGGAGGCGGGACAGCTCCTGGATTTCGCTGGCGCGGGCGGTCACGAGCGAGGGCGTGGCGCGCCCGTCGTCCACGAGTCGGCCGAGCGCGTCCGCCTTCTCGCGGGCGCGGGTGATCTGCCAGATGACATACTCGCGGGCGAGGAGGCGTCCGACCTCCTCTTGGTGCGCTCTCTCCGCGCCGAGGCGTTGCAGGGCCAAGGCGCCCTCCACGGAGCTGGCGTATTTGGGCAGCTTGATGATGGAGCGCCATTCGCGGGCGGCGGAGACGTCCCCCTGCTGCTGGCGGTGGACCATCTCCAATCCCGCGACGTGTTGGAGCCGGGCTTGCAGCACGCCGAGATGTCGGGCGGCCTCGCTAGGGTTTTGCAAGCCGTCATCCAAGGGCTGCGACCACAGGGATTTCGCGTCGGGGGAGGCCAGCCCCTCGCCGAACTGCCCCCGCCTCTCCTCCAGCCGGGCGGCGATGTCTGGATTCCAGCGTTCGCCGTGCAGATCGAGGAGGGCTTCGTCCAAGACCGATTGCAGGGCGGCGTTGTCGTCGATCACATCCGCCCGCGTGGACACTGGGACGAAGGCCGGGAGCAGAAGGAGCAGGGAAAGGGAAGCTCCCGCGAACTTCGCTACGGTGGCGGATCGGCTCGACATGGAAAGCGAGGGGTTGAAATTTCGCGGCGGGCCTCACCCGGCGATCTTGATGCCGCCGACCGCCGCCGCCTGCTCGATTTGCGGCACGAGCTTGTCCGTCTTCTCCTTGGCTTGGGAAGCCAGCTCGTCGATCTCCGCTTCTTTGATGGCGCCCTGCTTCTCGCGCTCGTCGAGCAGGTCGATGAAGGAGAGGATGCCGTCGAACCCGGTGTCCACGGACTTCGCCAAGGCGGCGTCCTTCCCCTCCACCGCGGCCTTGACCGCTTTGAACATCACCGCGCAGCTTTGCATGATGCCGCGCATGTCGGAGATGCGGCTCACCGCCTGGAAGCGACCGGATTTGTCCTCGGAGTAGCGCGACTCCTTCCAGTCCTCGAAGTAGTCCGACAAGGTCGGCGTCATCAGCACCATCGCGCCGAAGAGATCCTCCACCGTGGCGTCCCAGGCCTCGCTGTCCCGCAGCAGCTCGCCGATCTTGCGGTCCGCGTCGGCGGCGGTCGCGATGAGGACTTCCGGGCGCGGCAGCCTCGTCCCGCCGTCCACTGCCACGCTCCAACGCTCGTCGCCGCCCCACAGCGCCGGTTCGATGAGGTAGGTGAAGAGCGCGCCCTGCCGGTCGATCTTCTCGCCGTTGACGAGGTCGAGGACCACCTCCGCCACGTCGTCGGGGCCTTCCGAGGCGGGCACGCCCGCGTCGAGGTAGATGTCGTAATGGCCCAGCGACTCCACCCCCGCGACGATGCCTTCGACGGTCTCGTAGCCGTAGCTGTCCATCTTTTTGTAGTTCTCCTGCATCCGTGCGACGAGGGCCGCCAGCTTGTCGCCTTCCGCCGCGTGGGCCGCGTCCAGCTTGCCTCCGTTGGCTTGGACCAAGGCGGTGTATTCCGCGCTCGCCTTCACGAAGTCTGCGGACGCCTCCTTCATGCCCTCCACAGTGCGGACGAGGTAGGCCTTCACATCCGCCACGCTCCCGACTGGCGACTCCGCCGCAGCGGGCGATGGCAGCCAAGCGAGCAAGGCCAGAGGAAGGAGGAGCGTAGCAAATCGAAGGGCGGGATGGGTGGGGATCATAGAGTTGAGACTCGATCTCAATTGGGTGAAAGTCAAGCGGCTTCCGCTCCGGGCAAGCCTCGCGGGGATGGCATCATCCGGCCTCCCTTCACCCGCCCTCTATCCACGCTTGCGCGAAGGGCTTGGCCGGATCATCTTCGTGCAGCTTCCATGCGCTCCTCCTTCGCCATCGCCGCGCTCGCTGCCGCGTCCTTCCTCCCCGCCTGCGCCACGACGGGGTCGGTGAGGGTTGCCGATTCCACCCCGGCACCCGCCGCGTCCGCTCCGAAACCTGCGGCCTCCAAGCCCTCCCACAAAGAGACGGCGCGCCTCGACCGGGAGCTTGGGAAGTCGATCGTCCCTTACCCCTTCACGAACTGCGCCGTGATCCAGAAAGCCTTCGACCCGGAAGGCCCCAAGCACCGCCGCGTCTACCAAGGGCACGAAGTGCTTTTCTGCTGCACGCCTTGTGTAAGGGCCTTCGACGCGAATCCCGATCCCTACATGCCGAGGATCAAGGCGGCGGCTGCGGCGAAGGAGGGTGGATCGGTGAACAGTGGACAGTGAACCGTTCACCACCCCACCGTTCACAGTTTACCGCCTCACCGATCCTCCACCTCGACGTCGATCACGTCCTCCTTCTTCGACTTGCGACCGAAGAGACCGCCGATGTCGATGCCGAAGTAGGCGAGGGCGCTGATCACCAGCATCGTCGCCGCCGCCTCGTCGAGGCTTCCGAACACGGGCACGGCGTCGGGGATCAACTCGAAAACCCCAAGGCTCGGGTAGAGCAGGTAGACGGCGCCGACCGCGCCGAAGAGTCCCACGACGATGGAGCCGACGACGCTGCGTTTCCCCTTGCTGTCCTCCGCGATGGTTTTCTGATTTTCCATGATGCGAATCTTGCCCTGTCTCGACGCCGGAAGCGAGTGGAATCCACTGCCATCTTTGTAACGGCCCGGAAGGGAAAACACTTTGTGAAAAATTTCACAAAGTCCCCTTGAACTTCCAAAACGGCAGTCCGATACTCCAAAATCCGGCAATCCTCCCTCTTCGGAGACGGTCCGGGACCGCCATGGCGACCACCTCACGCGAGATCGAAGTTCAGGACACGGCCTCCCGGGGGGCCGCGGCCTTGGAAGGCTACCAGGCGACGACCGAGGATCTCGTCGGCGAGAAGCTGGTCCTGAACATGGGCCCTTCGCACCCGGCCACCCACGGGGTCCTGCGCATCGTCCTCGAGATGGACGGCGAGATCATCACGAAGGCCGACCCCGACGTCGGCTACCTGCACCGCGGCGACGAGAAGATCGCGGAGAACATGCAGTACAACCAGTTCGTGCCCTACACGGACCGGCTCGACTACCTCGCCCCCCTCGCCAACAACGTCGCCTACGCCCTCGCCGTGGAGAAGCTGATGGGCTGGGAGCTGCCTCCGCGCGGTCAGGCCATCCGCACGATCTGCTGCGAGATGGCGCGCATCTCCGCCCACCTCCTCGGGCTGGGGGCCTACGCGATGGACGTGGGCGCGATGACCGTCTTCCTCTACACCTTCACGCAGCGCGAGACGATCTACAATCTCTGCGAACTGCTCACCGGGGCGCGCTTCACGACGAGCTACACCCGCGTCGGCGGCCAGATCCGCGACTTGCCCGAGGGCTTCACGAAGCAGCTTCTCCAGTTCTGCGACGAGTTCCTCGTCTGCCTCGACGAGGTCGATACCCTGCTGACGCGGAACAAGATCTTCCTCGGCCGGACCAAGGACATCGGCGTCATCTCGAAGGAGGACGCCATCGCGTGGGGCCTCAGCGGGCCGAACCTGCGCGGCTCGGGCGTGGACCACGACCTCCGCAAGGCGAATCCCTATCTCGACTACCACCGCTACGACTTCGACATCCCGATCGGCACGGTGGGCGACTGCTACGACCGCTACCTCGTCCGCATGGAGGAGATGCGCCAGAGCGTCCGCATCCTCCGGCAGGCCGTCGCCGGGCTGCCGGACGGCCCCATCAACGTCGCCGACTCGAAGGAGCGCCTGCCGAAGAAGGAGCGCGTCCTCATGAGCATGGAGGAGCTGATCCACCACTTCATCCTCGTGACCGAGGGGCTCGACGCGCCTGCGGGAGAGGTCTATTTCGGGGCGGAGAATCCGAAGGGCGAGCTGGGCTTCTACATCCACTCGAAGGGTGGGGGAGTGCCCTACCGGCTCAAGATCCGCGCCCCCTCCTTCGTCAACCTCAGCATCCTGCCCAAGCTCCTCGAAGGAGCGATGATGAGCGACACGGTCTCCATCCTCGGAAGCCTCGATTTCGTGATGGGCGAATGCGACCGTTGATCCGATAAATGGAATTGGCCACAAAAAGGCACAAAAGGCACAGAATGAACCCGATCCATCAAGACATCTTTGGATTGTGTGATCTGGTTCGCGACGCGAGCTATGCCCTCCACAAATTCTTGCGGCACGGGCATCTCGAAAGTGTCTATGAAAAAGGTTTGCGGAATCGCCTTGAGAAGCACGGGCTGAAAGTCGAGGCGCAATTCCCGCTCGAAGTGAGGGACGAGGATGGAACCGCCCTCGGTCAATTCTACGCCGACCTTTTTGTGGAGAACCGCCTGATCGTCGAGATCAAGGCGGTCAAGCAACTCATCGACGCCCACGTTTCACAACTCCTCGGCTACCTCCGAGCCACCGGGATCGAACACGGCCTCCTCATCAACTTCGGTTCCCCCAAACTCGAAGTCCGAAAATACATCCTCAACTGAAAATCCTTTTTGTGCTTTTTGTGCCTTTTCGTGGCAAAAAACTCCACCAGCCATGCCTTTCACTGTTCCAGCGGAACTCGAAGCCGAAATCGACGAACGCATCACCCACTACCCGGTGAGCAAGCGCTCCGCCGTGCTCCCGGTGCTCCACCACTTGCAGCACCACTTCGGCTACATCGGCGAGGAGGCGGTCGAGTGGACGGCGGCGAAGCTGGGGCTGGAGCCGATCAAGGTCCTCGAGGTCGTCACCTTCTATCCCGGCTTCCGGCAGGAGGCTCCGGGCAAATACCACATCCGCGTCTGCCGCACCCTGAGCTGCGCCATGGCCGGGAGCTACGAGCTGATGGAGTCGATCTGCGAGAAGACCGGCATCGACCGCTCCGGCGTGAACCATCACCACCCCATCGCGGTCAGCCTCGACGGGAAATACAGCATCGAGTTCGCCGAATGCCTCGCGAGTTGCGGCTTCGGCCCCGTCTGCATGGTCAACGACGATTTCCACGAGTCCGTCGCCGACGCCGACGCGCTCCTGAAGCAATACCCCTGACGATGAGCGGCATCACCTACCAGCGCGGCCGCGAGCCGCATCCGAAGGAGCACCGGGTCGTCTTCCGCAACGTGGACCGCGTCGGCTGGGACACGGGCATCGACACCTTTCTGAAGGAGGGCGGCTACGAGCAGCTCAAGAAGGCGCTCGGCATGGAGCGCTCCGCCATCATCGACGAGGTGAAGAAGGCCGGGCTGCGCGGACGCGGCGGGGCCGGCTTCCCCTGCGGCGTGAAGTGGACCTTCATCCCACCCGGCAACACGAAGCCCGTCTATCTCATCTGCAACGCCGACGAGTCCGAGCCCGGCACCTTCAAGGACCGCTACATCCTCCATCAGGACCCCCACCAGCTCCTCGAAGGCATGATCATCGCCTGCTTCGCCGTCGGCGCGAAGCTCGCCTACATCTACATCCGCGAGGAGTTCCCCGAGGCCGCGCAGATCGTCGAGAAGGCCATCGCCGAGGCCCATGCGAAGGGCTTCCTCGGGAAGGACATCCTCGGCTCCGGCTTCGATCTGGAAATCTACGTCCATCGCGGTGCCGGGGCCTACATCTGCGGCGAGGAGACCGGGCTGATCGAGTCGCTGGAGGGCAAGCGCCCCTACCCGCGCATCAAGCCGCCCTACTTCCCCGCGGCGATGGGCCTCTACCTCTGCCCCACCATCGTCAACAACGTCGAGACCCTCTGCCACGTGAAGCACATCCTCGAGATGGGCGGCGAGGCCTGGGCCCAGACCGGGACGAAGAACAACACCGGCACCCGCATCCTCTGCGTCAGCGGCGATGTGAAAAAGCCCGGCTACTTCGAGGTCGAGGTCGGCAAGGTCACGATGGGCGAGGTCATCAACGACATGTGCGGCGGCCTCAAGGACGGGCGCAAGCTGAAGGCCGTCATCCCCGGCGGCTCCTCCGCCAAGGTGCTGCGCGCCGACGAGACCTTCACCGTGGGACGCGGCGACGACGCCCGCCAGCTCACCATCCGGGACATTCCCATGGACTTCGACACCATGGCCGCCTGCGGCTCCATGGCCGGGTCCGGCGGGGTCATCGTCATCGACGACAGCCGCTCCATCAGCTGGGTGCTGAACAACCTCAACAACTTCTACGCCCACGAGTCCTGCGGCCAATGCACCCCCTGCCGCGAGGGATCGCTCTGGATGAAGAAGATCACCGACCGAGTCGTCGCGGGCAAGGCCTCCCCGGCCGACATCGACACCCTCTACGGCGTCGCCAAGAACATCGACGGACGCACCATCTGCGCCTTCGGCGAAGCCTGCTCGTGGCCCACCGAGAGCTTCGTCGAGAAATTCCGCGACGAGCTCGTCGCCGACACCAAGCCCGAACTCGAAGGCGCTCTCGTCAGCGCCGAACCCCTCACCGCCGCCGCCGGACTCAGATGAGCGAACCGACGAAGACCGATCTCGTGGACGTCCAGATCGACGGCGTCTGGCACCAGTTTCCCAAGGGGACGCGCCTCATCGAGGCCTGCCGCCAAGTCGGCGTCGAGGTGCCGCACTACTGCTACCACCCGAAGCTGACCTCGCCCGGCAACTGCCGCATGTGCCTCGTCGAGACCGGGATGCCGCCGCGCCCCATGCCCGGCGCTGAGCCGCCGCAGCCCGACGAGAGCGGACACCTCCCCATCTCGTGGATTCCCCGCCCCGTCATCGCCTGCGCCAACACCGTCGCGCCGAACATGGGCGTCCGCACCACCGGGCCGATCACCGAGGGCTGCCGTCAGGGCGTGATGGAGCTGCTCCTCGCGAACCACCCGCTCGACTGCCCCATCTGCGATCAGGCCGGCGAATGCACCCTGCAGGAATACAGCGTCGAGCACGGCAAGGGCGAGTCGCGCTTCCGCGAGCAGAAGGTCAAGAAGCCCAAGAACGTCGAGGTCGGTCCGCGCGTGCGCCTCGACGACGAGCGCTGCATCATGTGCAGCCGCTGCATCCGCTTCACCGACGAGATCGCCGACGATCCCGTCCTCGGGTTCACCGACCGCGGCAGCCACACCGTCCTCGCCGTCTATCCCGGACGCGAGCTGGCGAACAACTACTCGCTCAACACCGTCGACATCTGCCCCGTCGGCGCGCTGACCTCGAACGACTTCCGCTTCCAGATGCGCGTCTGGTTCATGCGCGAGACGCAGACCATCGACACGAACTGCGCCACCGGCTGCAACATCACCGTCTTCAGCCGCCAGAACCGGATCTACCGCATCGTCCCGCGTCAGAACAACGACGTCAACAGCGACTGGATGCCCGACTCGCACCGTCTCAACTTCCACTGGATCGACAGCGAGGCGCGCCTCACCGATCCGATGCTGAAGGTGGACGGCGTCCACCGGACCGCGACGTGGAACGAGGCCCTCTCCGTCGCGGCGGAAAGATTGGCGTCTCTGTCAGGATCGGAGATCGCCGTGATCGCCTCCGCCCGGATGACGAACGAGGAGCTGTTCATGACGAGCCGCCTCGTCAAGCTCCTCGGCGCGGGCCATGTCGAGACCGTGCCGCGCCAAGGCGAGGCCGACGGCTACCTCGTCTCCGCCGACCGCAACCCCAACACCAACGGCGTCAAACTCGTCCTCGGTCTGGAGAACCCCGGCAGCACGCTCGACAGGGTCAAGTCCGGCATCGAACAGGGTCGGATCAAGGCGCTGATCGTCCTGCAGGAGAACCTCGTCGATGACGCCGGTTTTTCTCCCGAGCTCCTCGGCAAGCTCGACTTCCTCCTCGCCACCTACCCGATCGCCAACCCCACCACCGGACTCGCCGACGTCGTCCTGCCCGGAGCCTGCTGGGCGGAGAAGTCGGGGACCATGATCAACGTCACCGGGCGTCTCCAGCGCCTCAACAAGGCCGTCGATGGCCCCGGCCAGACCCGCGAGCCGTGGGAGATCGTGCGCGACCTCGTCCACGCGCTGGGTGGAGGCAACGGCATCTACTCCGTGACCGAAGTCTTCAAGCAGCTCGCCGCCGAGGTTCCCGAGTTCAAGGGATTGAGCTGGGGCCAGATCGGCGACCTCGGCCTTCCCCTCATCGAAACCGGAGAGACCATCCCCGCCCTCGAGCGCGAGAAAGAGCGCAAGGCGGCCGGGATCATTGTTGGCTGAATACCCTCATGAGTTTCCAATACCAGCGTTCCGAAATGTGGCATGGGCATCCTGCCCATGCAGCGTGTGAAGACGCCCGTCGTCCAAGCGACGTCAATCCGCTTACCGACTCCGCCCGCAAGCCCGGACGTCACGCCAAGATGCATGGGCAAGATGCCCATGCTACAATTTTCACGACCTTGACTCGCTGATCCAGCCCTGCTTGGCCCCACCAACCATTCGCCATGAATACTGATCTGTTTATCCGGGGCGCTACCAACATCGGCATCGCCGCCTACTGCATCATATTTTCGGTCGCTATGTTCAAAGGCCGCATCAAATATCCTTGGGGCATTCCCAAAGCATCCGTCTCGGAAGACAATTGGATGGCGATCAACCGATATGGAGCCAAAGCCCATATCATGTGGAGCCTCCCCATTCTCATCATCGGAACGGCTACGCTTGTCGCTGCGTTCATTGTGCCGCCGACCCAGTCGATAGACATCGCATGGAAGATGCCCATCTCATTGAGCGCTCTGCTGCTGCTGGGTGCGATGGTGCAGACCCGTTTGTGGAGCAGGCACCTGCCGGATCGCGCAATCCAAAACTGACCAGAGGCAAATACCCCCGCATCTCCATCCATCGCCCAAACCCATGAAGCCCCAAGCCGTCAAATACGTCCTGCCCGTCCAAGACATGGACCGGGCCGTGGCGTTCTACCGCGACGCGATTGGGTTCGCCGAGGATTTCGCCACACCGTATTGGTCGGAACTGCGATTCGGCGACGCCGTCCTCGGTTTGCATGGCGGTGGCGACGGATCGCGCAACCCGACGGGGCTTTCGATTCAATACGAGGACGTGAGGCAAGCCTATGCCAACGCGATCCAAGCCGGCGCCACCTCCATCCAAGCGCCGGAACAACGGGAAGGCGAACCCATTATCCTGTCTTCCATCGCCGACCCGGAAGGAAATGTCATCATGCTGACCCAATACACAGGACACGAATAACCCGAACCCGCCCGTTTTTTCCTCCCCCTCCCCGCCTCCTCATGGATTGGCAAATCCTCATCGCCGCCGCCGTCAAGATCGTGGGCTTCGTCTTTCTCGCGACGCTGCCCCTCGTCGCCATGTCGGTGTGGGCGGAGCGTCGGGTCAGCGCCGCGATCCAGGACCGCGTCGGCCCGAACCGGGTCGGCCCCTTCGGCCTCCTCCAAGCCGTCGCCGACGGCATCAAGTTCCTTCTCAAGGAGGACTTCACCCCCGCCCACGTCCGCAAGTTCTACTTCTGGCTCGCCCCGGCCCTGACGATGGTGCCGGCCCTGCTCACCTGCGCTGTGCTCCCCTTCGGCAGCAAGCTCTTCGGCGAGAAGATGGTCATCGCCGACCTCGACGTGGGACCGCTCTTCGTCTTCGCGATCGCCTCGCTCACCGTCTACGGCATCGTCCTCGCGGGTTGGGCCTCGAACTCGAAATACCCCTTCCTCGGCGGCGTTCGCTCCACCAGCCAGATGATCTCCTACGAGATCTCCCTCGGCCTCTCCATCGTGCCGCTGGTGATGATCTACGGCGACCTCAACCTCGGCCGCATCGTCCACGAGCAGGCGCAGAACGGCTGGGCCCTGCTCCCGCTCTGGGGCGAGGGGCTCAGCGTGAAGGGCTGGATCCTCACCATCCCCATCCTCATCTCCTTCGTCATCTTCACCACCTCGATGTTCGCCGAGACGAACCGCCTCCCCTTCGACCTCCCCGAATGCGAGACCGAACTCGTCGCCGGCTACCACACCGAGTACAGCTCGATGAAGTTCGCCCTCTTCTTCCTCGGCGAATACGCCGCCATGATCATCGGTTCCGGTCTCGCCGTGACCCTTTTCCTCGGCGGCTGGAGCCTGCCCTTCGGCTGGCTGACCCCCGCCAGTCCCGACGCCGAAGTGCCCTTCTGGCATGGCCTTCTCCACATCGGCGCCTACTTCGCGAAGGTGATCGCCTTCATCCTTTTCTTCATCGTCGTCCGCTGGACCCTGCCCCGCTTCCGCTACGACCAGCTCATGCGCCTCGGCTGGGTCTTCTTCTTCGAGATCGCCCTCTTCAACGTCATCCTCACCGCCGTCCTCCTGTGGTGGCTATAAAATAAACGCCCTCTCCGTCGGCTAAAGCCTCCACACCAGCCAGACCTTTTACCTTTTACTTTTCACCTTTTACCGGGCGCGTCGCGCCCGCCCTCCTATGGCTATCGTCGTCCAACGTCCGAAACTGAAGTGGTGGGAACACCTCTACCTGCCGGCGCTGTTCAGCGGCATGAAGGTGACCCTCGGCCACTTCATCGCCACCGTCACCCGCAAGACGAAGGTGACGATGCAATACCCCGAGGAGAAGTGGGACGCCAATCTCCCCGAGCACTACCGCGGCGCCCCGGCCCTCGTCACGGACGAGCACGGGCGCGAGCGCTGCGTCGCCTGCCAGCTCTGCGAGTTCATCTGCCCGCCGCGGGCCATCACCATCAAGCCCGAGGAGATCCCCTCCGACGACAAGTGGGCCAAGGTCGAAAAGCGTCCCCGCGCCTTCGAGATCGACATGATCCGCTGCATCTACTGCGGCCTCTGCGAGGAGGTCTGCCCCGAGCAGGCCATCTTCCTCCGCAAGGACTACGCCATCACCGGCACCAGCCGCGCCGAAATGGTGCACGACAAGGGGAGGCTTTACGAGATCGGCGGAGTGAGGACGGGCCTCGTGAACAAGTGGAACGAACTCAAGTAGGAGCTAGGAGCTGGAATCCAGGAGCTAGAATTTGAACGCTGCGAAGTCATTTGAAGATCTGATCGTATGGCAGAAGGCACATCAGTTGACGCTTGTTGTTTACGGAATGACGAAGGGATTTCCTCGCGAGGAGATCTTCGGGCTTTCCTCGCAGATGCGTCGTGCGGCGGTTTCGGTTCCATCGAATATCGCGGAGGGATTTCAGCGCAGCGGAACCAAGGACAAGATCAAGTTCTTCAACATCTCCCAAGGGTCTCTGGAGGAACTGCGCTACCAGCTCATTCTCACGCGGGATCTGCAATACGCCGACACTGCCCCGGCCATGTGGTTGGCAACCGAGGTCGCCAAGCTGCTCAACGCCTACATTCGGAGCCTTCATTCCAACTCCTAGCTTCTGGATTCTAGCTCCTAGCTCCTAGCTCCTCATGTCTTTCCTTTTCTATCTTTTCGCCGCGCTCGCCCTCTTCGGAGGCATTGGCGTGGTCGTGTGCCGTAATCCGGTCTCGGCGGCCTTCTCGATGATCCTTTCCTTCATCGGATTGGCGGCGCTCTTCATCCAGCTTGACGCCTACCTCGTTGGCATTCTCCAGATCCTCGTCTATGCCGGGGCCATCATGGTGCTGTTCCTCTTCATCATCATGCTCCTCGACGTGGGAGCGGAGGAGAAACGCCGCCGCCCGCTCGTCGTCTTCGCCGGAGGTGGAGCGGTCGCCATCGCCTTCGCGGTGCTGGTGGCGCTCGTCCTCAGTCGTGGAGGCACCGCCGGAAAGACCTTGCCCGCGCTCTCCGCCGCTCTGGAGAAAAGCGACGTCCACCACATCGGCGAGCTTCTGTTTGGAACCTACTGGCTCCCCGTTCAGATCGTCGGCGTCCTCCTTCTCGCCGCCACCGTTGGGGTGGTCGTGCTGAGCAAACGCGAACTCAAGTAATTCCCTTCCTATCTACAACGAACTTCCCACCTCCCTCTCTTACTCTTTACTCCCTACTCTTACCTCTTACTCCTCCCCGGATGGAGTGCGCCGTTGAAGCGAAGGAGTAAGAGTAAGGAGGTAAGAGTAAAGAGTAAGAGAACCCAGCCCCAATGGAACTCACCCTCAACCATTTCCTCTTCGTCAGCGGCGCTCTCTTCGCGATCGGGCTCGCGGGCGTGCTCGTGAGGCGGAATCTCCTCATCATCTTCATGTGCCTCGAGCTGATGCTCGCGGCGGCGAACCTCACTCTCGTCGCCTTCTCGCGCTACCACCTCGTCGACGGGCAGCCCGCCTACGACGCCCACGTCCTCCTCTTCTTCATCATCACCGTGGCGGCGGCCGAGGTCGCCGTCGGCCTCGCCATCATCGTTGCCCTCTTCCGCAGCAAGGAGACGACCGACGTGACGCAGGTCAGCACGATGAAATACTGACCTCTCGCCCGCCTTTCCCACCGCTTTCCCAATGGATCCCAACACTATGGCTTGGTCCGTCCTCCTCCTGCCGCTCCTCGTCGCGGCGGCGATTCTTCTTGGCCTGAAACGCTGGTCGGGTGTTTCCGCGTTGGTCTCGACCGGGTCGGCACTGCTCACCCTGATCTTCTGCATTCTCCTCGCGTCCGGAGGCGAGGCCGCCGTGGAAACGAAGTCCTATCCTTGGATCAGCATCGGAGACCGTCCGTCGGGGGAAGAGATACAAGCGGGCAACTTCAATCCTCATCCGGGCGAAGCCCTCCACATCGGCATCGGCTTCACCATCGACGGCCTCAGCCGGGGCATGATGCTCATCGTCACCTCCATCGGCTTCCTCGTGCATCTTTTCTCGCTCGGCTACATGAAGGACGACAAGGGCAAGTCGCGCTACTTCGCGGGGCTCTCCCTCTTCCTCTTCTCCATGACCGGCATCGTCCTCGCCGACAACTTCGTGATGATGTTCGTCTTCTGGGAGCTGGTCGGCGTCAGCTCCTATATCCTCATCGGCCACTGGTACGACAAAGCCTCCGCCGCCGACGCCGCGAAGAAGGCCTTTCTCGTCAACCGCATCGGCGACTTCGGCTTCATGGCGGGCATCCTCCTCGTGTGGATTCTCACCGGATCGATCTACTTCGACGAGATCGCCAAGGCCGTCGGCGGAGTCGGCAACGCGCAACTGCTGAACATCGCCGTCCTCTGCGTCTTCTGCGGCGCGGTCGGGAAGTCGGCGCAGGTGCCCCTCCACGTCTGGCTGCCCGACGCGATGGAAGGCCCCACGCCCGTCTCCGCCCTGATCCACGCCGCCACGATGGTCGCCGCCGGGGTCTTCATGTTGGCGCGGGTCTCCTTCCTCATCGACGCCGCCGAGTTCGCCGCGCACACCATCGTCTGGGTCGGCGCGATCACCGCCCTGCTCGCCGCCCTGATGGCGCTCCAGCAGAACGACATCAAGCGCGTCCTCGCCTATTCGACCCTCTCGCAGCTCGGCTACATGGTCATGGCCCAAGGCGTCGGCCACGGCGGCAGCGACGCGGGCATGTTCCACCTCTACACCCACGCCTTCTTCAAGGCGCTCCTCTTCCTCGGCTCCGGCGCGGTCATCTACGCCTGCCACCACGAGCAGGACATCTGGAAGATGGGCGGGCTGAAGAAGAAGCTGCCCATCACCTTCTGGACCTTCGCCCTCGGCACCGCCGCCCTCATCGCCGTGCCCTTCACCAGCGGATTCTGGAGCAAGGAGGCCATCCTCGAAGCCGCCCTCCACGAGAAGCTGCACGGCCCCTACGCCATCGCCATCCTCGTCGCCTTCCTGACGCCCTTCTACATGACCCGCCTCGTCCTCGTCGCCTTCTTCGGCAAGCCCCGCACGAAGGACGCCGACCACGCCCACGAGGTCGGCCCGGTCATGTGGGTGCCGCTCGCCCTGCTCGCTTTCCTCGCGGTCTTCTCGGCCTACGGCTTCGTCTCCGGCCCGCTCCTCGCGCGAGGCCACGCCGACATCGGGCATCTCTTCGGGCACTTCGGACTCACCGCCATTCTCTCCCTCGTCGGTCTCGTCGTCGGGGTGGGAGCCGCGATCTATTTCTACAAGGGCCGCGACCAAGACCCCATCAGCATCCCGCTCTTCCGCGACAAGTTCAAGATCGACGAGCTCTACCTCGGCCTCGTCCACCTGTTCCAAGACGCCGTCGCGAAAGGGATGGACTTCGCCGACCGCTACCTCGTCGATCCCCTCGTCGCCCGCTTCCCCGCCATGACCGCCCTCGCCGCCGGCTCCGTCTTCCGCGTCTTCAACGTCGGCAACGTGCAGACCTACGCCTTCTTCTTCGGTGTCGCCGCCGTCGGCGTCATTCTCTATCTCGTCCTCTGACCGAATTTTCCGCCCCTTCTCCTCGTGAGCACGCTCGAACTCCTCGTCCTCCTGCCGCTCCTCGCCGCCCTCGCCGTCGGCCTCGGGACGCCCGCCCGCATCACCGCGCTGGCCGCCTCGGTGATTGTGCTGGCTCTCGCGCTCATTCTCGCGGTCAACTTCAATACCTCGCTGGAAGGCGATGGATCGTTGCAGTTCACCAGCTCGCGCCCCCTCCTCGATATCGCCGGATTTCCGAAGCTGAACCTCGCCTTCGGCCTCGACGGCATCAGCCTCGTCCTCGTCCTGCTCTCCGCCCTCGTCCTGCTCTCCGCCGTCCTCGTCGCGCCGAAGGAGGACGCCATCCAAGGCAGCCCTCGGCTCTACTACCTCTCCCTCCTCCTCATCGGCGGCGGGGCTCTCGGGGCCTTCACCGCGACCGACCTTTTCTTCCTCTACGCCTTCCACGAGCTCGCCCTCATCCCGACCTTCCTCATGATCGGGATCTTCGGCCACGGCGAGAACCGCGTCCGCACCGCCTGGACCATCACCATCTTCCTCGGCGTCGGCAGCCTCATCCTCCTCGTCGGCCTCATCCTCGCGGTCGGCTCCTTGGGTGGCACGACCTTCGACATCGCCGATCTCACCTCCCGCGCGAAATCCCCCGACCACGACGCCGGGACGCAGTCGTGGATCTTCCTCCTGCTGCTCGTCGGCTTCGGCATCCTCGTCTCGCTCTTCCCCTTCCACAGCTGGGCCGCGCCCGCCTACGCCGAGGCCCCGACGCCCGTGGCGATGCTCCACGCCGGAGTCTTGAAGAAATTCGGCCTCTACGGCCTCGTCCGCCTCGCCCTGCCCCTCGCTCCCGCCGGAGCCGAGAAATGGCTGAACCTCGTCCTCCTCCTCCTCCTCGGGAACATCCTCTACATCGGCCTCGTCACCATCGCGCAGAAGAGGCTCGACCGCATGCTCGGCTACTCCAGCGTCATGCACATGGGCTACGCCTTTCTCGGCATCGCGGCGGGCAATGTCGTCGGCGTCTCCGGCGCGGTTCTCCTGATGTTCGCCCACGGGCTGTCCATCGCCCTGCTCTTCGCCCTCGCGGGCTGGATGCGCGAGCGCTTCGGCGATCTCGACTTCGAGAAGTTCGGCGGTCTCGCCAAATCCCTGCCGAGGCTCGGCCTCCTCTTCGGCTTCGCGACCTTCGCCTCCATCGGCCTGCCCGGCTTCGCCAACTTCGCCGCCGAGGTCGAGATCTTCTTCGGAGCCTTCGCCGGGGAGGACGCCGGGATGAACTGGATTCGCTGGGCCACCATCGGAGCACTCTGGGGCGTCGTCATTTCCGCCGTCTACATGCTGCGGGCCTACCGCGGCGTCTTCATGGGACCGAAACCGGAGAAGCTGGAAACGCCCGCCGATCTCGCTTGGAGCGACCGCCTGCCCGTGCTGATCCTCCTCGTCGCCCTCCTCGCCGTCGGCTTCGCCCCCGACCTGCTCAACCAATACATCCGCCCTGCTGTGAACGGGCTGTTCCTTGTCAGTGCTGGTTAACCCTGTTTCGCTTAACTAACACCGTCCCTCGCCATTCCAATGACGACCCATCTACTTCCGAGCAAGAGCGACTACATGGAGTGCATTCTAGCTGCGGCCTATGATGGCACGGACCTTTTCTGGACTTGTCCGAAGCGTGCTCGACCAGGAGACCGGGCATTGTTCTACATAGACACAGACGGCTTGATGGCCTGCGGGACAGTGGACTCGATACCCGAACCTTCTGAAAAATGGAACCAACGTTATGCGGCAGTCGTTACGGATGTTCATCTTCTCGATGCCTGTATTCCGTTGTCAGTTATTCGCGAAGAGATGCCTGATTTTGGTTGGGCGCGATACCCGCGCAGCTACGTTACGCTCTCTGCTGCCGAGTCGGCCCAGATGGACTCATTGATTGAGTCTGTTGACACGCTTTATACCGACGTTGAGTCCGATGGGGGGATGTATGTTGAGGGAGCCGTAAAGCTGGTCTATGTGAACGCCTATGAGCGGAGTTCAGCGGCACGCAGTGCGGCAATTCGCCATCATGGCAGCGTGTGTGCTATTTGTGGCTTTGACTTTGAGGTTCACTTTGGGTCTGCGATGAGTGGATTCATACATGTCCATCACGTCAAGCCATTGAGTGAGATAGATGAGTCCTACCGGGTTGACCCGAAGAAGGACTTGATTCCAGTATGCCCGAACTGCCATGCCGTAATACACTCGCGCAGACAGGCCCTCACCATCGCCGAGGTTAAAGCCATGCTTAGAAAAGCATGATCCCAATCGAACTAAATGAGGCGAAGCGGGTGCGGCATGGGCAGGATGCCCATGCTACAAACTGAACACTGAAAACTGCCAAACTTTCCCCTCCCCATGCCCGTCTATTATCTCGAATTCCTCGTCGTCGCGCTCGGGCTCGTCATGCTCATGGTGGACGCCTTCGCCAAGCTGGAGGACAAGCGCTCCCTCGCCCGCTTCGGCATCCTCGGACTCGGCGTCGTCTTCCTCCTCCTTTTCCTCGTGGAGGCCCCCGTTTCGACCGAGGGGGCGATCTGGAAATTCTACTCCCCCGCCGACAAGCTCTCCCTCTTCTTCAAGGGCCTCGCCTTGCTCACGACCATCCTCGTCCTCGTCATGGCCGTGGACTACGCCCCCGTCGTCGTCGCCCAGACCGCGAACCCCGAACCCGGAGCCCATCCCCAGTCCGGGCTCGGCGAGTTCTTCGCCCTGCCCGTCTTCGCCTGCGCCGGGCTGATGTGGATGGCCTCGGCCAACAACCTAGTCAGCATTTTCGTCTCGCTCGAAACCGTCTCCATCACCTTCTACATCCTCGTCGCCTACCTGCGGCGCAACGTCGGTTCGCTGGAGGCCGGGGTGAAATACCTCATCCTCGGGGCGCTCTCGACCGGGTTCCTCGTCTATGGCTTCGCTTGGCTTTTCGGCGTCACCGGGAGCATGGAGCTGCCCGCCATCGCCGAGGCCCTCGCCAAGCCCGGGGTCAACACCACCGCCGCGCTCTTCGCCTTCGCCCTCATCCTCATCGCCCTCGCCTTCAAGCTCGGGGCCGCGCCCTTCCACCTCTGGATTCCCGATGTCTATCAGGGCGCCCCGACGCCGATCACCGCCTTCCTCTCCGTCGGATCGAAGGCCGCCGGGGCTATCGTGACCCTGCGCCTCGTCAGCCCCTTCCTCGCCAGCCCCGTCCTCGTCGCCAAGGTCACCACCGTCCTCGTCGCCGTGGCGATCCTGACCCTGCTCATCGGAAACCTCGCCGCCCTCTCGCAGCGGAACTTCAAACGACTCCTCGGCTATTCCTCGGTCGGCCACAGCGGCTTCCTCCTCATGGCCCTCGCCTCCGCTCCGCGCGACTCGGCGGACGCGATGCTCCCCTCGACCGCCATCGCCTTCTACCTTGGCGCCTACCTGCTGATGACCTTGCTCGCCTTCCTCGTCCTCACCAGCCTGCGGCCCGTCATCGCCGGGGAGGATCTCGACGCCTACCGCGGCCTCGCGAAGCGTTCGCCCTTCCTCGCCGCCGCCCTCCTCGTGTCCATGGCCTCCCTCGCCGGCATCCCGTTGACGGCCGGATTCTTCGGCAAGTTCTTCGCCTTCAAGATGGCCCTCGACGCCGGGCAATGGGCGCTGCTCGGAGTGGGCCTCGTCGCGGCGGCGGCGGGCTTCTACTACTACCTGAAGATCGCCGTCTCCATGTATTTCTCCGAACCCGCCAAGGATTCCGATGCCGCCGCGATCCGCGTGAACCCGCTCGCCGGGACCGCGATGGGCGTGCTCATGGTCCTCATCGTCCTCGCGGGCGTGGCTCCGGGAGTGATCGTGGGGCTGTTTTCGTGAAGGGGTTTTGGGACCGCTGACTGGCGCTGATCTGCGCTGATGGCTTGGGAACTTGCCTTCTCGGGCAGGGCGATGGTTTTGACCACGAATGACACGGATGGACACGAATCGCTCTCGCAGCGAAGATGCGAAATCCGAAGCCACGCCCCTACAAGCAAAGTCAGCGAAGATCCGCGCCCATCAGCGGTCCAAAAACCGCCAGACAGTTTCGCGTTGATTTCCCGCGAGCCTGCCGCGACAGTCCCCTCCCGGTTCCTGAAAGAACCCCGTCAAGCATGATCCGTCGGCCCTTTCCCGTCTGCCTGATCGCGGCGCTCCTCGCTGTCTGCGCTTCCGCCTCGGCCCAGATCAATCTCGATCTGAAGCTCGACCGCACCCTCTACCTCGCCCATGAGCCGATCACGGGCGAGTTGATCATCTCGAACATGGCCGGTCGCGATCTCATCTTCGGCGATTCGGGGGGGCTGAGCTGGCTCGATTTCTCCGTTTACGACGGGCGGGGGAACCTCGTCACCCCTGTGCAGGGCGAGATCAGCGAACGCCCCATCGTCCTCAACGCCGGGCAGACCTACAAGCACAAAGTCGTCATCAACCGCCGCTACCCCATGGCCACCCTCGGCGCCTACCGGGTGAAGGCGAGCGTCCATTTCCCCCAGATCAACCGCGTCTTCGAGACGAAGGCCGTCTCTGTGCAGGTCGCCGACGGACAGCCGATGTGGAGCCAGATCGTCGGCGTGCCGCAGGGGCATCCCCAGTCCGGGACCTACCGCGAATACGCGCTGATGACCTACTACCACGGCGCTCGCTCCAAGGCTCTCTACTTCCGCCTGAGGGACAGCGATTCCGGCATGGTCTTCCGCACCTACCCGATCGGCGACTACGTGACCGTGCGCCAGCCGGTCCACGCCCTCGATTCGCAGAACCAGCTTCACGTCCTCCACATGACGGCGCCGCAGACCTACCGCTACACGGTCATCAACATCGACGGCGAACCCGTGCGGCAGCAGACGCTCTACGAGAAGGGTTCGAGCCGTCCCGAGTTGAAGAGCACCGCCTACGGCGAGGTCACCCTCGTCGGCGGTCTCACCGAGGACCAGGCGCAGACGCCATACGAGGCGCAGGAATTCCACCGCATCTCGGAACGCCCGCCGGGATTGCCGAACATCTGATCCTGCGGCCTTGCCTCGAAGTTGAGGGGCGGAAATCTGTAGCCGAGGTCACTGACCTCGGTCGGGCGTCGTTCGGACGTTCGATCCGACCTCAGTGAGGTCGGCTACAGCGCTGGCGCGTCCTTCCACAATCCTTCTCAGAATGGACCGCTAGAGGGTGGGAGGACGGCGGTTGAGGAGGAAGACGAGGCAGAGGCTGAGGAAGGCGAAGCCGACGAGCCAGAGCGCCGTCTCCCCGGCTTCCGCGTAGCGCATCGCCTGAACGTCGTCGTAGATCGTCATGGAGAGGGTGCGGGTCGCGCCGGGGATGTTCCCCCCGACCATGAGGATGACGCCGAACTCCCCCACGGTATGGGCGAAGCCGAGGACCACACCGGAGAGCACCCCAGTCCAGGCGAGGGGCAGGGCGACGCGGAGGAAGGTCCCGACACGCGACACGCCGAGGCACCACGAGGCTTCGAGGAAGCGGCGGTCCACCCCGCTGAAGCCCGCGAGGAAGGGGCGCAGCACGAATGGCAGGTTGAAAACTACCGACGCCATCAGGATGCCGGGGAAACTGAAAGGCAGGGTGCTGCCGAACCACTCCGCGTAGCGCGCCCCCATCCAAGTGCGCGGCCCCGTCGCCATGAGGAGGTAGAAACCCAGCACCGTCGGCGGCAGCACGAGGGGCAGGGAGAGGATGGCCTCCACGACGACCCGCCCCGGCCATCGCGTCGTCGCGAGCCACCACGCGAGGGGCAGCCCGCCGACCACGAGAATCAACGTGGTGCAGGTGGCGAGCTTGAGGGTGAGCCAGAGCGCGGCGGAGTCCATCCCCGGAAATCATGGAGCCCCGAAGCCGTGGCGCTCCAGAATGGCCCGGCCCTCGGGTCCGAGAAGGAAGTCGCGCAGCGCCTCGGCGGTCGCGCGGTGTTGGCTCCAAGGCAGGACCGTGCCGCTTTGCGCGAGCGGTTCGTGCGAGGTCTCAGGCACGAGCCAGAGGTCGCCCGCGTCTTTCATCGCGTCGGTGAAGGTGAGCGAATACGCGAAGAGCCCGATCTGCGCCGCGCCCGACTGCACGAACTGCGCGGCTTGCCCGACGTTCTCGGCGCGGACGAGCTTGGCGGCGTCCACCTCGATCCCGTGATGCGCCATCGCGGCCACGGCGGCCCGGCCGTAGGGAGCGAGTTTGGGATTGGCGATGGAGATTTTCGCGACGCGGAGGTCTTTCAATGCCTCCATCCCCCGGGTGGCCACCTCGAGTCCGGCCTCCTTTGGTGCCCAGAGGACGAGGCGTCCCGTCGCGTAGGGAAAGGCGGCTTCGGCATGGCCCTCGGCGATGAGACGGTCGGGGTAGTCCGTGTCGGCGGAGAGGAAGAGGTCGAAGGGCGCCCGCTGGGTGAGTTGGGCGAAGAAAGCGCCGCTGGCTCCGTAGCTCGCCTCGATCTGGACGCCGGGATGCGTCTTTTGGAAGGCGGCGGCGGTTTCTTCGAAGGCGTAGCGCATCGAGGCCGCCACCGCGACGGTGAGCTTGACGGGATCGGCGGAGGGCTTCGTCTCCGGCGAGGGCGGAGCACCGCAAGCGGCGAGGAGAAGGGGGAGCAGCAGCAGGGGGATTCGGGAGTTCATTCGACGATTTAGGTGGAAAGGATCGCGCCCGTCCCGGCGACGGCACCGCCCGCGCGTTCCGCCAGTTTTGGGCACGATTCCGTCCATGTCAATCGCGCCGGATTCTTGGTCCGCGCTCCTTTTCCCCCGTCTACCAGCCCGCCCCCTTGACCTTCGTACGGATGCGGCAGAGGTAGGTGTCGGCGGTGAGGTAGAGCGTGCCGCCGTCGCCGCCCCAAGCGACGTTCGAGGTGCGCTCGCCAGTGGAGATGCGGCCGAGCAGCTTGCCTTCGGGGGTGAAGACATACACCCCGCCCGGCCCGGTCGCCCAGAGGTTGCCCTTCGCATCGACCTTGAGGCCGTCGGGCAGGCCGGGGAGTCCCTCTTTGAAGGCGGCGGTAGCGTCGTGGAAGACTGAGCCTTCGCCGAGGGTGCCGTCGTCCTTCACGGGGTAGGCCATCCAGACCGCCGCCTCGGGGTCGGACTGGGCCACGTAGAGGGTCTTGAAGTCGGGCGAGAAGGCGATGCCGTTGGGCCGGGTCATTTGGTCGGTCAGCAGGGTGACTCCACCGTCGGGGGAGAGGCGGTAGACGCCGCAGAAGTCGAGTTCGCGCATCGGGTCGTCCCAGCGCTTCGGCAGGCCGTAGGGCGGGTCGGTGAAATAGATCATCTCACCGTCGGGACCGAGGCAGGCGTCGTTCGGGCTGTTGAGCCGCTTGCCTTGGTAGTGGTCCACGAGGGTGAGCTTCCCACCGCCTGCGGTGAGGACGGAGAGGCGGCGGTCGCCGTGCTCGCAGGAGACGAGGCGGCCCTTCCCGTCGAGGAGGAGGCCGTTGCTGCCCGGCTCGGCCCCGTAGTCGGCCACGCCGGTGTAGCCCGAGGGCTGCATCCAAGTGCGCGCCCCCACACCCTCGTCCCAGCGCACGACGCGGTTTTCCGGGATGTCGCAGAAGAGGAGGTGGCCACCGTGGGGATGGCCTTCCTCCTTCACCCACACGGGGCCCTCCGTCCAAGTGAAGCCGGAGGAGAGCACCTCGATCCTCGCGTCTGGAGCGAGGAGTTCGTCGAGGGCGGGGTCGAGGCGGACGATTTCGCCGAGGACGGGGAAGTTCGTCGAGTCCTGGGCGACGGCGGCGGAGGCGGCGGTCGCGAGGACCGTCAGGGCGGCGCGGAAGGGCGATAGGTTCGATTTGCGGATCATTGGGAAGGGTTGATGATAGGAGAGTTCCGGTTTCGGGAGAGTGTTGCAAATCCATGAACGAAAAAGCAAGCCAGAAGGAGGGCGAGGAGGGGACGCATCCCCGGCCAGAGGTCGAAGCGCCGGGAATCCCCGTAGGCGAGGAATTGGCCCTCGGCCCGGTCGAAGGCGACGAGATCGATCCCCTGCCGAAGTGGTGGGACGAGTCCGAGGACGCCGAGCGTGGCAAGGCGGAGAACCGCCGTCATGAGGAAGGCGAGGCCGCCGAGGCCAAGCGCAGCCGGAAACCTCGCCCCGCTCCTGAGGAGAAGGTCGAGCCCGATCCGGGCGAGACGGTCGAGGAAGCCGCCGCCGAAGAAGAAGCCGGGGAATCCTCCATCGTCGGCATGCCCGAGATCGACCTCGGGACGATCAAGGTGAAACACCGTCCCAAAACGGACGAACCCTCCGACGAGGAGGAGGGCGACGACTCCTCGGCTCCGCCGGACGATCCTGGCCCGGCCCCGGAGAAGTTCGAGGACGCCTTCGAGGCGAAGCCCGCCCTTGTCCCCGGCTCCGCCGCCCCCGCAAAAAAGGAGGCCACCGCGCCCACGAAGCCGGAGGATGAAACGGAGGAAGCCGAGGAAACGACGGAGGATGTCCCAAGTCCGGAGGCAGAGTCTGAGGCGGAGGCGAAGCCAGAGTCTGAAACGGTGCCCGTCCCAGCCAAGGAAGGGGAGGGGACTCCCACTCCCCCCCCCGTGCCTGTGATCGGGGACGGTCTCGTGCCCAAGGAACCCGCTGCATCGGCCCCGGCGAAGAGGAAGGCCGGATGCTGGACCGTGTTCGCGACGCTGTTCTTCATCGCGACGATCGGGGTCGTGGGACTCCTCGTCGTGGCGGCGGTCTTCGCGTGGACGCAGGCGGGGAAATTCGGGGAGCAAGCCGCCGCCAAGGTCCAGGAGAAGCTCGAAGCGCAGGGCTTCCACCTCGACTGCGGCTCGTGGCGCTACGAGTTCCCCGGCGGCCTTGTCTTCGACGAGGTCACCGTCTACGACGACGCGACGAAGGCGAAGCCCGCCCTCAAGATCTCCCCCCTCGCGATGGACGTCGATTTCCTCTCCCTCGCGAAAGACCCCGGTGGCCTTGGCCGGACCGAGTTCTCCCTGCGCGACTCGACCGTTGGATTTTATGAGGAGGGCGGGCTGTCCTCCGAGATCCCCGGTGTCGATGGCGAGATCGTCGCCGACACCGACGGCATCGTCGTCGAGCGTCTCGCCGCGACCTTCGACGGGCTGCGGGTGCGGATCGAGGGGAAAGGGCGCTCCGCCCAGCCGGGGATCGATTTCCCCGCCCTCCTCCGCGCGATCCGGCCTTGGCAGGCCTTCGAGGGCACCGGAGGCCAGGCCCCGCTCCTGACGCTCATCTTCGCGGCGGACGCGGGCGATTCCGGCTCCGCCACGGTCGAGGGCACCTTCGCCGGGACCGGGGTGAAATGGCGCGAGATCGAGTTCTCCAGCCTCTCCGCCGCTTTCCGTTTCGACCCGGCGACGGGCGTGCTGAGCCTCCCCAACGTCCAGGCCGGCTACGGCGGGGGCTTGATCGGCGGCACCCTCTCCATCGACACCGCTTCGCAGATCGCGACGATCGAGAGCCTCCAGTCCACCGTCGATTTCACCGCCCTGCTCCCGGCCTACGACCCGGCTTGGGCGGAGCGGTTCAAAGCGGTGCGCTTCGTCGACGCCCCGTCGCTCCAGATTGTCGGCTCCCTGCCCCTCGCCGAACCCGCCCAAGCCGATATCGAGGTCCGGTATTCGCATCGCCAAGGACTCGTCTACCTCGACGGGGAACGCGAATTGCCCTTCTCCGACCTCCGCGGGCGTTTCCGCTACGCGCGCGGCGTCTTGGAGACCAACGATGCGACGGCCCGGCTCTTCGGCGGGGAGGTCGCGCTCAACGGATCGGCGAACTTCCTTCGGGAGAACCGCCCCTTCAACGGTCGTGTCGATGTCACTGGCCTGTCGCTGAAGGAGGCCGCCGGATGGTTCGGGCAGGACGGTGCAGGGCTTTCCGGACGCCTCGCCCTGAACTTCCGGGGTACTGGAGGCTTCGACAGCGGCCTCGCGGGTCTCAACGGCGGCGGCGATTTCCGCATCGAGGAGGCCGCCCTGCCGCAATTCCCCGTCCTCGGGTCGGTCCAGTCGCTGGTCGGCGGGGTCGTGCCCGCCTTCGCCGCGAAAGGCGCTGGCTCCGTCACCGGGGCCTACATCATCGAGTCGGGCGTGCTCGTCACCAGTGACCTCGCCGTGCGCAACGGAGGCGCCCGCATCGTTGTCAACGGCAGCCTCACCCTCGCCTCGGCGCAGACGAACTTCACCGCCACCGCCGATCTGGAGCCCGCCCTCGCCGCCGCCACCGGGCTCAAGGGCAAAGCCATCCAGGTGGCGGGTTCCGGCCCGCTCCGCGAACCCGTCCTGAAGGTCCGCCAGTTCCCCATCGAATTCACCGCCTCCGGCCTCGGCGAGGTTCTCGGCACCACCCCCGAATCCCTCGCCGGATTGAAGGATCTGGTCGGTTCGGAAAACGCCGCCGAAGTCATCTCCGGCACCGTCGAGGAGGCGGCGGCACTGGGGCTCGATCCCGCCGTGGCCGAGTTGTTGAAAGGTCTCCTCGGCGGGGGGGAGCCCGAGCGTCCTCTGCTGAGAGCGATCCCGCAGGAGAATTGACCGGGTCTTTTGCCTTCCTCTTACTCTTTACTCCATACTCTTACCTCTTACTCAAATTCGATCATTCAACGACGTCCGATGAGTAAGGAGTAAGAGTATGGAGTAAAGAGTAAGAGGTAGAACCCTCGTTTTCCCCTATCACCCCCATGTGGCGAGTCGCTGGCATCTGTTTCGACCATTTCCACATGGGCGACCTCCTGCGGATGGTCCATGACCATCCGGACGCGGAGATCGTCGCCGTCTGCGACGAGCGGCCAGAACGCATGGAGGAGGCCCGGCGGAATTTCGCCATCCCGCCCGACAGGGTCTACTCCGAGACCGAACCCTGTCTGGTCGAGACGAAGCCTGATCTCGTGATCCTCTGCCCGGCGGCGGCGCGGCACGCCGAATGGGTCGAGCGGGTCGCTCCCTCCGGCGCGGCGATCCTCGTCGAGAAACCCTTCGCCGCCTCCCTCGTCGAGGCCGACCGCATGGTCGCGGCGATGGAGCGGACGGGAAAGCCGCTCGCGATCAACTGGCCCCTCGCTTGGTATGCCTCGCATGTGCGATGCCACGGGCTCATCCGCGAGGGGGCCGTCGGCGAGGTGCTGGAGGTGCATTATCACGACGGCAACCGAGGACCGCTCTGGCACGGGGCGGACAAGATCGAGCGCGAGCCGACGGACGAGGAGAAGGCGGCGAGCTGGTTCTACCGGGAGTCCGAGGGCGGCGGCAGCTTGCGGGACTACCTCGGCTACGGCACGACCTTGGCGACTTGGTTCAACGGCGGGCGGCGGCCTCTCGAAGTGATGGCGATGTGGGACCGATGTCCCGGCGGGTCGCTCGAAGTGGACGAGCACAGCATCACCGTGGCGAGATATGAGACGGGCATGTCGAAGTTCGAGACGCGATGGGGCACGATTTCCGATCCTTGGACCGAGCAGCCCGAGCCGAAATGCGGCTTCGTCGTCGTGGGCAGCGAAGGATCGATTTCGAGCTGGGACTACGATGACCACGTCACCCTGCGGACGAGGGCGAACCCGCGCGGCGGGCGCATTCCCGCGCCCGCCCCGGTTTTTCCGGGGAGCAATCCCGTGGCGTATGTCCTCGACTGCCTGGAGCAAGGGCGGGAGATCGAGGGACCGCTGAGCGTCGCTGTTTCAAGGATCGGGCAGGAGATCGTCGATGCCGCAGTGGATAGCGCGCGGACGGGTCGGGTGGTGCAGTTATCTCTTACTCCTTCTCATCCTCCTACTCTTACTCAATCCGAGCATCGAGCGGCTTCCGGTTTTGAGAAGGAGTAGGAGGATGAGAAGGAGTAGGGGGTGAACATTAGAGCATTTTAAATAAAGGGCACCTCTGGATAGGGGTGTTTTTCGGAAGGCGGCCCAGCTTGCGCTTCCGTCGGCCTCGCCCGAGGGCGTATCGCGGGG
>ERZ761602.880-NODE-880-length-59518-cov-13.114239_pt1 | contig 59518 bp, 56 predicted proteins | sample MGYA00512165_ERZ761602 | MGnify/ENA primary metagenome ERZ761602 (study PRJEB28899, sample SAMN02445085) | bioreactor sludge metagenome | biome: EBPR sludge; isolation source: Thorneside wastewater treatment plant | place: Australia: Brisbane, Thorneside... | reverse complement strand
ACTACTCGCTGTGTTTGAAATGCCAGCTTTTTTCAGCACGCAACCTCCAACCGAATTAGAACGGATTTGCTGAAATGCTTTCTTAACAAAGCGTGCAGAAATCATTTAAATTAATTTTATCCGAATACGATTACCGCCCACCAGATACCTTTTTAACAGAAATCCTTCCGGGATTTGCCTTCAGAAAATCGCCCCAGCCTTTTGCTTTTAGTTTTACGGAACCTTGCTGATAATGATGGCATACGGCAACAGCCAGCGCATCGGACGCATCCAAAAGCTTTGGCATTTCTTTAATACTAAAGATTTGCATCAGCATGCGTGCAACTTGTTCTTTCGATGCATTTCCATTCCCGGTAACGGATTGTTTAATTTTTTTTGGGGCATACTCGATAATAGGTACTTCGCGGTACAATGCAGCCGACATAGCTACACCTTGCGCGCGGCCCAACTTTAACATCGACTGTACATTCTTTCCAAAAAAGGGTGCCTCCAGGGCTACTTCATCGGGTTTAAATTCATCGACCAGGCCCAGTACCCGATCAAATATCTTTTTAAGTTTAATAGCATGCGCTCCGGTTTTTCCCATTTGAATTACCCCGAATTGCAAAAGTGTAACAGAGCCTGTGCGAATCAAAATCACTCCATAGCCCATTACATTCGTGCCGGGGTCTAATCCAAGAATAATCTTTTCGGTAATCGCTTTTTTGCCAACTTTGCTCATGTCCTCAAACTTACTGATAAACGGGTAATGGTTTTCTGCCTCAGCATTTTTGTAATCTATTTTATTTTTCTGGTGGTGCTGGCCACCGGACTTATCCGCTGGCGCAGAAAAGAAAATTCGATTAGTAAGGCAGTATCGGTTTCGGTTGTAGTGGCCATGCGTAACGAGGCGCATAATTTGCCTGCTCTTGTGGCTTCACTCGCGCGCCAGGTTTATTCGGCCAAATGGCAGTTGATTCTGGTAGATGATCATTCGGAAGACAATACACTTCAGGTAGCAATGGAATTGAAAGGCCGGTTTCCGGGTATTACTATTCAGATCATTAGCTCATCGGGCAACGGAAAAAAACAAGCGCTTACATGGGGTATTGAAGGAGCAACCGGTGAAATAATTCTTACTACCGATGCTGATTGCGAACTTCCTCCATTCTGGATAAACGATATGGTAACTTCATTTGGCGGACAAACTCAACTGGTTGTGGGTAAAGTAAGTTTAAATACAAACTCCACGTTATTTAGCAAAGTACAGGTGGTAGAATTTGCCAGTATTATGGCTACAGGCTTAGGCATGCTAGGATGGGGTAAACCGGTTATGTGTAATGGGGCAAGCCTTGCGTTTAGAAAATCGGCTTTTATAGAAGTTAATGGTTATTCTGATAATGAACATATTCCTTCTGGCGATGATGAATTTTTGATGAGAAAGATTGAAGCTCGATTTTCAAAATCAATTGCGATAGTTAAATATAACAGCAGCGGTTGCCGCACCAAACCGGCTGCTACAACTACTGAGTTTTTTGAACAGCGAATCCGATGGGCTGGTAAGTGGCGGGCCAATTCCTGGGGACTGACTAAATTTATTGCTGTATTTGTTTTTTTGTTTCAGTTAGTCTGGTTGCCGGTTGCCGTAATTGCACTGGTTACGTTAAATGCCTGGCTACTGGCAGGGGTATTTTTCAAAATTGCTTTAGAACTTCTGCTTCTGACTTATACTTCAAAATTAATGCAGCAGGAATTTAGCCTGCCGGCCTTTTTCCTGCTACAGATTTTATATTCTCCGTATGTGGTTCTGGTTGCAGTTGCCTCGCAACTAACAGGCTACCGCTGGAAGGGGCGCCTGGTTCTGTCCCCGCACTGATTAATTTCAGTTCTATTTGTGCTAATCAAGGGGTACCTTAACATTTTGTTAATTTTTTTGGTACGGTAAACAGATAGCCATTTGCGATGGCTTTAGTATTTTTACCGTTAACCTATGGACGAACTGGAGCTTAAAAAATTACTGGAAAGGAAAGAACTGGAACTCAATGCATTGCTGGAGGTCACACAATCCATCAATAACAATGTATCGGAAGATTCGCTCTATAAAATTTTCAATTTCACATTACGATCCAACCTTAATCTTAAGAAACTGGCTTTGTTTGTGTTGGATGAGGTTTGGAATTGCAAGGTTAATTTTGGTACGCACACACCATTTCATAAACACCAGTTAGACGATCGTTTCAGGCTCATCAAACGAATCCATCAGATGAGTGAATTTGATGAAGAGTGCGATTTCCATGAGTTTGATATGGTTATTCCGGTAGCGCACAAAACCGAAACACTGGCACTGGTGTTTATCGGAGGCCTTCACCCCAACAACTACGATCGCGATGAAAGCATTAAGTTTATTCAGGCACTAAGCAATATTATTATTGTAGCTATTGAAAATAAGAAGCTAGCCCGAAAGCAATTAGAGCAGGAGGCATTTCGTAAAGAATTAGAGATAGCCAGTGATGTACAACAGTTTTTATTTCCCGAACAATTACCGTACACCAATCGCCTGAAAGTAGAAGCCAGCTACCTGCCTCACGACAGGGTGGGGGGCGATTATTACGATTACATACCCATCAATAAAAATCAATTTCTGATTTGCGTAGCCGATGTAAGCGGAAAAGGAATTCCGGCAGCTTTAATGATGTCTAATTTTCAGGCATCGTTGCGCACATTGCTGAGGCAAACACCAAACCTGAAAGAAATTGTAGAAGCACTGAATTATCAGGTAATGGAAAATACCAAAGGTGAAAAATTTATCACTTTCTTTGGTGCGATCTATGACCTTAGCCTTAAAACAATGGTGTATGTAAACGCGGGGCATAATCCTCCAATTTTGTTAGATAAATCGGGTGTGCAATTATTGGAAGAAGGATGTACTGTACTAGGAGCTATGAATCCATTGCCTTTTTTAAACGAAGGGTTTATCCCTAATCTGGATGAGTTTACCCTTCTTGCCTATACTGATGGATTAACCGAAACAGTGAATGAGAAAGGAGAAGAATTTGGGGTGCAGGCCCTGGTTAATTACCTGCAGGCAAACCAAACCAAAGACATTCGCACAATGCATCAGGATATTATTGTGTCTCTGGATGGGTTTAAAGGGCGTAACAGTTACCGCGATGATATTACCATCCTCTCATGCCGGGTTGAATCATTCGGAGTTTCAAATTAAATGACCAGAATTTGAAATGCCGGCTAAATCTTAAATGCTGAATCTTGAATTTGTTTCGCACGCCCTTTTTTCTGCCGCTCCTTTATCCGCAGCTAATCTGGCGCATGCCGGGTTCTGAAAAAAAGGTGTATGTAACATTTGATGATGGCCCCGTTCCCGGCCCAACAGAGTTTGTATTGAATACCCTTAATGAGTTTAAAGCAACAGCCACTTTCTTTTGTATTGGCGATAATGTTCGTAAACATCCGTATGTGTTTAGTAAAATAGTTCAGGCTGGCCATGCAGTGGGTAATCACACCTTCCATCACCTGAAAGGTTGGAATACTCCTTTAGATACTTATTTGGATGACGTTGTTCAATGCGAAACAGAACTCGAAACTCATTTATCTTCCAAATTACAAATCACAGATCACCAATCACCAATCACCAATCTCTTCCGCCCTCCTTACGGTAGAATTACACACAGCCAGATAAATGAGTTGAAAACGAAATACAAAATCATTATGTGGGATGTGCTTACACAGGATTACCGGCATAGCCTTGCGCCTGATAAATGTATTCGCGGAACCATTAAAGCTACCCGCCCGGGTTCAATAGTGGTATTTCACGATAGTTACAAAGCAGAAAAAAATCTGATGTTTGCCCTGCCCCGTTATCTCGAATACCTGACAGAAGAAGGGTATACTTTTGGAAGGCTTTAACGAACGCTATATTTGCACATGCATGTTTTAGTAGCAGTTTTGAATTGGGGCCTGGGGCATGCCACACGCAGCATACCGGTTATTAATCAACTGCTACAGCGCCAGGTTAACGTTACAGTTGGAAGCGATGGAGCCGCATTACATTTGCTAAAGCAGGAATTTCCTCACCTTAGATTTGTAGAACTTCCGGCTTATAAAGTTACTTACCCGGCCCATGGCTCGCTCATGTTTAATATGATTGTGCAATTACCACACCTTCGTAAAATTATTCAACAAGAGCAAACCCAGGTTCAGCACCTGATAAACCAGCTTCAGATTACACATATCATTTCCGATAACCGGTATGGTTGTTATGGTGCATCAATACCTTCGGTTATTATTACTCATCAACTGCGATTACTCTTTTCAGGGGTTTGGAATATTGCAGCGGCCGTAATGAATGCTTCTTTACGAATGGCGTTGAATAAATTTACAAACGTATGGGTACCCGATTTTGCGCCAACCGGAATTACACAACCCTTTACAGGTAATGTAAAAACACCACATCGTTTTATTGGTATGCTCAGCAGGTTCTCTCCAGTTACGTCAAATCCTCTGAACGACACTTTAATACTGGGGCTGGTTTCTGGTCCGGAAAACCAACGCACTTTATTTGAACAAAACCTGCTGGCTCAACTTACCCGCCTTAATCAACCGGCCGTTATTGTACGCGGATTAACGCACACGGAAGAGGTTAGGGTACAGAATGGAGTAGAGTTAATCAATCACCTGCCATCACAAGACCTGGAAGAACTGGTGATTAATGCTTCTGTGGTAATTGCGCGAAGCGGGTATAGTACCATTATGGATTTGTATTGCCTAGGCAAGCGTAATGTTATACTGGTTCCTACACCCGGGCAAACAGAGCAGGAGTATTTAGCACGGTTTTTAAAAGAGAAAAAAATTGCGGTGGTGCAAAACCAGGAACAGATGAATATTGAGGAGGCTCTTCAAATGTTACCCGCCTGTACCGGATTTAGCGCAAACAAGAAGAAGAATCTATTAAAGGAGGCTTTAGACGAATTCTTAATTTGAGCCCATGAGCTTTTGGATTGATACACATGCCCACATTTATGTAAAAGAGTTTGATGCAGATCGGGCCGATGTGTTGGCCCGATGTACGGAGCTTCAGGTGGAGAAGATTTATATGCCTAATATAGATCATGCATCAATTGATTTAATGCTGGAGGTGGAGGCAAAGTATCCGCAACAGTGTTTGCCCATGATGGGCCTGCACCCATGTTCTGTAAAAAAGGACTTTGAGAAGGAACTCTATTTAGTAGAAAATTGGCTTACGAAAAGAAGATTTGCAGCCCTGGGCGAAATGGGTACCGATTTATATTGGGATAAAACCTTTTGGGAACAACAACAGGAAGCCTTTAAGATTCAGACCGGCTGGGCAAAAAAATATCAACTGCCGCTGGTAATTCATTGCCGCGAATCTATTGACGAAACAATTGCGTTGCTGGAGCCTTTTGCCGGCTTTGGATTAACCGGAGTATTTCACTGTTTTTCAGGTACAGCAGAACAGGCAAAGAAAATTTATGATTTGGGTTTTTATGTGGGTATTGGCGGTGTAGCTACCTTTAAAAACGGAGGCATGGATGCCGTAATTCCTAACCTTGCTATAGATCGTATCGTGCTGGAAACAGATAGCCCTTACCTTGCACCGGTGCCTCATCGCGGTAAACGCAATACTCCCGAATATATTCCTTTAATTGCGGCACGCATAGCTGCATTAAAAAACATTTCCGTAGAAAGGTTAATGCAACACACATACTCTAATACCTGTAAGTTGTTCGATAAATGAAGTATACCCGCATCAGCATTAATACGGCTACACCGGCCGAAGCTCGTTCTCGTGTAATGATTATTTATACCGGAGGAACATTTGGTATGACACACGATGAATCGGGTGTGCTTATTCCATTCGATTTCTCTTTAATTAAAGAGCAGTTACCTGCGCTACGAAACCTCTTTCTCGACATTACGGTTGTATCCTTTGCCGAACCCGTAGATTCATCTAACATATTACCCGAACATTGGGTTGCTATTAGCGAAATAATTTTTGAGAATTACGCCACCCAGGATGGTTTTGTGGTGTTGCACGGTACCGATACGATGGCTTTCACCGCATCGGCAATAAGTTTTATGTTGCCCAACCTGGCCAAGCCGGTAATTTTTACAGGTGCTCAGTTGCCCATTAGCCAGCCCCGGTCAGATGCCCGCGAAAACCTGATTACATCATTAGAGATAGCCTCGGCTAAATTGAACGGTAAACCAATAGTGCCCGAAGTTTGTATTTATTTCGATTACCAGTTATTAAGGGGTAACCGTGCAAAAAAGGTTGAGAGTATGCACTTTGATGCATTTGCATCCGGAAACTACCCGGTGTTGGCAAAGGCTGGCGTTAAAATCGATTATAATGTGGCAGCCATTGCACCCCCCTCTGGTAATCCACTTACGTTGCTATCACACTTCAATTCTTCAGTGGCTATTTTGAAACTTTTTCCAGGTATTGGTAAGCAAAGTGTTGAAACCGTGTTAGGTATAAAGGGTATACAGGCTGTGATTATCGAGACATTTGGTTCGGGTAATGCGCCCTCGGCCTCTTGGTTTGTAAACTGTCTTAAGGCAGCAATAGATAGCGGCTTGCTAATCCTGAATGTTTCGCAGTGCCCGGGAGGTATGGTAGAGCAGGGAAGATACGAAACCAGTAAAGCCCTGGCCGAAATAGGGGTAATTAGTGGCAACGATATTACTCTGGAAGCTGCCGTAACCAAACTAATGATACTGCTGGGAGAATTTGGGGTTGATTACACCAGGGCCAACATCGGTATCAACTTGGCCGGAGAAATGGCTAACAGGTAATAGGGGCGGAGAGGGCGGGATTCGAACCCGCGATCCCACGTAAGCGGGATACACACTTTCCAGGCGTGCTCCTTCAACCACTCGGACACCTCTCCAAAAAGTTTCGCAAAGAAATAGATTAATCCCCCGCTTTCAAAGACTACCCGCCTTCGATTTTTGCCTGAAAGGGTTCTTGAGACAGTTTAAACAAAATCATATTTTGCGTGACTAGCGGACGGATTTTGAATTCTATGGTAGAAAGTAGAAAAGCGCAGAATAGAATTTTAGTTTTTTTTTTAAAATCTTGTTTGGGATTAACCAAAACCTTTAAATTTGGCCACTTCAAGTATTATCTAAACCTTAAACCATGAAAAAATTAGTATCGATTATCGCTTTTCTAGGGGTAATGACCTTTAGTGCCGCCCAGGCAATTGCTCAGGACGCAACAGAGCCCGTAGAACAATCATTTCACCAGGGTATTAAAAACAAATTTATTGAGGGTGGCGTAGGATATATGTGGCCAATCCTGATCTGTTTGATTCTCGGTCTTGCTGTGGCAATTGAAAGAATTATTACACTAAACCTTGCCACCACAAATACCAAAAAACTTTTAAGCAAAGTTGAAGATGCCCTTGCAAAAGGCGGAATTGAAGCAGCAAAAGATGTTACAAAAAACACAAAAGGCCCAGTTGCCTCTATTTTTACACAAGGTTTGATGAGAGCCCCGGAAGGAATTGATATGGTTGAAAAATCAATCGTTTCTTATGGCGGAGTTGAAATGGCCCGCTTAGAGCGTGGTTTGATTTGGATTTCGTTATTTATTTCACTCGGTCCAATGCTTGGATTCTTTGGTACGGTAATCGGGATGGTGCAAGCCTTCGATGCGATTGAAGCAGCCGGTGATATTTCGCCTAACGTTGTTGCCGGTGGTATGAAAGTGGCGTTGATTACAACAGTAGGGGGTCTTATTGTAGGTATGATCCTTCAGGTATTTTATAACTACCTGGTGTCGAAGATCGATAGCCTGGTAAACAACATGGAAGATGCTTCCATCTCTTTAATAGATATTTTAGTTAAGCACAAGCTCTCTAAATAATTGTTATGATCGATATTGGATTATATGTAGCGTATGGCCTTTTTGGGTTATCGCTTCTGGCAGCCGTACTGCTGCCTGCTATTAACCTTACAAAGTCACCCGGTGGTCTTGTCAAATCTTTGATGGGTGTAGGTGCGCTTGTAGTGCTGTTTTTTGTGGCCTATTTACTGGCTGATACTTCAGTATCTTTAAAAGCAGCCTCTTTAGGCGAGACAGAATCCAGTGTAAAGATGATTGGCGCTGGCCTGATCTTGTTTTACATCGTTATGGTTATTGCTGTTATTGGAATAATCTTTTCAGAAATTAACAAAGCGTTAAAATAGATGGCACGTTCAACACCAGAAATTCCAAATGCATCGATGGCGGATATCGCCTTCTTGCTGTTAACCTTCTTTCTGGTTACTACTACTATGCCCAATAACAAAGGCCTTAGCATTGCCCTTCCGCCACCACCAGAGGTTGCCCCTCCGGATGATGTGAAAATTCAGGAAAGGAATATGTTTAAGATCCAGATTAACTCTTCAGATGCCTTATTGATTGAAGGAGAGCCACGGGAAGATATTAGTACTCTAAAGGAGGAAATTAAAGCTTTTGTTTTGAACAATGGTCAAAATCCGGCAAGTTCAGATAATCCGGAAAAAGCCATCGTTTCATTCAAAACGGATAGAGGAACCAGTCACAAAAGATTTATTCAGCTTTTGGATATTATACAGGGAGCATATTACGATATATATGCCGACCAGGCCGGGGTTACAAATGCTGAGTTTAGAGAAGCAGCATCCGACTTAACGGTGCCTAAGAATAAAGAAATTTATGAAAAAGGGCGCGCTGGTATTCCTCTTAATATTTCGATTGCGGATCCTACTAAAGTTGGTAATTAAATTGATTTATCATGTCAAAATTTAAGAAGAAAACCGAGGTAAAGCAGGAAATCCCAACTTCTTCAATGCCCGATGTGGTGTTCATGTTGTTGTTCTTTTTCATGGTTACAACAGAACTCCGCGAAACCTCCATTGAAGTGAAGCAGCAGATTCCGCGAGCCGAACAACTTAGAAAGTTGATGCGAAAAACGCTGGTTGCTAACCTTTATATTGGCGAACCTACCAAACCTCAATATGGTAAGGAACCCAAGATTCAGGCAGACGACACGTTTATTGACACAAAGGACATTGTTAGGTGGGTTAATGAAAAACGCAACGAGTTAGAAGAATTCGAAAGAGATCAGCTAACGGTTTCGCTTAAAGTAGATCAAGATGCAAAAAGAGGTATAATCTCTGATGTTGAACTTGAGTTACGGAAAGCAAATGCGAGAAAATTGCTTTACAACACCTTACAGGAAGAAAATAAACTTGATTAGGTATTACCTAATGGAAAAAAATAGCCTTCTTTAAGAAGGCTATTTTTTTATGGTGGTATCATCCATATATCGCAATACAAAAGTTGTTAACGCCTGGTGCATGTACGACTGGGCCAACTCAGTTTACAATCTGGTTATAACGACAACTTTCTTTCCCATTTATTTTGCCGGAATTACAAAAGCAGCGTTTGGGGAAAACAATGTGCCGTTGTTAGGGCGCACATTTAAGAATACAGCTCTTTACGATTATACTCTTGCTTTTGCGTATTTCATTATTGCCCTTGCTTTGCCTGTATTATCCTCTATTGCCGATTCGCGTGGAAACAAAAAGAAATTCATGCAATTCTTTACGTACATGGGCGGTCTGGCCTGTATGGGATTATTCTGGTTTAAAGGTCCTGAGCCAAACGTAGGTTGGGGAGTGCTATGTTTTAGTATGGCGGCTGTAGGCTATATCGGAAGCCTTGTGTTTTATAATTCCTACTTGCCTGAAATCGCAGCTGCCGAAGACAGGGATTGGATAAGTGCGCGTGGTTATTCTATGGGGTATGCAGGTAGTGTCTTGCTGCAATTAGCTGGTTTCGGACTTGTACTTTACTTCAGCGCCAAAGGCGATGATACCTCCGGCCCCCGGTATACGTTTTTGCTGGTTGGGTTATGGTGGATGGCATTTTCTCAAATTACGTTTGCCTGGTTACCGAATAACAAACCGCCAAAAGAGAAAAGGCTAAGGGAGGTATTACAAGCGGGATTTATTGAATTAAGAAAAGTTTGGAGCCAGCTAAAGGGACTAAAACTTCTTAAATGGTTTTTGGTTGCCTTTTTCTTTTACAGCATGGGTGTACAAACGGTAATGCTTGCTGCTACTTTATTTGGAAGCCAGGTACTGGGACTTCCAACCGATAAACTGATTATTACAGTTGTGTTAATTCAATTGGTGGCCATTCCGGGCGCTATGCTTATGTCATATCTATCGGGCAAGGGAGGTAACCTGCCTGTGTTAATGGGAGTTGTGCTGTTTTGGATTCTGGTCTGCATAGCAGCGTATGAAGTGGCCAATCTGAAAGAAGGCGGATCCGAGGTGGAGTTTCATTTTTATGGGTTAGCAATTGCCGTTGGCATGGTGATGGGCGGCATACAATCTCTTAGTCGTAGTACCTACAGCAAACTAATGCCCGAAACAAAAGATACGGCCTCGTTCTTTAGTTTCTACGATGTAACAGAAAAGGTTGCGATTGTAATCGGAATCTTTAGTTTCGGTTATATTGATGAGGTCTTTGGAATGAAAAATTCTGTGTTAGCATTAATCGCTTTTTTTGTTGCTGGCTTCCTCGCTTTACTTGTTGCCAGAAGGCACGCACGCGTAGCTTAGTATCGCAGGTGTTTCACAGTCATGCCATTATTGATCAGTTGTTTTAACGATTCAATACCTATTTTTAAGTGAAGGTCAACATAGCTGGTAGTAACTACTTTGTCGCTGGCTTCAGTTTTTACACCATCTACTACCATAGGCTGATCTGAAACGAGTAACAAGGCTCCGGTTGGAATTTCATTGTAAAATCCGGTAGAAAAAATAGTAGCTGTTTCCATATCAATTGCCATGGTACGGATTTTTCTGAGGTACTCTTTAAATTGTTCGTCCCACTCCCAAACTCTGCGGTTGGTAGTGTACACGGTACCCGTCCAGTAGTCCTGATTATTATCGCGTATGGTTGTAGAGATAGCTTTTTGCAGCGCAAATGCCGGTAGCGCAGGAACTTCTTTAGGAAAATAGTCATTCGATGTACCTTCACCCCTGATGGCGGCTATAGGTAGTATAAAATCGCCAAGATCATTTTTCTTTTTCAGTCCGCCACATTTACCCAGAAATAAGCAAGCTTCGGGTGTAATGGCAGTAAGGCAATCCATAATGGTTGCTGCATTTGGGCTTCCCATACCAAAGTTAATGATGGTTATTCCGCCAGCGGTGGCGCTGCGCATGGCCCGGTCATTTCCTTTTACTTCTACATCGTTCCATTCTGCAAATTTCTTTACGTAATTATCGAAATTGGTTAATAAAATATACCGACCGAAGTCTTCCAGTTTTACACCGGTGTAGCGTGGTAGCCAGTTTTCTACAATTTCCTGTTTTGATTTCATGGAGTTGGATATGAAGTGTTACAAATGTGAAGTTCAAAGGTTAATTTTAGCGTATGTACAAACTAAACCTTCCCGAATTTAACATTGCGTTACGCAAAGAACAGGGAAAAGTTTGGATTTTTGATATCATCCGCAAAAAGTATGTTGTGCTTACACCCGAAGAGTGGGTGCGTCAGCATTTCATTCATTATCTGATAAACAAACTCGGTTACCCGAAATCGCTTTTTCAGGTTGAGCGTGGGTTAACATACAACAAACTTCATAAGCGTTCCGATATTATTATTCACGACCGTACCGGTAAACCCTGGATGCTGGTAGAGTGCAAGGCTCCTGAAATAAGGCTCACACAAAAAGCGTTTAATCAGGCAGCCGTGTATAATATGACGCTCGGTGCGCGCTATGTAGCCGTAACTAACGGAATGGTACAGTATTGCTTCGAAGCACTAACACAACCAGGCGCTGAAGTTAAATTTCTGGAAACCTTTCCCGGGTTTACTTAGGTTACAGAACTTCCTGCACGTTTGTGTAAGGCAAATTGAATGCATCAGCAACAGCTTTGTAAACCACTTTGCCCTGCACCACATTAAGCCCCTTTAATAAATCTTCGTTGTCCTTACATGCTTTCTTCCAGCCATGGTTTGCAAGTTTCAATGCATACGGCAGTGTGGCGTTTGTTAACGCAAGGGTTGATGTATAGGGTACAGCACCCGGCATATTCGCTACGCAATAATGAACGATATCATCAATAATATAGGTTGGATCTTCGTGTGTAGTGGGTTTGCAGGTTTCAATGCAACCACCCTGATCAACGGCAACGTCTACTAAAACTGTACCCGGGCGCATGGTTTTCAGCATATCGCGGGTAATAAGTTTAGGGGCCTTTGCACCCGGTATTAATACTCCGCCTACAATCAGATCGGATGTTTTAACTAACTCGCGCAGCACATAATCGTTAGAGGCCATGGTGTGCACATTTTTAGGCATTACATCATCCAGATAACGCAAACGATTCAGATTTACATCGGTAATAATTACATCGGCACCCATGCCGGCAGCAATTTTTGCGGCATTGGTTCCTACCACGCCACCACCCAGAATTAAAACCTTTGCAGGCATTACACCGGGTACACCACCTAGTAAAATTCCACGCCCTTTTAACGGCTTCTCCAAATACTTGGCACCTTCCTGGATAGACATACGTCCTGCCACTTCAGACATAGGAACAAGCAATGGCAAACTTCTGTCGCTGCGTTCTACTGTTTCGTACGCCAGACATACCGAACCTGTTTTTATCATGGCGTGTGCCAGCGGTTCGTGAGAGGCAAAATGGAAATAAGTAAATACCAACTGATCCTTTTTAATAAGCCCGTACTCCTGTTCAATCGGTTCTTTTACTTTTATAATCATCTCAGAAATATCGAATACATCTTTGGCTGTGGCCAGAATTTTGGCGCCCGCTCCTTTGTATTCTTCATCGGAAAACCCGCTGCCTTCTCCGGCTTTGGTTTGTACATATACGGTATGTCCTTTTTTAATAAATTCCTGAGTGCCCGCTGGAGTTACGGCTACGCGGTTTTCATTATTCTTAATTTCTTTGGGTACGCCAATAATCATAATCAGATTAGTTTAAATTTTTGGGATGATTCGTGCTGTGAATGAAGCCTTTTGTGTTACACAAAGATAACATTCGTACACGATTGCAAAATGCTAAGAACAAGAATTCCGCTAACGCTAAACTACCGGTAAGGGTTTCTGGTTAAACATGTAACAAATAATCGGACGTATACGCATAAGATTGAATGACATTCTTTGGGGAATCAGCAAAATAGCCTGATTTTCTATGGTAAAATTTTTCACTTTGCCACCTCCTTTGTTTTTGCCTATTTTTACCCATAACCAAACTGCAATTTTGAAGTGGCGCAAACAAAAACTTTGGTTAACGGATTATCAGAAAAGAAAGTAGCAACTATTCTTGCTGATTATCGCCTTGCCTGCGAAAGTCGCGAAGCCAGTTTACTGGGGCGTAAGGAAGTGTTTATGGGCAAAGCCAAGTTTGGCATCTTTGGCGATGGCAAAGAGATGGCTCAGATTGCGATGGCAAAAATTTTTCGTGCTGGCGATCATCGGGCAGGCTATTACCGCGATCAAACCTTTATGCTTGCCATTGGTGAGCTTACCTTACAACAATACTTTGCACAATTATATGCCCACACCAGTGTGGAGGCAGACCCTGCTTCGGCCGGGCGTTTAATGAACGGCCATTTTGCTACCCGAATGATTGATGAGAACGGGGCATTCAAAAACCTGGCGCAAACCAAAAACAGCAGCTCAGATATTTCGCCAACCGCAGGGCAGATGCCCCGCCTGGTAGGTCTTGCGTATGCTTCAAAGTTATTCAGAAATAATCCGGGCTTGTCTGCTTATACAGAACTAAGCACAGCGGGTAATGAAATTGCGTTTGGTACCATAGGCAATGCCTCTACATCCGAAGGTCATTTTTTTGAAGCGATTAATGCGGCCGGTGTGCTACAGGTACCCATGTTAATTTCGGTGTGGGACGATGAATATGGTATTTCAGTACCAGCTGAATACCAGACAACCAAAGGGAGTATTTCTAAAATTCTGGCAGGCTTTCAGCGAACCAAAACCGAGAAGGGATACGAAATTTTTACCGTTAAAGGGTGGGATTACCTCACGCTTATAACGACTTACGAAAAAGCCGAAAAAGTTTGTCGCGAAGAACATGTGCCGGTGTTGGTTCACGTTACTGAAATGACGCAACCACAAGGGCATTCTACTTCCGGATCGCATGAACGCTATAAATCTAAAGAGCGATTAGCATGGGAGACAGAATTTGACTGTATTCGCAAATTGCGCTTGTGGTTAATCGAAAACGGTGCGGCATCTTCTGAAGAGTTGGATGGAATTGAGAAAGGGGCAAAAGCCACAGCGCGGGCAGCCAAAGAAGCAGCCTGGAAAGATTTCAATAAAGATATTCAGAAAGCACAAAAAGAGTTAGAGCAGATTCTGAATGAAGCTATTGCCGAACAACCCGGTATAGAAGACCTTGTTCTGGATCTTCGCAAAACAATCAATCCATTGTTGATGGACTCTGTTAAGGCAGCGCGTAAAGCAGCCAGACTATTGAGAGACAGTACATCAGAAACCCGCAGCCGGTTAGTGGCGTGGATAAAAAATTCGGAAGAGAAAAATTTTGATCGGTTTAGCTCATACCTGCATAGCCAATCGCAATGGTCGGCATTGAAAGTAAATCGGATTAACCCGATTTATAATGATAATTCACCTTTGGTGGATGGTCGTGAGATTCTGCAAGCCTGCTTCCGCGAAGCCCTGCAACGCGATCCCAGAGTTCTTGCTTTTGGTGAAGACGTAGGTAAGATTGGAGATGTAAATCAGGGGTTTGCCGGACTTCAACAAAAATTTGGTGAGTTGCGTGTAACGGATACCGGTATTCGTGAGTGTACCATTATTGGGCAAGGTATTGGCGCTGCTTTACGCGGATTAAGACCCATTGCAGAAGTTCAATATCTGGATTATCTGCTTTATGCTTTGCAAACACTATCCGATGATCTGGCGTGTTTGCAATACAGAACCAAAGGAGGGCAAAAGGCTCCGTTGATTGTAAGAACGCGCGGGCATAGACTGGAGGGCGTATGGCATGCCGGTTCGCCCATGGGTATGATATTGCATTCGCTGCGCGGTATGTATGTATTGGTGCCGCGCAACATGACTCAGGCGGCAGGGTTTTATAATACATTACTTCAATCCGATGATCCGGCTTTGATTGTGGAATGCCTCAATGGCTATCGGTTAAAAGAAAAATTACCGGCCAATATTGGCGAGTTTACTGTGCCTTTGGGCGAACCCGAAATACTGAAAGAGGGTACAGATATTACCGTGGTAACATACGGTTCAATGTGCCGCATAGTAATGGAAGCTGCTGCTGATCTTGAAGCGGTAGGAATTTCATGCGAAGTAATAGATGTGCAAACGTTGCTTCCTTTCGATTTAACACAGACTATTCTTCAATCCATAAAGAAGACAAACCGGGTTTTATTTACAGACGAAGATGTGCCCGGTGGCGCTACTGCGTTTATGATGCAGCAGGTGGTGGAAGGGCAGGGAGCATTTCAGTTTTTAGATTCTGTACCACGTACACTATCCGCAAAGGAACACCGCCCGGCTTATGGAACTGATGGAGATTATTTTTCGAAACCTGCAGCTGAAGATGTGTTTGAAGTGGTGTATTCATTATTTGAGGAATCCGAACCGAAAAAATACAAGCCCTTGTATTAAGAACGAAAAAAATTAGTGTGTTTAGAAACCTGATATGAATAAATTGTTAGTATTATTAATTTTTGGTTCCCTACCTGTTGATGCGCAGTGGGGTAATTGTGGGTCAATGTCTTTTGCATCAGAATTATGTGCTGGCTCATCAACTTCTATTATTGGGGTGCCAATCTCTGGTGCGACCTACTACCAATGGGTGTTATACAATGCTGTATCAGGAACTTATTTATCTAATTATATAACAGCTTCACCTAGTAACACCTTATTTACATCCGCTTCGCAAACAGGAACTACTGCCTGGGATGTAAGTGCCCTCAATAGTGAAGGGGTAAAAATCGGGATGTGTGGAGGGACCGTGATAATAAAATCAGGTGCACCGAAAATTCCGAGTATTGCTTGGAGTGGAAATTTGTGTATTGAGCAGTCGAGAACCTATACCTGTTCAAGTGGTGCGACTACTTATTCATGGGAGGTAATGGAAATAGCATACACTCAAACTACATCTACTAATCAACTTAATTTATCAGGGAGTATATTTAGTAATAGCGGTCTCTACACACTCCGCGTTAAGGGTAATAATTCATGTGGATCTAGCGATTGGCGAACAGCAACAATTCAAGTTGTTTCTGGGTGTGCCCCGTATTAAGAATAAAGACAACTATTAGAACGTTATTTCAGGCGTTTCTATAATGTTACTTCTGTTTAGTGCCCTATCTTTAATTTGAATTCTGAATTTTAATGTTTTTAGGCTGAACTGAGTTCTAAGAAAGGGTGAACCAATTCTAAAGCGGATTACACCTTCAAGAGGAGAACCTGGACGGTCAGAGAACAAAATTGGAAAGCGACCGTCAAATGAGATGCCACAATTTGGGAAGTCAAATTCCTTAGTGAAATCAAACTCTGTAAATGAGCCATTTAGATTTTTTACTAAAAAATCTATTTCAAAATTGTTATGATCAGAATTACGTTCAATAAAGATTGTATCTGTAATAATTCCATTATTAAAAACCCTCTGCCAATTAATGCAGTTATAGGGTTTCGTCATGTCAGGCAAATTTGCATATTCGGGATTAGTGCGCTTGTCAGAATATCTGATTGGTGTTTGATCAGGCTTGAGAATAATGAATTTACTGGTATAGCAACCGGTAGTTCCCGAGCAAGTGGCACCGGTATCCACTATTCCGTATTCACCGGTCTCGGAACTTCGGTATAACGCATGCACCTTACCTTGAAAGCAAATCAGATTGTCGTTACCGCTTAAGAAACAACCTGTTTCTGAAGTTTCAAGTCCCAGGTCGCCATTGCCATCCTTAAATGAAATAAAAAACGTAAGAGAATCAATGCCATCCACACGTTTGTAGACCATATTCTCAAACTCAATTTGAGGAATATCAGAATACTCTGGCTGTTCAAAACAGCCACCAATTGCGAATGCAATTAAATTAAATAGGAGAATCTTGCTTATCCCTCTCATTTTTTACTTTTATGCTTTGTAAAGTAAACAACGCCTGAACACATTCAAAAATTTTGAAACCGATTTGTATGCTGTTAACGACAGCAACTTCGAGGATATTGCAATCCGCCTTTTTCACTTTCAGGCTGAACATGCACCGGTTTATAAGCACTTCCTTCAAAATCTGAACGTAAACCCCTCCAAAATCAACCGGCTGGACGGCATCCCTTTTTTCCCCATCAGTTTCTTTAAGACACAAAAAATACAAACCGGGTTGTGGACACCCGAAACAGAATTTACCAGTAGCGGAACAACCGGAATGCAAACCAGCAGGCATTTGGTGGCTGATTTAAATTTTTATCTGCGGCATGCTGAAAAAACATTTGAGCGGTTTTATGGTTCGCTGCAGCACTATCACATTCTTGCGCTATTGCCCGCTTACCTCGAGCGAACAGGATCATCGCTTACAGCCATGATGGATCACTTTATCCGGCAAAGCAAATCTGTCCACTCCGGCTTTTATCTCTACAACCACAAACAATTAATTGAAAAAATAGAGGCATTGAAATCGGGCACGCGTAAAATACTATTGTGGGGTGTTTCGTTTGCTTTGTTAGACCTTGCAGAACTGGTTGAGCTTGATCTTAGCCGTGCTATTGTTATGGAAACAGGTGGAATGAAGGGTAGGAGGCTGGAATTAACCAGGCAGGAGTTACATACCTTTCTAAGTCAAAGGTTTAACACCCCTGTTATTCATTCGGAATATGGTATGACCGAGTTAATGTCACAAGCTTATTCAGCGGGTAGAGGTTACTACAAATTACCCCCCTGGATGAAAGTTGTTATTCGGGAAATTAATGACCCCTTTAGCTATCTCCTGAATCGGGCCGGGGGGATCAATGTGGTGGATTTAGCGAATTTTCATTCCTGCGCCTTTATTGAAACCCAGGATTTAGGAAAAACGACTGAAACTGGCGAATTTGAGATTTTAGGCAGGATGGATAATAGCGATGTGAGGGGTTGTAATTTATTGGTTGAATAGTCGATTTTGTCGATAAACAGCAATTTTGGTACATACTATTTGGATGATTTTAAAAGATTGATATTTTTGTTCCTTTAAACCACTGGTTATGAAGAAAATTCTCGCTTTTGCAGCCCTTCTTGCTTTCCTTACTTCGTGCAGCCAATACACCTGCCCTACGTACAGCAAGAAAGAAGTGAAAAAGCCTACCGAAAGCCGCATTTAAGCGCTTACAGGTATTTTTTTACCTCTTCTGGTCCTATAGCGGCCCCATCGCTCATTATTACCAGCCTTTCTACTACATTTCGTAATTCGCGAATGTTACCCGTCCATGTGTGCGTTTGTAAAATCGCAAGTGCGTCTTTTGCAATTTCTTTCTTCTTGTTTCCGTAATCTGAGGCAATATCCGTCAGAAACTTTTCAGTTAGCGCAGGGATATCATCCAGACGCTCGTTTAGCGAAGGTACCTTTATAACAATTACCGAAAGCCTGTGGTACAAATCTTCACGAAAGCGATTTTCGGCAATTTCTTTTTTAAGGTCTTTGTTGGTAGCGGCTACTATGCGCACGTTTACCGAAATGTCCTTTTCGCCACCAACCCGGGTAATCTTGTTTTCCTGTAAAGCGCGTAAAACTTTTGCCTGAGCAGCAGCCCCCATGTCTCCAATCTCATCCAGAAATAGCGTACCGCCTTCTGCTTGTTCAAATTTTCCAAGTTTCTGTTTGATAGCCGATGTGAACGATCCTTTTTCGTGACCAAATAATTCACTTTCAATTAACTCAGAAGGAATGGCCGCACAGTTTACTTCAACAAATGGGCCCTGGTTGCGCGAACTCAGTTCATGAAGTTGCCGGGCCACCAGCTCTTTTCCTGCACCATTTGGCCCGGTAATTAAAACGCGTGCTTCGGTGGGCGCAACCTTTTCAATCATCTGCTTTACATTCATCAACCCTTCCGAACTTCCAATGATTTCGTATTTGCCCGATACTTTTTTCTTTAGAATTTTAGTTTCGCGCACTAGGTTGTTTTTATCTAATGCGTTTCGCAGTGTAATTAAAAGCCTATTCAGGTCGGGTGGTTTTTGCAGAAAATCATAAGCCCCCAGCTTGGTGGCATCCACAGCCAGTTCGGTAGAACCATGTGCCGATATCATAATAAAGGTTGCGGGGTTGCCTTTTGCCTTTGCCTGTTGCAATACTTCCATGCCATCTGTTTTGGGCATTTTAACATCGCAAAACACTACATCGTATGCTGTGCTTTCCAGTTTAGATAACCCCTCCTGGCCATCTTTAGCCTCGTCTATTTCCAATTTAAGTTCTTTCTGGTCTTTGAGGATGTCTTTTAATACTGCACGTATGCTGGCTTCATCTTCAATAAGTAAAACTTTGGGCACGGGTAATGTTGTTTAATTTATATGTAAAAAAATGCAAGCCTGTAAGCCGGGTTCTGTACTTCTGCCAAATACATGGAAGAAGTGCTTATCATTTATCTGGCCCGTGTGTTGCCACGCGGATCGAGCAGCCTACCCAACCCCGATGGAATACCGAAGTATTCTTTTGAGCGAGCCGCTCTTAACCGGGGCCTATTTGGCCTTTCAACTCGTAAGGTTTACCATGCCCCCAGTGTCGCCATTGGGGCGGTGGGCTCTTACTCCACCTTTTCACCTTTTCCTCATCCCAACAAAGTTGGGGCGGGGTAGTTTATTTTCTGTGGCACTATCTGTTCCCGTCCCGATAGCTATCGGGATCGGGACCTTCCTGTTAGGAAGTACGATGCTCTGTGTTGCCCGGACTTTCCTCCCCGATCCTGATAGCTATCGGGATTCGGGGCGATAAGCCGGCTTGCATAGCAAATTTACGGGATTGAGCGGGAAATCCGTGATTTTTAATGAATGTCTGAATCCGTGAGTTTTAACTCGTATTGATCGGCCAGATTGGCTACTTCTTGCAACATTTCGGTTAACGTGCCTTCGGTTGTGGCATCTACAGCGGTAACTGCTTCTATTTGAAGATGGTTTTCATTTACCACAAACCGGCAATAGTTAAAGTAAGCAGCTTGTTCTAACAACATTTTGTAGTCGAGTGAATGTTTAATGGTGCAAACCTTTGAATTAAGGGTTATAAGACTGCGGTTATAAAGTTCATTTTTCCGGATGGTGCCAATTACCGTTTGAAAGCGATTACCGGATACAGGCATGATAATAATAGAGTGGCTGGGGTCATATTGAGTAAACTGACCACCAATCTGGTCGGCATACTTTTTCATGAAAGCGGTTAGGTCCATACATGTAGGGTTAGGTTTCCGAAGATAAGAAATCTAAACGGAATGAAAAATAAAAGAAATGACCTTTGATTCACCCCCGCCCTTGTTGGTGTTGCGCGCGGGCAAGGGTGGGTTGATTTCACCAACAAGCGAGATGAACGTTGATAACAGGTACAGGTTAGTAACAAAATTGTTGTTGGTGAGCATGCGCATAAGCCCTCGCACAAACACCAACAATGGCAAGAGGAACGTTACCCGCGATCCGCTGTAATCAAAAATAAAACCAATGGCCTTTGGTTTTATGTTGTGAAAATTCGATAGCAGGTGCCGGCAACCGCACCATATTGGCAACATAAATCAAGGTGTTAAGCACTTTGCTTTTCGATTTGAAAGCAGTTAAATCAAAGTCGACACCAACAAAAAATTTACGATATGGATTATAGCCGGCATTGCGATTACTTGCATCGGTTGCATAAACCATGCCTTCGGCACCCATACCCAACGAAAAATTTAACCATTTTGGAAAACGCATGAACTTGTCCATATCTACACTTAACCACTGCGTTTGGCCATTATAGTCTTTCAACATTTCTTCGGCAAGCCCATGGCCAAGTAAGGATGGTCTTATAGGGGCGTATCGGGTTCGGTGAAATGAATATTTTGGATAGATGCGGGTTTCATTCCAAAGCGCCTGTTGCCCCCAATACAATCCGGTACCAGCTGCATTAGCCACTACATCAGATACGGATGCACCATATCCCGCTGAGAATCCATCCAGCACTTCAATGGATGACATAATCCCTAAACTGATTAAAGATCCCAACCGATCTGACTTTTGTTTTGACATTCCGCTCCATTGCCAGGTAGCTGAACTGATAGCGGATATTTGAAAAGCTGAAAACGTATGGCCTAGTTTATCCATCTGTTTCCACTCGCGGGCATCGTTAAAAAATCTGAACGACTGGCGATTGGATTGGCTATACCATGCAGCGGTAAGCGCAACCATACTACCGGTATATGCGCCAGACGATCCGATAATTACCGCTTTTTGTCTCTTCTTATACAGGTGTTGGAGTGAATCGGGTTGAGCGATTACAACTTGGGTACATAGTATAAGAAGAAACAAAATTTTACTCGATCTGATCATCCTGCTCGGTATCGGGTGTAAGATTAAGTTGCTTGCGCCTGCGCTCGCGTGTGGAACGCAGCAAATCTTTTATGTTGTTAAAACTTTGGGTATGCAACAAACTAACTCCGGTGGTAACGGCAGTCTGGGCACCCAGTGTGTTGGTTAGCTGGTTAAAATTAGAACGGCTATACATCTTCACTTTAAATTTTCCGTCAGGGGTAAGCAGGTAATCAATTGTCCAGTCGCCAATCATGTTAGCTGCACTTGATTGATTGGTTTGATTTCCAAATGTGCCATCGCGTGTAACGCGCAAGCGGCCATTTAAAAATGAGTAAGAAAGGCGTAATTGAAAGGTATTAAACGCTTCCTGATCCATGGCGCCAATATCAAGATCAATTTCAAGATTCTGATCTACCTGGGTAAGCCAATAGCTTAGTTGATTGGAGAGCAGCTCGCTCACACTATTGGATATCGAACCGCTTGTACTAAATGAATCGTGTGGAGAAAATCTGCGCAGAATAATGAGGCTAAACACCTGTCGTTTTAGTTCCTGCTCGTCCAGCTTGGCTTTAAATGCTTTGAATGCAAAATTCAGTTGCACATTTGTTCCGTTATCGGCTGTTACATTATCAGGAAGGTTTTTGGCGTCAATATCAAATGCAATTTGAGGCGAAAGCATGGGGCCATCCAGCTCCAGTAAAACCTCTACCGGGTATTTTCTGCGAACCTGTGCCGAAGCCTGAGTCTGTTCGCTTTGATCGGGAAGGATAGGCCCTAACGAAGCCATCTGTCTGTAGCGGGCATTCAGATCTAATACACCGCCATACGGATCGCCATACCAACTGATGCGGCTACCTTTTGTAATGGCAAATTCCTTATTAATAATATCATATAGCGTGAAGTTGTAATACCCTTGCTCAAATTCGTATAGTCCAAACATATTGAATTCACCTTTGGTATCTATTTGTAGTTTGATATCGCCATTTCCATATCCACGAATAATATCTCCGGATTTAATATCAAAAATAATTTCGGTGTAGGCATCGGGTGTAATGTCAAGATTTAAATCCAGAATGATTCCACCTGGTTCACTACTGGCTTTACTGTTTTCTTTCTTTGTAGCTACCGGTGTATCGCTAAAGTGAACAAAGTTTATGAAATCACTTTTTTCTACAGACTCAGATCCGCTTATGGGAATAAATACCCGTGTGTTTTTTGAGGTACGTGCGGTGGCCGAAATTTTTATATTGTTAAGCGGCCCCAGCATGTTTAGGTTTCCACTGCCATAGGCCTGGCCGTAGAACAAGCTATTGTCTTTGCTTGTTGTATTTAACAACTGAAAGGTAGAAAAGGATGCATCGAGGTTTATTCTGAATCGGGAGAAATTCCGGTGGGTGAGGTATCCATCCAGTATTCCTTTGTTTTTTAATCCATCATAAAGAGTAAAATCATTAAAGATAATTTTGTTGGGTGTCATGGCCAGCGTGCCATCAAATGTGTAAAGGGTTTTGAGGTAATCGATCATAATCTGGCCACGTGCAATTTTTCCCTCACCTTGTATTAAGGGCTGTGCAAAGGTTCCGGTTAGTTCATACTTCCCCGTAAGGGTTCCGTCCATTCTTGAGAAAATACCCTTCAGAAACGGTTCTATTATTTTGAGGTTTGTTTCTTCTAAAGTAGCGTTAATTGAAAGTGGACTCTTTTTATCGTCAGGGTTATACGTACCCGTTAAGTTTAATGTACGGATATTTAAGCGGTCAATGTAAAAATCAATCAGAAATTGTTTAATCTCCTTATCCCACAAAGTAGAGCCTGTAACATCGCCCACCAGAAATTTATCCACTTCAAGGTTTTTAATTTTTACATTGTTTTGAAGTGCAAAGTCGCTATACAAACCTTTTATCTCAACAAAGCCATCAATTATACCACTTAGCGGAGTAGGACTGATGGAGTTTAGAATTTTTAAATCAAAATTAGAGAGCGTAAGAACCAATGGTTCGGTTGAGTCTTTAGAGATTTCTCCGTTTAATAGTGCAGACTCATTGTCGTGAAATAGTTTGAGGTTATTAATCTTCCACTCACTTCCCTTTACGAGTGTATAGTTTTCGGCATCAATCTGCCATGATTTTTCAAGTATATGTAGCCGCGATGGAAGTATTTTAATTTTTGTACTGTCTGCTAAAAAATCTATTTCTGATTGCAGGCGTACATAGTTGGTTGTTCCTTCCTGATCAAAATCTAAACCAAAATCTATATGATCTTCGTCCCAAACGGCTTCTGCAAATAATTCTTTAGTTGTAAAATTTTTAGCAAGGTGTTGCCTTCCCGATTCTAGTGAGAGTACCGCCAGTACCCGGCTGCTATCGCGAATTTTAGAACCTGAGAATTCAATCTCATTATCAAAAAAATGTTTTCCGTTATACGTTACGGTGTCGATGCGCGAGAGCGCCTGTAGCCGCGAGGTAAAGCCATTGCTAAAGGAGCCTTCAATCCGACTTTCTTCTGAAAGGGCAAGTGGCAGATTTACCAGATTAAGAAGTGGGTTAATATCTTTCAGGTCGATGAAAAAATTAACCTGATACTCCTGGCTGGTTTTGCGTTTTTTAGAATAGTATGCGGAAAGTTCCTCTTTGTTGTTGCGAAGGTTAAGATTAAATTCTTTGCTTAATTTTTGTAAATCGCTAAAGAGCGAAGAAAGATAAAAAGCACCTGTAAGACTGGCATCGGCAAACGAGCTATGCAAACTTAAGTTGCGAATGCTGTCATCCAAAGACGATCGAATCAACACATTATCGATATTCATAGCCTGGTTGTTGAACTCGATATGACTTTGTGAGAGTTGGGCTCGCCCGAAGAGGCTATCCAGTTTTAAGCCTTTAATATCAATGTCAATATTTGATTTTAGAAAAATATGATCGCGTGTTAAACCAATTGGCCGGGTAAGCAGGGTATCTAGTTGAGCTTTTATTTTTATTACCTGCTGCCCGGGTCTTATGTTTATTCCGCCCATGGCCCGTAGTTGAAGGTGGGGATCGTCAATAGATACAATACCATTAAAGAGCTCGCGGGCAAAGCGGGCATCGGTAGCAATATTGGTATAATTGTAATTTCGTATACCAATAGATTGAATCTTTCCGGCAAGATTAAAGTCGGCTGTTTCTTGTGTAAGCCCCTTGCCTTTTATGCGCCCGGCCAACGTTACCTTCTGAAACGTAGCCGTATCTTGAAACACCATTCCGAGATCGAACTGGTTGAGGGTAAGGTTACCACTATAGGTGGATTGGTTAACATGTTGTTGATCGATCTTCAGGTTTATGTCTGAAATAATTTGCCCAAAAGCACCACGGAAATTACCGTTTGCAACAAAGTCATCAATAAAGCCTGTAAACTTTCCAACAAGATTAAACCTTCCAAAGGGTTGCAAAATGGTATTGATGTTGTTGGGAAACAGAAAAGCAAGATCGTTTATAAAAATGTTTCCCGATTTAATATCCAGATTAATAAAGGTTTCATTAAGAACAGGCAACCCATCCAACTGAAGTTTGCCGGCAACATTAGTTTCGCCAGAGGTAAGATCCATGTTCTGCACCGTTAACCGGTTTATGCGTCCGCTAACCTGTCCCGATAGGGTAATGGGTTCGGGCAGACGTTTAAGTCCTGGTGTAAACTGAGCCAGGTCGGCCGGATAAATTATCACCTTACGAAGGCTGGCCTTAAGATTTACTTTGTTATTGAAATCATTCAGGTCGGCCAATGATTTGTATTTAAACTGAATCGTATCGCTAAGTTTACTTTCGCCAATCCGGGCGTTCAGGTTCAGAAAATCCATTCCGGTTTGCGATAACCTGAAAAACGTTGAGAAGTTGTGTACCGGTAGGGAACAGTTTTTTTCTTCACCTACCAGCGTATTGAGTTTTAACTCGATGGTGTCGCCAATTACTTTAAAATTGTTGGCTTGCGCCTCGTCAATAAATAAATTGATGTGATTGTAGTCGAACGCGTTTTTAATAGAGTCTTTCTGGTCGTCATGTAACTTAAAGTCGGTGCGATAAATCAGAATTTCACCGATATTAATGTGTTTGCCCCCTCCCTTACCACCTCCACCTGCAAACTGTTTATTAATTTCGGCAATGAAGAGATTAATATTTAAGTCGCGCAGGGAGTCTGGTTTGTCTATTTTAAAGAGTTTTACCTGAGCACCTTCAAGTAAGACAGCGTCAAGATTAATATCATTATTGTTGAGTAGTGTTGATAAGCTGAAGTTGACCAGAAGTTTATCGGTACCAATCATGGTGTTGCCGGCCGGGTCCGTTACAGTAAGTCCGCTAAGTTCAAGGCGATCGTACCACACCAGGTTTACACGCGAGTAGTTGATTGTAAAACCAGAGATTCGGGAAAAGTTTTTGGTGAGTTGCTGAGCAATACTTTTTTGAACAGCAGGGATTTGCAGGATAAAAAAGCTACCAATTACAAAGACAAGAATAAAATAGGTGGCGTAAAGCAGCAAGCGCCTAAACCACATAAACAGACGATTTTTAATAACTTGCAGTTTCATTTACTGTTAGCATGCAACCTGTAATTCTTGCCATTGAATCTTCCTGCGATGAAACCTCCGCATCGATAATACAAGCCGGCAAGGTACTTAATAATGTAATTGCCTCACAAACAGTACACCAGAAATATGGTGGCGTGGTGCCAGAGCTTGCTTCGCGGGCACATCAACAACTAATTCATCAGGTTGTTAACGAAGCGTTAACTTCGGCAGGTATCCAAACTAACCAATTAAATGCTATTGCATTTACCCGGGGGCCTGGGTTACTGGGTTCTTTGCTGGTTGGGGTTTCGTTTGCTAAAGGCATGGCACTTGGGTTACAGCTTCCGTTGATCGAGGTAAACCATATGGAGGCACATGTATTAGCACATTTTATTGATGAACCCCGGCCTACTTTTCCGTTTTTGTGCCTTACAGTAAGTGGTGGCCATACCCAACTGGTGGTAGTGCATGATTTTTTGAACATGGAAGTGATAGGTGAAACCCGCGATGATGCCATTGGTGAAGCCTTTGATAAGGCAGCCAAAATGATGGAGTTTCCATACCCGGGCGGACCATTAATCGATAAGTATGCACAATATGGTAACCCGAAAGCTTTTACTTTTCCGCATACTTCAATTCCGGGGTTGGATTTTTCGTTTAGTGGAATTAAAACAGCATTTCTTTATTTTTTGCGCGACCATAAGAAAAATGAACCCCGTTTTGTAGAACTATTTGGCCCTGATATTTGTGCCAGCCTGCAGGCTCATTTAGTTGCTATGGTAATGGAAAAGTTAAAATTGGCTGTGGCTCAAACCGGAATTAATCGTGTGGCTATTGCCGGTGGGGTAGCGGCAAACTCTGGCTTACGTAAAAGTATGCAAAAGCAGGCGCAACAATCGGGGTGGAGTGTGTTTATACCAAAATTTGAATATTGTACAGATAATGCAGCAATGATCGCCACTGCGGCCCATTATAAATATCTTGCCAAACGTTTTGCATCTTTGGATGTAGCACCATTAGCCAATCTGGCTATTGGTGATTAAAATTATTATTTCTTGTGAAGAATATTTTTAAACCAGGAGACCAAAAGCATTACCGGGTGCGCGTTACCGAAAGCGATTGTGCAGCTTTTCAGGGCAAACTGGTTCATCCGGTTTATGCCACTTTTGCCTTGGCCCGCGATTTTGAATGGTCGTCTCGGCTTTTTTTTCTGGAAATGAAAGATGAAGATGAAGAAGGTGTAGGGACAATGCTTTCAATAGAACATAAAAGTATGGCGCGCCCTGGCGATGAAGTAATGATTACTGCCACAGTAGAAACTATAAATGGAAATGAATTGATTTGTTCAATAGAAGCCATATGCAATAACCACCTTGTGGCTACCGGAAAAACAGGGCAAAAGATGTTAAAAAAAGAAAAGTTATACCGATTAATGAATAACGTGTAGTATGGCTGAGAAACGGTTTTCGAATACAGTTAACGTGCGCAACAAGCAAGCAACATTTAATTATGAGTTGCTCGATAAATTTATTGCCGGCATAGTATTACGGGGCACAGAAATAAAATCAATTCGCGAAGGAAAAGTGAATTTACAGGATGGATATTGTTATTTTAGCAAAGGCGAAATGTTTGTGAAGGGGATAAGTATAACACCTTATGCACAAGGAACTCACTACAATCATGAAGCCGGCCGCGAAAGAAAGGTATTAATGAAAAAAGCAGAGCTTATAAAGTTGGAGGCAAAAACTGAAGAGAAGGGTCTGGCGTTAATTCCAGTACGATTGTTTATTAATGACAGAGGATTAGCAAAGCTGGAGATTGGCCTGGGGCGTGGAAAAAAGACACACGATAAGCGTGAGAGTATAAAAGAACGGGATGTGAAACGGGAATTGAACCGAATTAAAATTCGATAATATAAAATGGATGTACTAGGTTATGGAGTTTGCAGATTAGCCCTGGTGCCGGTGCGCCTGGGCCCCGAAGAGCAAGCTCCGCAAGTAACACAACTGTTGTTTGGCGACCACTACGAAATGTTAAAGGTGGACGAAAGGCGCAATCGTATTTTAATTCGGGTACACATGGATGCTACCGAAGGTTGGATTGATGCCAGCCAGCATCATGGTATTACACACGATTATTTTGAGCAGATAAACCTCGCTAATTTTAAAATTACTACCGATCTGACCTGCGGTATTCTGTACAAAAAAAGCCCGCTTACTATTTTGTTAGGTAGTATTGTACCCATTTCCAATTCTGAATTGTTTAAGATGGAAGAGCAATTTGCTTTTAATGGCGAATCCAAAAGCCTGGGGCAAAAACGGGAATTTGAGTTTGTAAAAAACATTGCCCAAAAATACCTGAACGCACCACAGGTTGCAGGAGGCAAGAGCCCGTTTGGTATCGATCCATCAGGCTTTATACAAATGGTTATGAAGATTGCAGGTTACCCCATAAGCCGGTTGGCCCAGCAACAAATTAATGAAGGGAATAAGCTTACGTTGGAAGAAAGTAAACCTGGAGACGTAGCTTTTTTCAAAACATCCAACCCGGAATTACACACGGGTATAGTGTTGGATGATCGAAAAATAATCCATGCAGATGGGAGAGTGCGTATAGACCAGCTCAATGACGAGGGTATTATAAACTCAGATACCAAAACCTGTACACATCAACTGGTAGGAATCCGCAGGTATATCAATGCGAACGGAAATATGGCTGTGTAGTTCAGGGCGTGTGGTTAAACCGTCACTCAACGTGGTGGCCACGCACAATTACCCGCTCGTGTTACCGCCCCTTACGGAAGAAGGTATCTCGTATCTTTCCTTGCAGGATATTTCGGCCATGAAGTTGAATGCCATCAGCAATTCGGGCAAGCGGTTGAAAGATTTTATAGACGTTTATTTCCTGCTGGAACGTTTTTCGTTAACCGAAATGATTGACTTTTACACCGTAAAATATCCCAACTTTAACCCGATTATACCGCTACGGGCAGTAAGTTATTTTGACGACATTGATCCTAACCTCGACCCGCCTAAACTGAATCATAAGTTACCCCTGTCAGAAATCAAAAAGCGCATTACAGACAGCGTACTTCATTCGAGGAAAAAATTCGGATGATGTTTTGCCACAGGCTTACAACTGTGGGCACGGGTTTGCTCTCTTATAGCCGCACTTGATAAACCCAAACTTTGGGTTTATCTTTCCCAATATGAATAACAGGGTATTGGTATTAAATCAAGACGATAGCCCGCTTATGGTGTGTTCGGTTCAGCGGGCATTTGTGTTGGTTTATATGAATAAGAGCGAATTGGTACGTCCGGCAAACGGGTATCGCATTCATTCCATTACCCAATCGTACCCTATGCCTTCGGTTATCCGGTTAAACCGGTATGTAAATGCACCTTATAAGGGAGTAAGCCTTACCCGGCAAAATGTTTTTAAGCGCGATAACTTTGAGTGTCAGTATTGTGGCACGCACAAAGACCTAACGCTCGATCACGTAATGCCTAGTTCGCGCGGAGGCGCTCATGCCTGGACTAATCTGGCCACAGCCTGCAAACGGTGCAACGCCCGCAAAGGAGATTTTACACCAGACGAAGCAGGTATGGAACTAAAACGTAAACCATACAAGCCATCCTACTCATTGTTTTTACGCAATGGAAACAATACACTTACCGAGTGGGATGAATACCTGGCTTGATTTAACTAAACCTTAACGTAAAAGTTGTACGTACATCAGGTTCTGATTGAACGGTTAATGTACCATTATGCATCTGCATAATTTGCCTGGATAACGCAAGCCCAATACCCGAACCGGTTTTTTTTGTGGTGAAGAACGGAACAAAAATTCGTTCTATCGCTTCGGGAATAATGCCCGGGCCATTATCTGTAACTTCAATACAAACCGCATTATCCCTGGTTAACCCTTTTAGTAAGATGTGCGAATGTGAATTATTTTCTGAAGCCTCCATGGCATTTTTAATCAGGTTGATGAGTACCTGTTCAATCATTTCGGCATCGGCTTGTATAGTAAGGTAATCCGATTCGCAAACGCTTTCAAATTGAATGGCTGTCTTTTTTAACTCAGGCTTCATGAGTTGCGAAACCTTTTCAATCAGATCTTTTAACAGGATGCTTTTTAATTTTGGTTGAGGTACTGAGGTGTATTCCCTATAGGCATCTATAAATTTTATTAATCCTTTACTTCGGCCTTCAATAGTTGCCAGCCCTTCGCGCAAATCTTCTGCCCCTTCAGGTTTTAATTCGTAATGCAATTCTTTTTTGATCAGATCATGGTCCAGAATTTCGCGTAGGGTAGAAGTAAGCGATGAGATGGGCGTTATTGAGTTCATGATCTCGTGGCGCAACACCCGGGTAAGATTTTGCCAGGCTTCCAGTTCCTGCTTTTGTAATTCGGTTTGAATGTTTTGTAAGGTTACCAATTTCACGTGCCCGCCCCTAATGCGCAACTCGGTTGCCTGCAACGTAAGAAGCACATCGGCACCGCCTTTATATAATACACTTTTGCCCGCCTCCACTTCCATTAAGGCTTCAAACAACCTGGCGTTGCGTAAGGTTAATTCCTTTATGTTTTTAATAGTATTGATGCCAATAAATTTTCGGGCAATAGGGTTAATGAGTTGAACTTCGCCCTCCGGGTCGAACGAAATTATACCGGTACGTACTTGTTGTACAATTGTGTTAAGGTACTGCCAGTGTTCTTCTTTTTCGGTGCGTGCTTTTCGAAACGCCTCCATTACTTCATTAAAGGCTGTATTCAAATCGCGAAAGCTCTTACCTAACTTATTATCATGAGCAAAACCCGAAATAAAATCAGAGTACCGTACCGATTCCAGAAAACGCGTAAGCTTTCGATTGGTTTGTGATAAAAACCGATAGAGTTCTATGAGTTGCCCGATTATGATAACCAGCATTAAGCCGGCAGCAAAAATCATATTAGGGTGGGTAACCATATACACCAATAGGGCCATGGTAAGCCCGATGAGCACCACCCGAAATGCAACCTTAAACCGAAAATCGTTAAAAGCCATCTATTCTATTTCAAAATTATTGTTGGCAGTTGCCTGTTACCGGTAACCGGAAACGTGTAACCGGTAACCATTTTATAGTCCGTGTTTTTCTAACCTTCTGTATAGCGATGATCGGGTAAGACCTAATTCGGCTGCTGCCTGGGTAATGTTGCCATTGTATTTTTTCAATACTTTACGGATTAGTAATTTCTCAACTTCATCCAGGTTAAACTGATCGAGGTTGATTTGCTGATCGCCCTCCCGGGCAGTGGGGCTGTTGAAATTAAAATCCTCAGGTTGCAGAACTGTACCATTACTTAAAATGATTGCTCGCTCAAGCGCATGTTGTAACTCCCGAATGTTTCCCGGCCAGGGATGTTTACTCATGCGCGTCATGGCGGCTTCGCTTATTTTGTTTACACTTTTTCCATACCGTGAGGCGTAGTGTTTTAAAAAATGCTGAGCCAGCAGGGGTATATCTTCAATGCGTTCGCGCAAGGGAGGAATTTCAATTTCAATTGTATTAATGCGGTACAATAAATCTTGCCTGAAACGGTTTTCTTTTACCATTTCGTACAACGGCATATTGGTAGCGCATATTAACCGCAGGTCTATAATTGTGTCTTTGTTAGATCCTACCCGGCTTACCCGTTTATTCTGAATAGCGGTAAGTAGTTTGGCTTGCAAAGGCATAGACAGGTTTCCGATTTCATCTAAAAACAAACTTCCCTGATTGGCTAACTCAAAACGGCCGGGCCTGTCTTCTTTGGCATCGGTAAAGGATCCTTTCTTATGGCCAAAGAGTTCGCTTTCAAAAAGTGTTTCGGTAATAGACCCCAGATCAACACTCACAAACGATTCGTTCTTACGGGCTGAGTTACGATGAATGGCTCGTGCAATTAATTCTTTACCCGTTCCGTTTTCACCCAGTATCAATACGTTTGCATCGGTTTGGGCTACGCGTTCTATGGTTTGAAAAATGCGCAACATAGCCTGGCTTTGTCCTATTATGTCGCTGTATTTTTCGTTTATAGATTGGTTAATCTCCTGATTTTTAGTTTTGAGTGTTTGCACCTGATCGCGCGATTCGCGCAAACGCATGGATGAATAGATGGTGGCCAACAGTTTTTCATTCTCCCATGGTTTCAACACAAAATCGGTTGCACCGGCTTTAATTGCCTTAACGGCCATTTGCACATCGCCATACGCGGTAATAAGTACCACCACAGCCGATGGATCGATGCTTAGAATTTTTTCGAGCCAGTAATACCCTTCGCTTCCGCTGCTTACATCTTTGGTAAAGTTCATATCGAGCAGAATTACATCGTACTCTTCATTGCTCATCAGTGCAGGAATAGCCTCCGGGTTCTTCTCTACATCTACTTGCGCTACGTGCCGCTTCAGGTACATTTTAGCAGCTTTCAACAAGTCTTCGTTGTCATCAACAATAAGAATTTTGCCGTGTTTGGATTCTGACATACAGGTAAAAGATGGTTTATAGCGTTCGCCAGTGGGCAATATTAGTACCGAAATCGGAACAGCCCTGTTTATGACGTTTTCTAATGTTTTGCAGATTTAAAGATACAATTTTACGTCCGCAATCGGACATATCCGTTCACATCTGAACTTAAAAAAATTAAAAATCGATCGCAAAAGGGCATTTTGATGGCTTTAATCCGGTTGGCACACTTGTTGGCAACGGAGCAGGCAGAAATCATTTTGATTCTTTTTGTTTTTACCCCATGGATAAGAAAATTGCTAAGAAGACCTGGACTGTTAAGCGAATTGCTACGTACGGAGGTATTGCCCTGCTGGTGGGGTTTGTGGTTTACCAGTTTATTTTTGCGGATCGCAGATCGACTTTTAAAACCGATAAGGATAAACTTACCATCGCCACGGTAAAACGGGGTGAGTTCAAAGAGTTTATCCCTCAAACCGGAACCGTAGAACCTGCGCGCACCGTTTACCTGGATGCAATTGAAGGCGGTAACATTAAACGAATTGTAAGCGAAAGCGGTAAAATGTTAAAAGATGGCGATGTGATTCTGGAGCTTACAAACCTGAATCGCGAATTGTCGGTACTTCAGCAAGAAGCTTCTTTCAACGAAAGTATTAACCGTGCACGGGAAACAAAACTTCAGATTATGCGAAATGACCTGGAGCAGCAGCAACAACTGGCTTTGATTGATAATCAATTGCAGATTCTTGAACCCCAGTATAAAAGACAGAAGCAACTGTACGAAAAGAAACTGATTGCCAAGCAGGAGTTTGAACAAACGGAAGCAAACTACAAATACAACCTGGAACGAAAGAAGATTACCTATCAGGCTTACCGTGCCGACTCCATTGATCGGATTCGTCAGTTGAAATTTACAGCAGAGTCGGAGCAGAAGATGATGGTAAGTTTGAATAACCTTTCTAAAATTCTCGATAACCTGGTAATTCGTGCGCCTATTGATGGCCAGCTTTCTACACCCCATTGGGAGATTGGGCAAGCGGTAACTACCGGCCAGCGATTAGGCCAGGTAGATATTGTTGGCAGCTTTAAGGTGCGCGTGCCTATTGATGAATTGTATTTGCCCAAAATTTCGGTTGGCTTACCCGCATCAACCAGTTTTGCAAACAAAGATTATATACTTGCTATCACGTACATCTATCCAACCATACAAAATGGAAGGTTTGAGGTGGATATGGAATTTCAAGGCGATACTCCGCAAGGAATTCGCAGGGGGCAATCGTTGCGCATGCGCATTGAGTTAGGCCAGGCTTCGGAAGAGTTACTGCTGCCGGTAGGCGGATTTTATAAAGACACCGGAGGCAATTGGGTGTTTGTATTAGACAGCGACAATAAAGCGGTGCGCAGAAATATTAAACTTGGCCGCAAGAACAGCGAAAATTTTGAAGTACTGGAAGGATTGCAGCCGGGCGACCGTGTGATAACCTCTTCGTACGAGAATTTTGGAAACAATGAAGTATTAATTCTAAACTAGGTGCAACTATTTGTAAAAACTGGCGTCTAATAGAATGATTTTAATGAGAAGCGTAACTTTTTAAAAAATTTCAAGTATTAATAAAACTAATCCTATTCCCACAACATCTATCACTTAACCCGTACCGGTCATGATAAAATTAAAAAACTTAGAAAAGGTTTATACTACAGAAGAAGTAGAAACTACCGCGCTCAATAATATTAACCTGGAAATTAAGGATGGAGAGTTTGTAGCCATTATGGGGCCATCGGGTTGTGGTAAATCTACCCTGCTTAATATTTTAGGTTTGTTAGATAACCCCAGTGGTGGCGAATATCACTTTGGTGAACACGAAGTAGCAAAATACTCCGAACGGCAGCGCGCACAGTTGCGCAAAGGTTCTATTGGGTTTGTATTTCAAAGTTTCAACCTGATTGATGAACTAACCGTATTTGAAAATGTTGAGTTGCCTTTACTATACCTGAAAGTACCTTCAGATGAGCGCAAAAAGAGAGTAGAGGAAGTATTAGAACGGATGAATATCATGCACCGCAAAAACCACTTTCCACAACAACTTTCGGGCGGGCAGCAACAGCGTGTTGCAATATCGCGTGCCATTGTAGCTAAACCAAAAGTAATTCTGGCCGATGAACCTACCGGTAATTTGGATTCGGCCAATGGTGAAGAAGTAATGAAGTTGTTATCGCAGTTGAATGAAGAAGGCACAACGGTTATCATGGTAACGCACTCGCCTTACGATGCGAATTATGCACACCGAATTATTAACCTGTTTGATGGCAAGGTGGTTACCGAAAATATCAAAGAGCAGTTTCATATTTAATAGATTAAAGATTTCAGGGAACACGTTTCCTTGATTCGTTCTTCATAGTTTAGGTTTAGGTTAATAAAGCCTGTTCCCCCACGGAATGGGCTTTACTTTTTTCGTACAACACCTGTGCGTTATTGAACACGATTCTTTCGGTATCCCGGATTCAATAAGAATACGCATTTTTTTTTCAGTGGCACATTTGTTGAGCTTTTCGTGCAACCTGCCGAAGTACATTCGGTCTTTGCTCCATAACATCAAACGCATGATTAAGAATTACCTCCTCATTACCTTACGAAACCTTGCCAAGAACAAACTCTTTATTTTTATTAATGTGTTTGGAATGGGTATTGCCATTGCCTGTTGCGTGGTGGCTTATGTAAACTGGGAGTTTGCCGCCAACTGGGATTCCAGTCAGCTTAATGCAGACAAGATTTACCGCGTGCAGCTCTACCGCGATTTCCAGGGCAATACAAGTCGGTATGGGATGGCCCCTAATCCATTAGGCAACTTTGCTAAACAGAACATTTCTGAAATATCAAAACGGGTAAGGTATCAGGCATCTTATTGCGATATCCGGATAGGTGAAGAAGTTTTTGGAACCCGAATGGCATTTGCCGATTCGGCTTTTTTCGATTTGTTTACATACAAGCTGAAGTACGGTACATTTGCTAACTTTTACGATAAGAGCAAAGTATTCATTAGCGATGAAGTAGCCCGTAAATATTTTAATAAGGAAGATGTAGTGGGCAGTACCATTACTCAGATTATTCTGGGTAAGGATGGAGTTAGGAGGCCAAAAGAATTTGAGATTGGCGCTGTATATGAACAGTTGCCCGAGAACTCAAGTTTCGGATTTGATATTGTAACACTATATGATAATTTCTGGGATATTAACCTCGACCCGGATAATACCGAAACAAGCTGGAAGCGATGGAACACCCTGTTTCTTGAAATACCCAACTCAGCCGATGTACCTTCGGTAACTCAACAACTTCAACAGTATGTTGAGCCCCAAAACCTGGCGCGCGAAGATTTTAAAGTTACCAGTTATTATCTGGAGAACTTTAATGGCATGATGAAACGCAACCGGCAAGCCCCACGGGTTAATAACGATTCGATGGAAGGCGGTATTCCGAATGAGGCCATTGTATTGCCTGCGGTTATGGCAGGTTTACTGATGTTGCTGGCCTGTTTCAATTTTACGAATACGTCAATTTCCATTGCCAGCCGAAGGTTAAAAGAAATTGGTATCCGTAAAGTAATGGGCGGATTGCGCAGTCAGTTAATCTTCCAGTTTCTGGGAGAGAATTTATTATTGTGCATACTTGGCCTAGTCGCGGGCTTATTGATTGCCGAGTGGCTTGTGCCGGCCTACGATTCGCTGTGGCCATGGCTTGAATTAAAATTAAGTTACATCGAAAATTTTGCCTTTATCCTTTTTCTATTCGGGCTGTTACTGGTTACCGCTTTAATAGCAGGAGGGTATCCATCCCTTTACGTAACCTCATTTGAGCCTGTAAGTATTTTGAAAGGTAAAGCACGCTTTGGCGGAACCAATTGGTTTACACGAATTTTATTATGTGGTCAGCTTACTATTTCATTACTCTCAATTATTATGGGCGTTGCTTTTTATCGCAATGGAGAATACCAACGCGATTATGATTTGGGATTCGCGAAGAACGGAGCTATTTCGGTTTGGGTAAATAATGAAAGCGGATTTAATACCTACCGCGATGCATTGGCCTCCAATAAAGACATTGAATTAATTGCCGGAACCCGCCACCATATGGGTAATGGCTGGTATAACGATCCGGTTAAGTTCGAATCGGTAGAGCGCGAAGTAGACATATTTGATATTGGCGACAATTACTTTGAGGCAATGGATATGACCCTGCTGAGTGGACGAAAATTTATAAAAGACTCGGAAACGGATAGAAAAGAATCGGTACTGGTATCGGAAGAGTTTGTACGCCAGTTTGGCTGGACCGATAACCCCATCGGTAAACGCTTGGTTTGGATGGACACCGTTCAATTATTTGTAGTGGGCGTAATCAAAGATGTTTATCCGGCCGCATTATGGGATCCGCTTAGCCCCGTAATGCTTCGGTATACAACTCCCGCTCAATACCAACAGTTAATAGTAAAGACAGACCCTTCAAAACTTGCGTCTGTGGATGAATTTATGGAAAAGAAATGGAAAGAAGTTTTTCCCAACACCGTGTATTATGGTCTTTTGATTGAAGAAGAGTTACAGGAAACAAGCGATATCAACAATAACATTGTAACCATGTTTGGTTTTTTAGCTGTGTTCGCTACCCTCATGACAGGAATAGGAATGTACTCTCTTGTATCATTAAATATAGTGAAGCGGATGAAAGAGATTGGTGTACGCAAAGTATTAGGTGCATCGGTATTAAACATAGCCGGTGTTATTAATTACGAGTTTATCATTAATCTGAGTGTTGCCACTATTTTGGGTGGAGCTGCCGGGTATGTGATGGCTGATGGGTTAATGAGTTCCATTTGGAAGTATTACCTGCAGGTTGGTGCCCTTAGTCTGGGGTTATCGGCCTTTCTACTGCTGGTTATTGCTCTTTCATCGGTGGGTTACAAAACAGTTTCTACGGCCAGGCTTAACCCTACCAAAACCCTGCGCGATGAATAGTTTAAGATTGCTGTAACTTTTAAACAGGTGGCTGCGTCTAACAGCCACCTGACCTTTCCTAACCCGATGATTTTAGGCGCTCTTACGGGGATGGTGCAACCTCGCAGCGATTTTTTGCATCTACTAAACCAGTAAAATCTCTACCCCAATGTTCAAAAACTTCCTCACGGTTGCTGTACGCAGCATTTTAAAGCATAAGTTTTATTCATTCATCAACATTATCGGGTTGGTAATAGGGATGACGTGCTGCCTGTTCATTTATATCTATGTTCAGGATGAATTGAGCTATGAAAAGTTTCATAAAGACTACCAGAATATTTACCGGGTAGGCCTGCATGGGAAAATTGCTGGTCAGGAGATATTCACTTCCACCTCCTGCATTCCGCTTGGCCCGACCATGACAACCGAGATTCCTGGTGTAGAAGAAATGCTGCGCGTGATTCCTACGTTTCGATCAAGAGAAGTTCCGTTGCGAAATGATGAATTAGTGTTTTTAGAGGAGAAAGTAATTTATGCAGACTCTAACTTTTTTTCGTTTTTTACTTTCAATCTTGTAGAAGGTGATGCGAATACCATTCTGCGTGAACCGAATTCAATAGTTCTTACAGAAAACCTGGCTTATAAGTATTTCCCCAATACAGAAGCTATTGGAAAAACATTGCTGGTGGGCAATGATAAAACACCAATGAAAGTAACAGGTATAGCCAAAGAACCGCCAGCCAATTCACATTTAAAGTTTAACGCAGTAATCTCCTACAGTACAATTGAGAAGGAGATTTTTCAAGGATGGACAGGAAATAGCATTCAAACCTACTTTAAAAAATCGCCTGCTACTTCAGTGGCCGGAATTAATGATAAGTTGGAGAATATGGTGGAGAAGTATGTGGGCAAGGAGATGGAGATTGGACTGGGTATCAAGTTTGAGGATTTCAGAAAGCAAGGCGGTATTTATAGCTATCTGGCTTACCCATTGGAAGATTCACATTTAAAATCCATGTTTCAGGATGACCTTGAGCCTTCAGGCAATATTACCTATGTGTATATTTTCTCGGGCATTGGGGTATTCATCTTGGTTTTAGCGTGTATCAATTTCATGAATCTTTCAACAGCCCGTTCGGCCGGAAGGGCAAAAGAAGTGGGCTTACGCAAAACGTTAGGTTCGCAGCGAGGCCAGATGATTGGCCAGTTTCTTTCCGAGTCGTTTGTTTATGGATTTATTGCATTATTTATCTCTATTGCAGTTAGTTTTCTGTTGCTACCAAAGTTCAACCTGCTTGCCGGAAAGCAACTGAGCCTTCAGGCATTAACCTCACCTGGATTTATCCTGATTGCTTTTTTATTGGTGCTATGTGTGGGAATTCTGGCGGGTAGCTATCCGGCATTTTATTTAACCGCTTTTAGTCCAACCGAAGTATTGAAAGGGAAGGTGAGAGCCGGTATGAAGAGTAAAGGCGTACGCAGTGGTTTGGTTGTACTTCAGTTTGCAGTTTCTACATTTTTGATTCTGGCTACCGTGGTGGTGTACAAGCAATTGAACTTTATGCAGAACAAGAATCTTGGCCTCGATAAGCAGAATGTAATTGTTATTAGTGGCACAAACCGGTTGGGAGAAAATCGTAAAACCTTTAAAGAATTAGTGGAAGGGCAAAGCGGAGTAACAGTATCCAGCTATACTAACAATACCTTTCCGGGTGTAAACAATACAACCGTTGTTCGCGAGAAAGGAAAAGAGAACGATCACCTGGTGGGCCTTTATTATGGCGATTGGGATCATCTGGAAGTAATGAAGTTTGAATTGAAAGAGGGACGTTTCTTTTCGCGCGATATACCTACCGATACATTAGCAGCCGTAGTTAACGAAGCTGCCGTTCGGGAATATGGATTTCAGAACCCACTGGAAGAAGAGCTAACCGATTTTTCTGGCGAAATACCGCAACACGTACGCATAATTGGTGTAGTAAAAGACTTTAATTTTGAATCGCTGCGTAGCTCGGTTCGTCCGATTGTGATTCGTTTGACCGATCAGTCGCGCCAATTTATGATTCGGTATGAAGGCGATCCTGTAAAGGTTGTATCGGCAATCGAAGCGCATTGGAAGTCATTAGCCCCTGGTGAACCATTCCAGTATAATTTCCTCGATCAGAATTTTGATTCCATGTTTAGAGCCGAGCTTCAACTTCGTAATATTTTTATAACCTTTTCAAGCCTGGCAATTGCCATTGCCTGTCTTGGTTTGTTTGCGTTAGCCGCCTTCACAACAGAGCAACGTACTAAAGAGATTGGTGTGCGCAAGGCAATGGGCGCATCTGTGTTTGGATTAACCCTTCTGCTTTCAAAAGAATTTACGCAGTTGGTAGTGCTTGCGATTGTACCTGCCCTGGTGGGCGGATGGTTTGTTTCGCGCTGGTGGTTAACTGACTTTACTTACCGGACTGACCTGAGCATTTGGGTCTTTATCGGGTGCGGAGTTGCGGCTATTTTAATTGCCTGGTTAACGGTTGCTTACCAATCTGTCAGGGCGGCCAGAAGTAACCCGGTTAATTCTTTGCGCTACGAGTAAAAACCGTCTTTTTGATATTATTTCAAGGTTTTTTAACTCCAATGTTAAGTTTTTTCAACTGCTTGGTAATGCTGTGTTAACCTGATATTTTAGGTTCCTAAATATCTGCATGTATGGAAAAATTAGTGCTTAAAGGAAAGAAAGAAATAAGGATGTTACTGGCCGATTCGCTGCACCAAACGATACAAACGCTGGGTGTTACCAAATCTGGTAAAAAGACTAAACGCTTGATTGATAAATCATCCAAACGGTTAGCTTCGGTGGTGGCTACCCAAATGAAGAAGGAACTTAAGAAGTTGAAAACACCCAAAGCAAAGAAAGAGAAGAAAGACAAAAGAGCAGAGTTGGTAACGGCTTAGCGAGAACTTACTATTATGTGATTGTATAAAGGGGGCTGTCTCAAAAGTCAAATTAAGATTGGAATGTCATTCCGGCCTTGTGCCGGAATCTCGTTTAGTACCACGAAATCGAGATCGCGGAACAAATCCGCGATGACAGAACGACTTTTGAGACAGCCTCTTTTTTTTGTAACAATTGATACAATTCTGAAATCATATTCTCAATCGGAATAGTGTTTTAAAAGAATCAGGAAGACCCGATTAAAATCAAACGCGTTTAGCGTTCAATCGAGTAAGTTCGGGCTGGAAGAGGATAATCTTAAACCATTGGGTGTATTGATTTGGATTTTGAACTACATCGTCCTGAATAGTTTTTAACTCAGCAAACTTCCAGTTGCTAACTTCCTCTTTATTTAGGATGGGTTCGTCATCATAATACCCAATCAGCACATGATCCAATTCGTGCTCGGTCAGGTTATTGTCTAACTCAGCTTTGTAAATAAACGTGTGCGAGTAAGTAAGGTCGCAATCAATCCCCATTTCCTGAATCAATTTTCTCTTTCCTGCTTCAATCACATTTTCACCCGGCCGGGGATGGCTGCAACAGGTGTTGGTCCACAACCCCCCGCTATGATATTTATCGGGTGCCCGCTGTTGTAACATCAAGTCGCCTTTGCTGTTAAAAACTAAAATAGAAAAGGCACGGTGCAATTTGCCCTGCTGGTGGGCAAGCAGTTTTTCCATCGTACCTACTGGCCGATCGTGCTCATCTACTAAAATAACTTCTTCCATCAAGCCTGCTTTAGCGTAGGTGTAAACCAAAGTCATGCAAAATAACAAAGCTGTGATAAAAATGGTTTTTATTACTCTAAATTGTAAAGATGAATAGTTTACAAGAGGCAGGAATAGCATGGTTTGAAACACAGGGGTGGAAACCTTTTTCGTTTCAACTAGAGACCTGGCAAAGTGTGTGGGCCGATTATAATGGTATTGTAAATGCTCCTACCGGCAGTGGAAAAACTTATTCTTTACTAATTCCAATTGTGTTGGAAGAATCGATCAACAGTAAAAAATCAAAAGGCCCTAAAGCAATCTGGATTACGCCCATTCGGGCATTGGCCAAAGAAATAGAAATTTCGGCTACGCGGGCTATTAAAGATTTGCAACCCGGCTGGCGGGTAGGGGTGCGCAGCGGAGACACCAGCACGCGCGAACGAGCCAAACAAAAAGAACAACCGCCCGATTTTCTGATCACCACACCCGAAAGTTTACACCTGCTCATCTCGCAAAAGGGGTATGCCGAATACTTTGCCGGCCTGCGCACTATTGTAGTGGATGAATGGCACGAGTTGGTGGGCTCTAAACGCGGAGTAATGATGGAACTTGCACTTTCGCGATTGAAAACTATTTCGCCACACCTGCGCATTTGGGGTATCTCGGCTACTATTGGAAATATGGAACAATCCATGCAGATTTTGCTGGGCAATTTTTTTACTGAATCAAAAACCAAAATAATAAAGGCTACCATTCAAAAACAGGTAGAAATTGTTTCCGTTTTTCCTGATGAAGTTGAGCGCATGCCGTGGTCGGGGCATTTGGGTATTCATCTACTCGATAAGATTATCCCGATTGTAAATCAAAGCAAGAGCACACTCATCTTTACCAATACCCGGTCGTTTGCCGAAATCTGGTATCAGAAAATGCTGCAAGCTGCACCCGAACTATCGGGGTTAATTGCTATGCATCATGGTTCTATCAGCAAAGAATTGCGCGATTGGGTAGAAGATCAGCTTCACGAAGGAAAACTGAAGGCAGTTGTGTGTACATCAAGCCTGGATTTGGGGGTTGATTTTCGCCCGGTAGAAACCGTAATACAAGTGGGTAGCCCCAAAGGTATTGCCAGATTTTTACAACGGGCAGGCCGCAGCGGGCACCAGCCTGGTGCAATCAGTAAGATTTATTTTCTACCAACAAACACATTAGAGTTAACAGAAGGCGCAGCTTTACGCGAAGCCATGCACCGAAATTTGGTAGAAGATCGTTTGCCTTACCTGCGGTCGTTCGATGTGTTGATTCAATACCTGATTACGCTGGCTGTATCAGATGGGTTTAGGCAAGAAGAAATTTTGAATGAAGTAAGAAGTACCGTTAGCTATGCATCTGTAACCGATGAAGAATGGAATTGGTTACTTGGTTTTATTACTACCGGTGGCGAAGCATTAACTGCTTACAACGAATATAGGAAGGTTGTAGTAGAGCAGGGCGTTTTTAAAGTTGAGAATCACAGAGTTGCATTTAAGCACCGGCTTTCTATTGGTGCTATTGTAGGCGATAGTCTGATGTATGTAAAGTATGTGAGTGGAAAATTTCTGGGCACGATTGAAGAATATTTTATTTCCAGCTTAAAAATTGGAGATGTATTCTGGTTTGCCGGGCAAAGCCTGGAGCTGGTACGCATAAAGGAAATGGAAGCCCATGTGCGCAAATCAAAAAAGAAATCGGGTAAGGTACCTTCGTGGCAGGGTGGAAGAATGCCGTTGTCATCGCAGATGAGTGAAATGATAAGGTTGAAGATTGATGAAGCAGCTACGGGCAAAGAATCAGATGAAGAGATGAAGTTTTTGCGACCGCTGATGCGGTTGCAACTAGAGCGATCACACCTGCCCAAAGCAAACGAGTTTCTGATAGAATATTTTCACACTACAGAAGGATATCATGTATTGATGTATCCGTTTGAAGGACGGGCTGTGCATGAAGGTATGGCTGCTTTACTTGCCTGGCGTATAGCGCAGATAAAACCCATTACATTCTCTATTGCCATGAACGACTATGGTTTTGAATTGTTGTCCGATCAGGAAATTCCGATTTACGAAGCTATTGAAACAAATGTGTTAGGTGCGGAAGAACTGATTAAAGATATACAGGCCAGCATCAACTCAACCGAAATGGCTAAACGCAAGTTTCGTGATATTGCTGCAATCTCAGGTTTGATTTTTAAAGGATTACCCGGTCAAAAAATAAAAGAACGGCACCTGCAATCTTCATCACAGCTTTTTTTTAATGTATTTCACGAGTATGAGGCACATAATCTCTTGCTGCTGCAGGCATTTGAAGAAGTAATGGATTTTCAATTGGAAGAAGCCCGGTTGCGAAAGGCATTAAATCGCATTGCCCATCAGAAAATTATTATAACCGAACCCGATAAACCAACACCTTTCGCCTTTCCTATTATGGTAGATCGAACACGGGAGAAACTTACCTCAGAGAAATTAGAAGATCGTATAAGAAAAATGAGAATAGCATTTCAATAGCAGCCTAGGCCGGAGTTACTGCCAGAGAAGCAGGAGCAAGGCGGAAACGAAGGAAGCTACTAACAGAGATCAGACTGCATAAAATTATGTTTTACAGCCATAAATGTGATAGTAAAGTCTAAATTTGCACCGGTGAAGGTTCTCATAATTATAGTATCCTGTAGTGTTTTCTTTTTGTCGGTTAATCCATGCTGTACAGAAGCTGAGTGCAGCGATGAACCAAAAACGGAGCAACATGACGGCCCCCGTAATGAATGCGAAACGTGTTCGCCATTTTTAAGTTGTGGAGGCTACACAGGGTTTACACCTGTTAATACCGTTTCTACTCACCTTGTGGGTTTTGCTGAACATTCGCGTAACCCTATCCTAATTCCGGAACCAGTACCTGAACGATTGTATTATAAAATTTGGCAGCCGCCAAGAATGAGTTAAGCACCCTTTATAATATTCATTTAAACCATTATTTATTTTTAATGCCAATTACTATGCGTATTGCATTCAGTATTTTATTCATTTTATTTTTAACCCTTACCAGTTTTAGCCAAAACACATTAAAGGCCATTGTCAAAGACAGTGAGTCAAAAGAAAACCTGCCCGGTGCAGCAGCCCTTGTTCAGGGTACTAATCTGGGTGCAAGCGCCAATCAGAATGGCCAGATTGAAATTCAAAACATACCAAACGGAAGATACAATGTAACATTCTCTTTTGTGGGTTATACACCACAGGTAGTAACAGTTAGTTTTCCTTTAGAATCAGCTACGCCATTGGAAATTTTTCTTGAACCCTCAGAAGAGGAATTAGAAGAAATTATTATTACTTCCACAAGAAGCAGCAGAACCATTATGGACATCCCAACGCGGGTTGAGTTTATAGCCGGAGAAGAGCTTGATGAAAAGGGGAATATGAAACCAGGAGATATCCGTATGTTACTAAACGAGAGCACAGGAATACAAACCCAGCAAACATCAGCTACTTCCGCTAATGCATCAATAAGAATTCAAGGTCTTGATGGTCGGTACACTCAAATTCTGAAAGATGGGTTTCCGCTATATGCCGGCTTTTCCGGTGGCCTTGGCCTGCTGCAAACACCACCATTAGATTTAAAGCAAGTAGAAGTTATTAAAGGTTCATCTTCTACACTTTATGGTGGTGGAGCTATAGCAGGAATGGTTAACCTGATTAGCCGGAGACCTACAGATGAACAGGACCTACGTTTTTTATTTAACGGAACCAGTGCTAAAGGGCTTGATCTAAGTGGTTTTTATGGAAAAAAATTTGGAAAGATAGGTATTACCGTTTTTGGATCGAGGAACTCAAACGCACCCTACGATCCTGCAAACATTGACATGACTGCAATTCCAAAATTTGAACGCTATTCAATTAACCCAAAGTTGTTTATAGATTTTGATGATCGCACGAAATTAGATGTAGGGTTCAACTATACTACAGAAGATCGCCTCGGGGGCGATATCAAATACATTAAAGGCAACGGAGATGCGGTGCACCAGTATTTCGAAAATAATGAAACACAACGTTTATCAACTCAACTCTCACTCACCCGGAAATTTGATGAAAAATCATCGCTGAATCTGAAAAACAGTATCAATCATTTTGATAGAAAAATCGAAATACCGGGATACATTTTTAACGGCACACAAAACAGTACATTCACCGAACTAAGCTATAGTGTTTCAGGTAGCAAATCTGAATGGATAGGTGGCGCAAACCTGTGGACTGATAATTTTGAGGAAGAACAAACCACCTCAACGCCTCTTCGCAACTATCAGCAAATAACGCTTGGTGCATTTGTTCAGAATACTCATTCTTTTTCAGATAAAATTAGCCTGGAATCAGGGCTACGGGGTGACTATGTGATTGATTACGGTTTTGTACTGCTGCCCAGGTTATCGTTGCTCTATAAATCGAGTACAGGTTTTAGTTCCAGAATAGGAGGAGGCTTTGGCTACAAAGCACCTACAATCTTTACAGAAGAAAGCGAGCGTATTCAATATCAAAACGTTCTTGCTGTTTCTCCCGGTCAAAACAAACTGGAGAAAAGCTATGGTGCCAATTGGGATTTTAACTACCACACAGAGTTAGGCGAAGTTGGATTCAGTATCAATCAATTGTTTTTCTACACGTATTTGAATAACCCCCTCTTTCTTGTTGATGCCGGAAGCGGAAACTTTAGATTTAGTAACAGTGATGGACATACACAGACACAAGGAACCGAAACTAATTTGAAATTGGAGTATAATAATTTTAAGTTGTTTATTGGCTACACCTTTACCGATACCAAAATTCACAACAACGGAATATCTGTTCAAAACCCGCTTACGGCCAAGCACAGGCTAAACAATGTGTTGATGTATGAAGTTGAGGAAAAATGGAAAATAGGGCTCGAGGCTTATTACTTCAGCAAACAAAGACTTACCGATAATAGCTATGGAAAGGATTACTGGATTTGTGGTTTCATGGCTGAGCGCCTGTGGGAGAGATTCTCCTTGTTTATCAACTTCGAGAATTTTTTCGATACACGACAAACCAGGTTTGATACAATTTACACCAACACAATCACAAACCCTGTTTTCAGAGACATCTATGCTCCACTGGATGGTTTTGTTATTAATGGAGGAATAAAATTAAGCCTGTAACCCATTAGTAAAAATTTTAGACTGAAATGGTGAGGGAGAGGTTTGGTAAACACCAGCCTCTCTTTCAACAGGTCATTTGCATGAACACATGCGGGCTTAAACAAGTCAACAAATGTATGTTGATGGTCGCAGTAGCTTACAGCCTTAAGAAGGCGATGAAGTTTAAGGTGAACAAGCCCAGAGCATCGGTAATGACCCTACCACTGGAAGCCCAGGATTTTATTCGAACAGTATTTTTTCGACTTCAGTTTTCAATTCTGTTAATCATAAGACTTGAAAAGTAAAAAATCAGCCCGAAGGCTGACTGGGGAGAAAAAGACCTGATCAAAAATATTCAGGCCAGCATCAACTCTGCCGAAATAGCCAGGCGTGGTAGATAAACACAGGAAAAACTTACCTTAGAGAAATTAGAAGATCGGATAAGAAAAATGCGGATAGCGTTTCACTAAGCCAGCTACAAAGCTTAACGGATTGCCTATAAAACTCCTCCTCTGATAGCCTTTGTTATAAGCATAGCTGTATTAGCTGCATCAAATTTTTCAAGCAAACTTTTTCGGTGTGAGTTTACGGTAGGGATGCTGATAAAAAGTTTCTCTGCTATCTCGGCATTGGTGAGTCCCTCTGTAATAAGTTGCAGTACTTCTTTCTCTCTGCGGGTAATAACGGGCGCCTCATTAGTGGTTTCACGAAGTGACTGCACGGCTTCAAAACTCAGAAATGTTTTGCCCATCCTTACGGTGGTAATAGCTGTAAGAAGTTCTTCCTTCGTGGCGTTTTTTAGCACATAACCAGATGCACCATTGTCCATCATATTGCGAATAACGGGTTGTTGATTAAATGTACTCAGACCCAGGATTGAAACCGCAGGATATAATCCTTTTACTTCTTTGCAGAGATCAATACCGCTTTTGTCGGGAAGGTTGATGTCCATCAGAATAACATCGGGCTCTTTGCGTTTCAGAAAAGCAAGACTGGATGCGGCATTCATGGCATGCTCCATCCACTCTATATCCCTTTCATTCTGAAGCAGAACACGAATACCTTCTATTACCATATAATGGTCATCTACTATAAAAAGTTTTGTTGTCATTTTTTTATTTTTAACCACAAAGACACTAATGCTTTAAGTTTCCTTCTATTTATTCTCTGCCACAAAGACACAGGGGTACAAATTTTTTTGTGTCTTGGTGACTTCGTGGCTTTTAGACTACAACCCTACCTCCATTAAAACTGAAGTACCGCTACCAGGAGCTGAGTTTACATCTATCTTTCCTTTCAGGAAATCGACACGGTTCTGGATATTGCTCCAGCCAATACCTTGTGCACGTTGCAAGAGTGTGGTATCGAAACCTTTGCCATCATCCTCTACGGTTACAGACAGTAGTTGTTCCGACAACTGCAATTGCACCACCACCTGGTTGGCCGCAGCATGCTTGATGGCATTGTTGATTAGCTCCTGCACAATGCGATAAACCGTTACAGCTGTGGTTTGTTCAATATCATGGCCATTCATTCCTATAGCCTGGTACTTTACATGGATTACTCCGCTGCGGTCAATCTCGTTGCAAAATTCTTTTACTGCGGCATTCAGCCCGTATTTGAATAGTATCTCGGGCATCATATTGTGCGCTACCCTGCGCATTTCTTTGATAGAGCTGTCGAGCATATCGATACTGCGCTCAAAATCCTGCGTAGTTTCTTGTGTCATTATAAAATTTCCTTTCATCGCATTTAGTGAATGTTTAATACCACTTAACATGCCACCTAATCCATCGTGCAGATCTTTGGCAAGGCGGATTCGTTCCTGCTCTTCACCTTTCAGTACGGCTTCGGTGGCGGTGAGTTGTTTTTCAATTTCCAGTTCATCTATTCTTGCTTGTTGCAATTTTTGCTTATGCCGGTAATTGCGGTAGCTCAAAAGAAATATAATTGTCAAAGCAACAGCGCTGCCAATAAGCACATAGTTCAGAGTACTCTTTTGTTTTAATTGCTCTTGCTGCAATTTTATCCGGGTGTCCTTTTTTTCAAACTCATATTTGGCTTCCAGGTTAGCTACTGCTGTTTTACTTTTTTCACCAATAAGAGAATCGTTTAGTAATTCAAATTCTTTCCTGTAATCCAGCGCTTTCTGTAGGTTACCCGATGATTCATTAAAGAGAGAAGCTTTTAAATACAGGTCTTTCAACTCCAGTCTTGATTCCTGTTTTTGAGCAATGGCCATGCCTTGCAGAATATAATTTCCGGCAGCAGGGTCTTTTATTTTTAGCAGCAAATCAGCCATGCCCATGTGTGCGTACATTTCATATTCCGAAGCTTCTTTTTCTTTGGAAAACGTAATAGTTTTTTCAAAATACAATTTTGCCTGCAGCACATTATTCATGGCAGCATAAGCATCGCCTTTACCCAATAAAGCATCCAGCAAGAAAGTATAATCGTTTAGTTTATGTCCTATACGTTCAACATCTTCATACAATTCAAATGCTTTCTCTGGTTGCTTCAACTGCATATAAGCTGATGCGAGGTTAAGCTGCGATGAGGCAATGGCATAATCGTTGTTTATTTCTTTGGCTATCTGTAAACTTGCTTCGGCATATTGCTTGCCTTTTTCATAGTCGTTCAAATCAAGAAAAACAGCAGCAAGATTGTTATTGATGCGCCTCAACGTACTTCTGTGGTTGATTTTTTCTGCGTGCTTCTTTGATAACAAATAGTATTCTGCGGCTTGTGCATAATCAGACAAGTAGTGCCATTCGCTACCTACATTCATATAGGCCGTGGCAAGGTCATAGTCGTTGCCTATTTCCTGGTACAACTCCAGCGCTTCCTCTGCTACAACCAATGCTTCCCGAAATTGCCCTCGTCTGTTCAGCACCACAATATAGTTGCTGGAAAAAGCTGCTATTCCCTTTTTATAGCCCAGGTCTTCCGAAAGTTGTTTTGCCTTTTTATAATAGTAAATGGCAGAATCTGGTTGCTCATCTTCAATGGCATGGCCGTAGGTATAGTATAAGAAAACAGCGTTGGTATCTTTTTTGGCTCGTACTAGTAGGTCTTGCAGGCTGTCAATGGGCTGTGCCCTGGCAAAAGCGTACCCAGTACATAACAACAGTAGAATAGCCAGTTTCCGCATAGAATTCTTAGTATGATTCAGCTCAAGGTACAAAGAACATATTGTCAACTCTCCCTGTCATCATCTTTTTTAATGATTCTTTATGTTGAAAAACCATCTTTTTTAATGATAAAATAATGATAATGACGAAGGACATTTGCTTATCATAAATTATTATGACCATGAAAACACTATTTAAGTTAGTAACAGCAATCAAGACGGTGGTTTTTTTAAATAACATACCAGCTGGAATAACCCTTGTCATTCTTGCCTTATCATTTGCGGCTTGCGAAAGCGATGGATCACCTTCAGGTAATGACATTGATCCGAAACTGATAGCGAGTTGGCAGTCTTCTGCTGGTGAAATATATGTGTTTCACACAGATGGAAGGTTTTATCACTTTACTACCTTAAGTCGGGTAGAAGGTACGTTTACTGCATCCGATGGCAAAATATACTTTCGCAATATTGTTTACGAAAAAGGAGAGACTTGGGAAATACTATATCCTGATGCGATATATGAATATCAAGTTGGGAAAGACGATCACGGTGATTATCTGAATATTGCGAATTTTTTGTATGGTGTTACGTATGTAGACATGAGTTCAGCTTATAAGTTTAGAAAATAAAGAGTCCATACAAAACTCAGAGCTGATTAGGAAGCCAATAATAATGATTATGGAAAGAGCAACACCTTACCTGATAGCGATTATCGTGTTTGTCGCTTCTTGTAAAAAAGACAAATCGCCTGATGCGGACAACGGCAATAGCAGCAGTAATACCAGCAGCATGGAAAGCACTGCTTCTTTTGAGTTGAACGGTAAGTCATTCAACCTTGGCATGCGTTCTGATGATAGCCAATTCCCAATATTTATTGTTTCAAACTCTCCCGATGAAGGCCTGATAGTTCAAATTGAAGTGGACGGTAGAGCTGTCTTTCAATTTGCAGGACCGTACGTAGAAAATTCTTCACACGATTTTGCGGAGGGCACAATGCAATATTCCGATAATTCAGAGCGTCATTATGAATCCTCTTCTTACGATCAATGTGTGAATGACTTATTTAGCTTTCACATCGAAAGACAGAGAACAGATGTTGATTTTATGGCACGTTTTACAGGAACGTTTAGTGGTCTTTTAGTATCGCGTGAGCAGAAGCTGGATCCGAACGACCCCTATTCACCAGAGTGCTTAGGCCCTGAAGTTCAGATTGCCGAAGGAAAATTTAATATCGTAGGGCTTAATTATTAATACTGAAAAATCATCTTTTTTAATGATAGAAATAGATTTTAGTTATACACCTTAAATAGAATCATTATGAAAAAGTTTGTATTACTGCTGTGCTTCCTGGCATTTGTTTTGGCTCAAGTAACAGTTGCAGCCAGCAACCATATTAAAAACGGTGAGGGTGAGAACGAAAGCACTCCGAATGAAGAAATTGACACGAAAATAATTGGCCAGTGGAGTTATACGAATACCTTATCCAGCACATATACTTATCAGTTTAATGCTGATGGCTCTTATTTACAAGTACGCCAGTGGGGAACTTATGTAAACCGTGTAACAGGCAAATTCCATACGAGCGGGGGAGTTGTATATCTTACAGATCTTATTTTGCATTATACCCTTGGCGAACAAGGCGAAAAACAAGAACCGCTAAAAAACAAAAGCAGCAAGTATTCATTCGGAAGGAACGACCAATTCAAGCGTGATTACCTCCAAATTAAAGTTTTCAGCGCAAATGATGATAACCCCGATTCGGAGAAGACCTATAAGTTTTATAAAAATCAAACCGAAAATAAAATTGTCCCCCCAAAAGCGTCTGTAACTGTTGATGCCGAAAACAAAAAAGATACAATACCGTCAGGCAGCATTGACCAGAAATTGACAGGTTCCTGGGGGTACTTTGGCGATAAATTGCAGCCAGGAGTTTACATTTTCAATCATGACGGGTCATTTATTTATTATGCTGCTGTAAGAAAGAATTATTTAACAGCGGGGTCAATGTATGCAAAGGAAACGATTTACAAAGGCAACTATAAAATTGAAGGGAATACGGTTGTGTTCAGCGATGTTTCCATTGCCAGGTTCGACCGTTCAAAAGATACTGCTAATCGCAATCGCATTGGCGACAGAGAACACGCAAAAGAAATGTTGAAAATAACAACAGGTTTTAGTTCCTGGACACTTGAGTCCGTAGAATTTAATTTTATTGAACCGAGCGTAGTACGAATAGCCAAAAAGAATGATGAAGATAAAATCCGTACACTTTTCAGATCCGGTTGGGAAACTTATGATGGATGGTAAACACGGACGGATAATCCTTAAATTAAATTTTAGTTATACACCTTAAAAAAATCGATATGAAAAAGTTTGTATTACTGCTGTGCTTCCTGGCATTTGTTGGGTTGGTGCAGGCTCAGAAAAAGCCGGCTAAGAAATCAGAGCCCGAATCGTTGGAAGTACAGTTGAAGGAGTTGAAAAAACAATTAGAAGAAGCAGACCCGGAAGAACGAAAGATTATGGAAGAAATGGGGCTGCTGGACATGATCAAAAACCTTGAAAAGCAGATGGGGCAATTAGAGCAATCGGGACAGTTAGATAAGGTGATGGCTGATGTAGCTAATATGGCTGAGTTAAACCCCAATAAAATCCTTGAAAAACCTTCCGCTCTTGCTGTTCCAGCTACTCCTGTAGGAAAAGAGCAACTCAAAGCTTACCTGCAACCCATTATGCGAAATACCGAAGCGGCTATTAAACCCAGCCACAAAGCCGATATAGCCAAACATCTTAACAAAGGAAAAGAAACGGGCGTTATCGCCATGGGGTATTTAGCCAACAAGGAAACAGATAAAGCCTTATACCTGCTGCTCAATGCAAGTATTACCAACCCCGAAGATTATGCTTCGCTTAATAACCTCGGAGCGTTAATCACCATGAGCGGTTATGCACACAAGTCGTTGCCCATTCTGCAATATGTGCAGCAAACATTTCCGCAAAGTCCAACACTGCTCAACAATATCGGGCAGGCATGGCTTAGCCTGGGACATATAGACAAAGCAGAAAAGTTTTTAAAAGATGCATTGGCTAAAGACGAAGAAAATGCCGAGGCTGCTTATTCGCTTGCATTGGTGGCACAACATAAGGGTAACCCCAAATTATGCGCTACCTATGCCACACAAGCTGCTAAACATTGCGCTTCTCCCGAAATTACTGGACTTATTATGGAATATGCCCCCGATACAGATATTGCATCGCTTGTGAGGCCGCGGTTTAAGCAGTTTTATAAAACCCCTGATATTACCAAACAAATTAAACTACCGTTAGCCCCGATGTCTTATTCGGAGCAGGAATCAAGAAAAGGAGAACTGTTACAGTTTATTGAAGACTTAAAAGTTACCCATGAAGAAACGGAAAGTATTGCTGGTAAATTGACAAGTAACTGGGCAGAGGAAAACCAAAAATATATACTGGCTATGCAGCAATCGTCAATGCGGTTACAATCACCTGAAGACGTAAAAAAGCATATGGAGAAATTTGCTCCCCATCCGCTAAAATACCTTGCCTCAATCATGCTTGCGAGTATGTATAACCCACTTGTGGAGGGTAGTTATCCTTCCCGTATCAGAAAAGAAAAAATGGCCAAATCACAGCGTCATAAGGATTTATTAGCCTCGCTTAGCGGAATAGATAACCAAATAGATGCCACATACAGACAAATGAACAAGTTAGAACCTGAGTGTGACGGAGAAGGTGAGAATAAGGCATGTGAAGGTTTGCGCCAACAAATTTGCCAGTTAAAGAACCAGCGGAATTCGCAATACAATAAAGGCCTCGGAACGAATAGGAATACACATATGAAAAATATGGAGCATCTGCTCAATGAAAGTTTGCGCGAAGAAATTTTCTGGACAATAATAAGCGAATACCCCAAGGACCCTAAGCCCATGCTTTATGGTGCCTACGAAAGGTATTTGTCTGAGTTAAAACAAGTGGCCGAATATTTTGGGTTAAGCAGTCCTGCCTGCACGGAGAACAATGAAGAGAAAATTAGTAGGAATGGGAAACTCAGGCAATATGAATTGGATAATTGTAATTTCAGTTTTGGTTTTGATGCATTGGTAGTTGGCGGCAAAATGGATTGCAGCGGTATGAAGATGTATGTAGAATTGGGTGCCGGAAAGGTTGAATACGGAGAAAGTATTAACCCCGCAACCTGGGAAATCACGGGCCGCACCATATCGGTAGAAGCAGGGAAGAGCAAAGAATTTGAGGTTACCAAAAACATCAAGGCCGAAGCAGGCGCTTCTGTAAAAACCACGGTGAAGTTTGATGGCTCTGGCAATCTCTCGGATATAGCTGTAAGAGGCTCCGTAGGTGCTGGTGTTAGCGGCCCTGTTGGGGGTGCAGGTGTTGAATTAGGCAGCGTGGAGGTAAGCCTGAGGGGTGGTTTCAATTCTTCAGGCCCGTCTGTTGGTTCGCCAGGGAGTAGTTTTTTACGAGATTAGATTAGCAGTGAGGATGGCCGCCAACCTTTAGATTTGTTTCATGCTGGCAATGTACTGATAAATAGTTGGTGACTTTGATAGTTTAAATCATTAGACTTGGCGCATCAACCCGAAGAGGATGCAAGCTCTGCTGGAGAGCAACTTGTCGGGCAATAGGGTTGACGCTTATACGAAAAAAGAGGGCTGATCATTTTATGGTCAGCCCTACTTTTTTTGGTAAGCCCCATGGCTCAAAAACTCATTTTTCGTTGGATAGATACACATACCATTTAATGAAATTAACCCTGTGCTCAAGGGTCAGCCCACGGTGAAGGTCAAGATGATTTTTAAGATGACTGAAGAACCCTTCAATGCCATTTGTGGTGTGTGGTATTTTAGGATTGTTTAGATAATGAAACATATTAGGTAAAGCTCTTTTAATGGTCTGATAAGAGCGTCTCAATAGCTTATGCGTATACCAATATCTTCCCGTCTGCTGGTTATAGGTTTTCTCTTGTAGATATGCTTTATGACGTTCTGCTGACTCGTCCTGAAAAAAGTTTACACTTTTTGGTTAAGAGTCCTGATTCAAATTTACACTTTTTAGTTAATCCTGAAATCGCTTTACATTTGATTACCGGATGAAGCGGAAGCGGGCTCTGCTGAGGAGCAACCCGCCAGGATTAATCCCGGTCAGATGAAGCAATGAATCCGTTATTGGTCCCGCTAACTATTGGGATTGATAGCGGATTTCATTCATTGCTTTTTCTGAGGTATGCCTCCAAAAACCTAAACCATCGAGACCTCCTTCCCTTTATTCTTTTGCCAATAGTTGGTCCACCGCTTCTTGATCGTACCGCTTAGCAGATGCGCTTGAACCGGTTTAAGATTATCAATACTTCCATGTGGCCGAAGGTGGTTGTAGGTACTGCAAGCAATGGCCACTTCTCTTTGTGCCGTTGCAAAATCAGCAAACACTTCTTCCAGTAGTTCTTGTTTTAAAATTCCGTTCACTCTTTCGGCCAGAGCATTTTCCAGCGGGTCTCCCTTTTCGGTCATGCTGATTTTTACTTCATGGTGCTCTAATAGGTTTACATATTCATCGCAACAATACTGAACGCCTCTGTCGCTGTGATGGATAAGACCATCCAAGTGTGCGTTCGATGATAATGCCATCTTCAATGCTTCCAGTGGTCCTTTGGCCGATAAGTCCTTGCTCAAAAAGAATCCTACAATTTTTCTGCTGTATGCATCGGTTATCAGCGATAGGTAGGCAAAGCCTTCAGCGAGATGAATATAGGTTATGTCACTGACCCAAAGCTGGTTAGGAGCCACCGGGATAAAACCTCGGACGATGTTTGGATACTTTTTAAAGCGATGTTTCGATAGTGTAGTCACCGGGCCTCTTCGCTTTCGTTTAGTGACCAACAGGCCACGATCAGCCAGTAAGTCAAACATGGCATCGCGTCCAATTTTAAAATGATGATTGGCTAAAAATACTTTCATCTCATCTAACAGTTTACGTGTGCCTATTCGCTTTTGATGTTTCCGATAGCGTAAGACTTCTTCGATAATCACATCGGCTTCATAGGCTTTTTGGTGAATGTACTGGATGCCTTGATAGTAGGACTGCCTACTATAACCAAGCAGCAAACAAAGCTTCCCGATGTTTCGGGAAGGCGTACTTTGTTCTACCTGCTCTACTGCTTGGTGCCAGACTTTTTTCGGATGTCAATTTTAAGTTGCTCCTCGGCAATGTCAATGATAGCATTGAGCAACTTGTTGTGCAGTTTGGCTTTGCGAAGCTCTTCTTGCAATTGCTTTACATCGGTAGGCAATTCTTCCTGGGGAAGGTTACCGATAGGTTCAATTTTAGGTTTTACTTTTCTCACGGGCTTTCCTTGAAATCTTGTTACCCAATGATGGATGGCTCTGAAGTCAACTCCATGTTTGGCTCCCAATTTACGATAGGTGGTATCGCCCAACAAATACTCAGCAATAATTGCCTCCTGTTCTGAAATCGTTTTATCTGATTTTTTCATCTTGTTTACACGTTAATTCGTGTAAACCTATTTCAGGACGAGACATTCCGTTCTTGATGTCGTGTCCGATGTTGTTTATTAAAGTGTGAGCTAAATCGAGTTTTAGCCCAACGATAATTATTTCGGGATGTCCGAATGTTTTAAATAAACCAACTGAATAGCAAAATCCTGGTCCATTGTCGTCTTCAAGTACTTTGAGAACGTGCCATCCGAATTCGTCTATGTCATCAAGTAGTTTTTTGTCCCCTTTGTCCAATGCCTTTCTGTTTATCTAGTCTGCTAAAAATTCCCAGTCCTTGTCCCTTCCTTCGTCTTGATTTGGAGGTCGGACGTTTTTCAACATCTCTCTTTCGCAAGCACCGAATTCTCTGAAGTTCTTTTGCCCTTGTCGTAGGGACACTCGGTTCGCTCCACTCACATAGTCGGGGTCTTTTAATTGAAACGGGTCGTCTTCCCAGTAACACACCTCACAAATATTGTATGTCCCGTTTGGCTCTTCTCGATGTGTCCGGTAGCCACAACACGGACACGCGAATTTGTCAATTATAATTTTGTCGCTCATTGTTTAGTGTCTCACGTTGTCTAGCAAATGGTGCACAACGTGAGTGCATATTGCGTTGCGGGGTTAGGAGCGCTTGTTAAATGGCCATCGGCCATGACAAGCGCGACCTGCTACGTAACTGTCCACGTTGATGAACTAAATTAAGAAACAAAAACTATAACGCAACACTGAACCCCCGCAATGAAATATGCACATTGTTGTGGGTTCGGCCGCTTTTACTCCTCACCAAAATAGTCGCTGTCAATTCGTTTTACTTCATAGCTGTTCATGCTCGTCACACCGAGATTATAGTCAATCATTAGTTGAGCAAGTTGTTCACCGTCAATTAAAACTATTTTGGTTTCATTTCTCGGCACGTAGTCCAGCGCGTCTCTCGTGAAAGATGATGTCGTTATGAATATTCCTTTTTTAGCTCCTTGTCCAGCGAGCGCACCAACAAACTTTTGTAATTCTGGTCGACCGACAACACCACTCCATCTTTTCGCTTGAATGTAAATTATATCCAGTCCGAGTTTGTCTTCTTTAATCGTTCCGTCAATTCCTTCGTCTCCACTTTTTCCAATTGCTCGTCCTGCGTCTTTGATTGAGCCACCGTAACCCATTTTCACTAACAATTCAACTACAAGTCTCTCGAAGAATGCAGGTGAAAGCGTCATTACTCTATTTATTAAGTCTTGCGCTAAAGACTTTCTTATTTTTTGATAAGCTGTCTCAAGTGTTTCTTCTGGAGTCTGAGTAGATTGTTCTTCAGTCGTTTCTATTTCAGTCTCGGTTTCATTGTCCTCACGCTTTGCAGTTTGGAACTCAACAAATTCAGGAAATTGTTTCAAGAACTTAACATTGATTGAGTCGAGATTCTTTTTTAAAATTTCAAGTCCTCTGTTTGTTATCGTTACTGTCGCTCGTTTTGGTGTGTCAATGAGTCCAGCTTTTTTTAAATATGTTTTTGCCCAGCCGACTCTGTTGTCAAATATTGGTTGAACTCCACTCGGCAATAATTCTTTTCTCTCGTCATCTGTCAGTCCAAATTGTTTAGCGAGTCCTTCAATTATGTCACGGAACTTATGTTCTCCTTTGTCGGAAACCTGTCGAAGAAGGGGTAACATTATTGATTGATAGTCCGGTATCATTTATTCATTAGTCTAATTTGTCCAAAGCGGCTGACCCACAACGTTTGTGTTTATGCAGTGTGGGGAATAGGAGGGCTTAAAAATGAAGCGTAGCGAAATGTTAAGCCCGACCTGCTCCGAACTGTCCCCCGTGACCAAACTACATTATGAAACATAAACTTTAATTTAACACCAAACCCCCACATTGCATAAACATTTTGTTGTGCGTAGTTTTTATTTCACCGATTTTTTTAGTGAACTAATAATTAGTCCAACCGCCACAATTACGTCTACAATATTCCAAATGTCACGCCCCAAAGAAATTTTAAAAATTGGTTGAAATAAAATAGCAAGAGCCGCATATATAAAAGCAAATGTCTCGTTTTTGGTGTCATATGCATTGAATGCTAAATAACCAAAACTCATCATGGCAATAAATCTTACCAATTGATAATATCCATATGGCATGTCAAGTAGACAAATGAGTAAGAGAATTGCTAATATGATTTTTAGAAATCTCTCCATTTTAGTCCTTAGAGATTTTCAATACCTAACCTTATGTAAGAAGTCACCATTGCAATTGTCACAAGTGCAGCAAGTGCTTGCAATGCTGGTGCGCCAATCAAAAGCACACCATCTGTCTTTAGTTTAGCTTCTAAGAATGCAATTGGAACTGCAAACAAGTAAATGTTTATACCTGCAATTATTAAGTACCCAAGTAGTTGCCAAAGTCCCGGAGTAATTTCTGAAACATCACTTCTTGAAAGTTTAACATCCCCTAGAGTGCTTGAGAAGGAATAAATTTCATCTCTAATTTCACGATTGCCAAGAATAAGCAATAGTGAGATAATGCCAAGTGCGAAGAATTGAGCTCCTGCATTTTCACTAATGAATCCACCTACAATAGGTAAGAAACCAAGTCCTAAAAGGCCTAATGTACCAAAGAGAAGTGATTTGAATAATATTGTCAACATTGTCCCACCACTTGCTATTTCCATCAACCCGTCTCCTCCAAGTAAAGCCGGTGTTAGGAAGTAAACAATAAGTGTCACTAGAAATGAATTAGTGAAGTAGGTTACAATTGATGTTATACACCCTTGCTTAAATGTTGGTTCCTCATATTTTGGTAAGGAACTTCCAATTAAGAAAAGACTGCCCCAATGAAGTCCTCCGTATATTATTGCAGCTATCCAAATTCTGTAGTCTAGAAGTACTGCATAGCCCTGTGGTATTGATTCCCAAAACATTATTCCTTCGTTTATTTATTTTTTTGTCCTGTTGTATGGACTTTGATTTGTCGGCTTTAAAGAAATCTCGTTGGAACTTGCAGCATTTCTAACTGAGTCCTCTGTTCTACCCATCTTTAGAGCTATCACCCTTGTCGGTGTGTTTTGATTAGCAAGTTTTTGCAGCTGTCCCACGTCTTGATTAGTCCATTCTTTGCCGTGATTTTTTGGTGTCTTTGCCATGGTTGTAAGGGTTTATTTGAATTGTCAACTTACTTAAAATATTTTAGTCCGCTGTTTTGAAACCGAAATTGTCCCAATAAAAATTACGCACAACGGTTCGGGTATTGCCGCAGTGGGGGATTTGTAGCACCACTGTTTAATAGATGTACTACCGTTTGTTTTAATCCAAAAGTTTTATAGAAGCACTTCACCCCCATTGCGGCAATACCTTGTTACCGGCTGGTGTTTTGTCTTATCATTTATTAATTTTTAAAAGGCTTGCATTTATGGCAACCACAATTGTACTTAC
>ERZ761602.878-NODE-878-length-59730-cov-8.059707_pt1 | contig 59730 bp, 53 predicted proteins | sample MGYA00512165_ERZ761602 | MGnify/ENA primary metagenome ERZ761602 (study PRJEB28899, sample SAMN02445085) | bioreactor sludge metagenome | biome: EBPR sludge; isolation source: Thorneside wastewater treatment plant | place: Australia: Brisbane, Thorneside Wastewater... | reverse complement strand
GTGGGGATGTTGCGGATCTCGGCCTGCAGTTCTTCCAGCATCGGGCCCATCTTCTGCTGCACGGCGGCCATGATGTTCTGCATCAGCGCGGGGTTCTTGTCGAGCATGCGCTGGCCGGCCGGGCTCTCGTAGAACTTGATGATCGCGCGCACGTCCTCGCGGGTGTAGGTCTTCTTGTAGACGTCCAGGTAGATCGGCCGCATCTCCTCCCACGACAGCGCGCGGCGCAGGATCTCGCTGGTCTTGGCCTGGATGCGGGCGACTTCGGCCTTCTGCTCGCCGGTCAGTTCCTTGCCGGCGAAGTGCTTTTCGAATTCCTGCTGCTGCACCGCCTCCATCTGCGGCACCACGCCCGCCAGCAGGCTCTCGGCGCGCGACGCCTGGAGCAATCGATCGATGTCCGCGTCGGTGGGCTCGGCGGCCAGCGCGGCCGCGGACGGCAGGGCGAGCAGCAGGGTCAGGGCGAGGCGGCGCAGCGCGTTCGACGGATGGCTCATGCGGGACATGCGGCGGGAACGGGGGCACAGGGTGCCTGCCGGCGGGTAAATCTGGCGTTAACTGGCCACGATCCGGCGGCGGTCGGCTGCGAACGGCCGCGCATCCTGTCTACAATCCACCCATGGGGAATACGGCCATCGAGATCACGCCGACGCTGTCGATTCCGGAAGACGAACTGGTCGAGCGCTTCGTGCGTGCCAGCGGCGCCGGCGGCCAGAACGTCAACAAGGTGTCCACGGCGGTGGAGCTGCGCTTCGACGTGGCCAACTCGCCGTCGCTGCCCGACGCCGTGCGCGCGCGCCTGCTGGCCAAGCGCGACCGCCGCCTCACCGACGAGGGCGTGCTGGTGATCGAGGCGCAGCGCTTCCGCACCCAGGACCGCAACCGCCAGGACGCGCGCGAACGGCTGGCGGCGATCGTCGCCGCGGCGCTGACGGTGCCGAAGAAGCGCATCGCCACCAAGCCCTCGCGCGCGGCCAAGGCGCGCCGGCTGGACGCCAAGCGCGAGCGCAGCCAGGTCAAGCGCGGCCGTTCGCAGAAGAGCCATTGGGAGTAGACGCTTGAGCGACCAGATGATCCCGCGCATCCCGCCCGGCATGCCGCAGGTACCGCCCAACCGCTTCACCCGCTGGCTGGGCCGCACCTTCCTGCGCATCTTCGGCTGGAGGATCGTGGGCACGCTGCCGGACATCCCCAAGCTGGTGATGATCGTGGCGCCGCATTCGTCCAACTGGGACGGCATCTGGGGCATGGCGGCGAAGATCGCGATGGGCTTCCAGGTGCGCGTGCTGGGCAAGGCGCAACTGTTCTGGTGGCCGCTGTCGCCGCTGCTGCGCAAGCTGGGCGTGGTGCCGGTGGACCGCAGCTCGCCGCAGGGCACGGTGGAACAGGCGGTGCGGATGATCCGCAACTCCGAGAAGATGTGGTTCGCGCTCACTCCCGAGGGCACGCGCAAGCGCGTGGACAAGTGGAAGGGCGGCTTCCTGAAGATCGCCCAGCAGGCGCAGGTGCCCATCCTGATGGCCTACTTCCACTACCCCGAGAAGATCATCGGCATCGGCGAGGTGTACTACCCCACCGGCGATGCCGAGGCCGACATGGCCGCGATCCGCGCGTGGTACCGGCCGTGGATCGGCAAGAACCGCGGGACGGTGTGACCAAAACGGTGTGGCCAAAAAGGAAAACCCGCCGTGAGGCGGGTTCTCCGTTGCCGTCGGGACGGCGGGCTTACAGCGCCCCGCCCCCCAGTTTCCAGGTGATCTGCACGTAGTAGCTGCGGCCGAAGGAATCGAACCAGGACGTGTCGTAGTACGGATAGTTGGCCCAGGTCGCGTCCTTGGGCGGCATCTTGTCGAGCAGGTTGTTGACGGTCAGCGACAAGCGCAGATGGTCGTTGATGTCGTAGCGCGCGCTTGCGTTGAAGCGCCAGGTGGCCGGCGTCCAGGCGTCGTTGGCGTAGTTGGCGACGCGGCCCACGTAGTTGCCGAACAGGCCGGCGCCCCACGCGCCCTTGTCCCAGCTCGCGCTGAGGTTGCTCTTGACGCGCGGCAGGGTGGTGGCGCTGAAGCCGACGTCCAGCATGTCCTCTTCCGGGTCGCCCGGGTACTGCTGGCGGGTGTGCTTGTGCGCCCAGGTGTAGTTGCCGCTGAAGCGGAAGTCGCCGGCGGTGGTCTGCAGGCGGTAGTTCGCGGTCACGTCGATGCCCGACGTTTCCTCGTTCGCGATGTTGATCGGAGCGAAGTGGACGCTGGTGATGGTGCTGAGCGGATCGTTGGGGTCTGCGCGGATCACGCGGGCCAGCGCGTCCACGCAGGTCGGCGAATTGATGTCGACGGACGCGCCGGTGTCGGTCACCCCGAGGCGGCAGTTGGCTTCGGCGATGCGCAACTGCTCGCGGCTCTGCGCCTGCACCTGGTTGGCGATGCGGATCCGGTAGTAGTCCACCGCCAGGTCGAAATTGGGCGTCGGCGACCACACGAAGCCCGCGGTGAACGACTTGCTGGTTTCCTCGTCCAGTTGCATGTTGCCGGCGTAGACGTCCATCGTGTTCGCGTCGTAATTGCCGTAGTCCCAGTCGTAGCAGCCGCCGTCGGAGGCATCCGGGTTCTCGGACCGGCACTGGTAGTAGTCGGTCGAGGCCGTGCGGTAGTAGTCGGCGCCGGCGAACAGGTAGTGCATGTCCGGCGCGCGGAAGCCGGTGCCGTAGGAGCCGCGGATCAGCAGGGTGTCGACAGGACGCCACTCCAGGCCCAGGCTGTAGGTGAACTTGCCGGGATTCCTGCCGCCGTAGCTGTAGCGGTCGTAGCGGCCGGCCGCGCTGGCCTGCAGCGAGTCCAGCAACGGCAGGCGCAATTCGCCCGCCGCGCTCCAGTGGTCGCGGCTGCCGCGGCCGTCGCCGTAGCGCGGACCGTAGTAGGCGTCGTCGGTCAGGGCGAGCGGGTCGGGATTGATGCGATAGGACTGCTCGCCGTATTCGATGGCGCCGGCGAAGCCGACGTCGCCGGCCGGCAGCGAGAACAGCGAGGACGTGTTGGCGGTGAAGCTGAGGTTGTCGTTCTTGGCGACGGGATGCCAGGTAGACATCACCCCGAAGGTGGCGAATTGCGCCGGCGTCACCGGCGTGAACAGGCGATCCGGGTCCGGGTTGAAGATCGCGTATCCATCGGCGTCGTAGCCGAGTTGCTCGCCCAGGAAGAAGCGGTTGGCGACGTCGGCCTTGATGCGCGGCATCTTCACCACGGCCTTGTACTCGGAGTGGTTGTAGGCCGCTTCCCAGTTCCAGCCCTCGCCGAACGAGCCGTTGAAGCCGGTGGTCACCCCCAGGGTCTTCTGGGTGGTGCTGTTCATGCGGTTCTCGAGGCCGCCCACTTCCTCCGGCGCGAACTGGCGTGACCAGATCTCGTAGTGGCCGGTGCCGGCGTTGTAGAAGATCTTGTCGTTGTTGTCGGTCGAGTTCGGATCGTGGAACTGCCAGCCCATGTGGTCGCTGGCCACGTCGTTGCCGTTGGTGCCGGTCAGCAGCTTGACCGTCTGCCGGCCCGCCTGGAAGTCCGCGAACCAGGACAGGCTGTCCGAGAAGCGGTATTCGAACGCACCGTAGAGGTTGGCGCCCTTGCGCTGGTTCTGGATGGTGCGGTAGGCGATGGCGCGCTCGCTGCCGCACAACGGTTCGCCCCAGCGGTCTTCGGACAGCAGGGTGGTGCCGTCGTTCAAGCCGGACATCGCCGCGCAGTCGTCGGCCGGGCCGATGTTGACGTCGTCGTCCCAGTCGTAGCGCTGGGCGACGAGGCGGGGCAGTCGCCGGCGCGAAGTGGGCGCGTCGAGCGTCGAGTCCTGGACGCTGCGGTCGGTGCCCCACAGCGGTTGCTTGTCCAGCAGTTCCAGGCCGACGATGCCGCTGAAGTCGCCGCGCTCGAAGCCGGTGGTCAGCGACAGCCGGTGCGATTCGCCGCCGCCGCGCTCGGTGTCGCCGTAGCGGTAGTCGATGATCGTGCCGTCGGTGGATTTCTTGAGGATGAAGTTGATCACGCCGGCCATCGCGTCCGAGCCGTAGACGGCCGAGGCGCTGCCGGTCAGCACTTCGACGCGCTCGATCATGCCCAGCGGGATGTTGCCGATGTCGGTGAAGTTGCTGCGGCTGTTCAGCGGCAGCGGGAAATCGGCGATGCGGCGGCCGTTGATCAGCACCAGGGTGTGGTTGGGGCCGAGGCCGCGCAGGTCGACTGCCTGCGCGCCGGGCGTGGACTGCGCATTGGTGGTGTTCTGCTGGCCGTAGACGCTGCCGCTGTTCTGGCTGAGCGAGCGCAGCAGGTCGGGGACGGACGTCAGGCCGGCGGTCTGGATCTGTTCGGCGGTGATCACGGTGATCGGCGCCGGTCCCTCGATCTGGGCGCGCGGGATGCGCGAGCCGGTGACCTGGAGGGTTTCCATCTGGGTGACCGGTTCCTGGGCCTGGGCCGAGCCGCCGCCGGGCGGGGTGTCCTGGGGCGCCGGGCGCGGGGCGGGGGCCTGGCGCGGGGCGGCGTCGGCGCGGACGATCAGCACCGCACCGCTGGAGGCATCGCGCTTGGCGGCGAAGCCGCTGCCCTGGAGCAGGCGGTCCAGCGCCTGGTCGGTCGAGGCCGCGCCCTGCACGCCGGCGGTGCGGCGGCCCTTGAGCTGGTCGGCACGGTAGACGAGCTGGGTACCGGACTGTTTGGCCAGGGTGTTCAGCGCGCTGGCCAGGTCGCCGGCCGGCACGTCGATCCGGGCGGGGGCGGCCTGCGCCTGCGCCGCCAACGCGGTCGAACAGGCCAGGCTCAACAACAGGACTCGCAAGGGCTTCCGCATGGTCATCTCCCCGTGGCGCTCGGAATGGCGCCTTCTGGATTGTCAGGACGAACGAGCCGGCCGAATCCCCCCATGACCTTGGTCGGGGGTCCGGCCTACTGGGAATGCAGCACGATCCGGTCCGGGTGGCGTTCGGCGCGTACCGGGAACCCCTGTTCCAGCAGGCCCACGAAGCCTTCCGCGTTGGACCAGCGGAAGTTGCCGCCGATGCGCAGTTCGGCCGTGGCTGCATCGGCCACTTCCAGCCGGCGCGTGTTGAAGCGGTTGAATTCGGCGGCGGCGTCGGCCAGCGAGGTGTCCTCGAAGGTCAGGTAGCCGTCCCGCCATTCCAGGTAGCGCTCGGCTTCCTCCACCGGCAGCGAGCGTACCAGCACGCCGCCGCGGCCGGCGGTGGCCACGCTGCCGGCCGGCAGCAGCGCCACCGGCAGGGCGCGGCCGTCCGCGCCGGGGCGGCTTTCCAGGCGCACCTTGCCCTCGGTCACCACCACCCGCAGGCCGGCCGGGTCGCGCCGCACCGAGAAGCGCGTGCCCACCGCCGCCACCCGGCGACCCTCGGCCTCCACCACGAAGGGGCGGCCCGGGTCGTGGGCCACGTCGAAGAAGGCTTCGCCGCGACGCAGGGCGATGTGGCGCTCGCCGCGGGTGATCGAGACGTCCAGTTCGCTGTCGCTGCTGAGCGTGGCGGTGGAGCCGTCGGCCAGCGCCTGGGTCCGGACCTGGCCGATGCCGCTGGCATAGTGGGCCTGGTGGCGGCCGGTGAGCTGCCAGCCGCTCCAGGCGGCGGCCGAGCCCAGCGCGACGACCGCCAGCGCTCCCGCCAGCGCATGCCGCCAGCGCGGCGGCGGCGGGGCATGGCGGCGGGCGGCGAAGTCCAGCCCGCTCAGGTCCGGTGGACCGAGGGGCGTGGCGGCCGGCGCAGTTGCGGCGGCCGTGGGCCAGTGCCCGCGCGGCGGCACCTTGCCCGCGGGCAGGCCGGCGGCCAGCGCCTGCAGGCGCCCGGCCTGCTGCCAGGCCGCCTCCAGGCGCAGGAAGGCCACGCGGTGCGCGGTGTCCTCGGCCAGCCAGGCGTCCAGCGCCTCGCGTTCGCCCGGCCCGCCGTCGCCGGCCTCGCGGCGCGCCAGCCAGTCGGCGGCCGCCTGTTCAATCCGCCTGCTGTCGGCCATGCCCGTCGTCCTCGTCCGTGACCGGTCCCGGGTGCCGCGGCCGCCCGGCCACGGGCGCGGCATCGCCGCCGTACAGGCAGTCGGCGATCAGGCGCATCCCCTTGGCCAGATGTTTTTCCACGGTCTTCTCGCTGATGCCCAGGCGGCGGGCGACGTCCTTCTGCGGCAGTTCCTCCACCCGGCGCAGCCACACCACCTCGCGGCAGCGGTCGGGCAGGCGGTCCAGCGCCTCGACCAGCCGCTTGAGCGCCTGGCGGGTGCCCAGCCAGCGTTCGGGCGACACCTCGTCGATCAGGTAGACGTTCGAGGACTCGAAATCACCCACCGGCTCGATCGACACCACCCGGCTGCGGCGCAGGCGGTCGGTCATCAGGTGGCGGGCGGTGGCGAACAGGAAGGCCTTGGGCGACGTCGGCAGCGCGCGCGTGGCCGCTTCGTACACGCGCGCGTAGGTCTCCTGGCGCAGGTCGTGCAGTTCGTCGCGGTGCGGCCACGAGCGTTGCAGGAACTGCGCCAGCGCGCGCTCGTGGGCGAGGATCTCGCGGACGAACCAAGCGTCGAAATCGGTGGGCATGGCCGCACTCTAGCCCATCGGCCGGCGCGCGGGCATGGGGGGAAGCGCGCGCCGGTTCGTCTACACAGGGACCGGTGCGTGGCATCCTGCCGCCACCTTACGGATCACGGGAGTGGCGGCATGGTGTCTGTCTTCGGTGCGTTGCGGCGCGGTGCATGGTGCGCGCTGGCCCTGGCCCTGGCCTTGCCCGCGCAGGCGGCGGACTACGGCCATCACCTGCTCGGCAACACCGCTGCCAAGACGCCCGGCCGCGTACAGCCCGGGCTGCTGCTGATGGGCGGCGGCGACCGCAACTTCGACGCCCTGCACTGGTTCATGAAGAAGGCCGGCAACGGCCACATCGTGGTGCTGCGCGCTTCGCTGGGCGGGGAGATCGGCGAGGAGTTCTTCAACGAGGTCGGCGGCATCGCCTCGGTGGAGACCTTCGTGTTCAAGGACCGCGAGGCCGCCAGCGACCCGGCCATCCTGCGCGCGCTGAAGCGCGCCGACGGCATCTTCATCGCCGGCGGCGACCAGTCGCGCTACGTGCGCTACTGGCGCGGCACCCCGGTGGCCGAGGCGCTGGACGCGCACGTGCGCGCCGGCAAGCCGCTGGGCGGCACCAGCGCCGGCCTGGCCATGCTGGGCGAATACCTGTACGGCGCGATGGTCGGCGGCAGCCAGATCAGCCCGCACGCGCTGGCCGATCCGCTCGGCGCGGACAACACCATCGAGACCGACTTCCTGCACATCCCGCAGCTCAAGGGCGTGGTCACCGACACCCACTTCAGCGAACGCAACCGCCTGGGGCGCCTGGTCGCCTTCGTCGCCAAGGCCGAGGCGCTGGCCGGGCGGTCGCTGCTGGGGCTGGGCGTGGACGAGGACGCCGCGGTGGCGGTGGAAGGCGACGGCAGCGCGCGCGTCTACGCGACCGCGCCGGGCGCCGGCGCCATCGTGGTGCGCGGCGGGCTGTCGCCGCAGCAGGAAGACCACCCGATGGAGGAGGAGCGCATCGAGGCCGTCGGCGCCGGCGTGGACTCCGTGCTGCACCTGCCGGACGGCCGCGTGGACAGGCCGTCGTTCGAGCGCGCCTTCGCCGTGCGCCGCGGCGTGCTGGTGGCGCTGGATTCGCCGGTGCTGGTGATCCACGGCGGCGCGGGCGTGGAGCGCGCCGACATGACGCCGACCGACGAGGCCGAGGCGCGCAAGGCACTGGAGGCCGCGCTGCGCGCCGGCCACGCGCAGCTCAAGGCCGGCAAGCCGGCGCTGGACGCGGTGGCCGCCGCGATCACCGTGCTGGAGGACGCGCCGCAGTTCAACGCCGGCCGCGGCGCGGTGTTCACCCACGACGGCCGCAACGAACTGGATTCCTCGATCATGGACGGCGCCACCGGCAAGGCCGGCGCGGTGGCCGGCGTGCACCGGGTCCGCAACCCGATCACGCTGGCGCGCGCGGTGATGGACAAGTCGCGCCACGTGATGATGGTCGGCGGCGGCGCCGAGGCGTTCGCCAAGGAGCAGGGCATCGCCCTGGTCGATCCGTCGTACTTCCGCACCGAGAAGCGCTGGCAGCAACTGCAGAAGGCGTTGAAGGAAGAAGCGCAGGAGCAGGCGTCCAACCGGCCGCTGGAACTGCCCGGCAAGGCCTACTTCGGCACGGTCGGCGCGCTGGCGCTGGACGCGCAAGGCAAGCTGGCTGCGGGCACGTCCACCGGCGGCATGACCAACAAGCGTTACGGCCGCGTGGGCGACTCGCCGATCATCGGCGCCGGCACCTGGGCCGACGACCGCTGCGCGGTGTCCGGCACCGGCTGGGGCGAGTACTACATCCGCGCCGCCGCCGCGCACGAGATCTGCGCGCGCGTGCGGCTGTCCGGGCAGGGCATCGCGCGCGCGGCCGACGCCGTGATCAACCGCGACATCCCCAAGGCCGGCGGCGACGGTGGCGCGATCGCGCTGGGCGCCGACGGCAGCCTCGCCTTCCCGTTCAACACCGAAGGCATGTACCGCGGCTGGATCGGCGCCGACGGCGTGCCGCACGTGGCCATCTACAAGGAAGACCCGCTGCCGGCGCGTTGAGGAGCGGGCGTTCCGGCTATCCTCGGCGCACCGCCGCAGGAGGGATGGCCGTGAAGGAATGGATCGCATCGGGTGCGGCGCGCAGCGCGCGAGCAGGCGCTGCGCTCGCCGGAATTCGCGCGGCTACCACCGGCGGCGAAGAGCCCTTGCGTCCGATGGTGCCGGATTCGCCGTTCAAGCCCGCCACCCCCCTCTGAGCGGCGAAGCGGCGGGCATGGACACGGCAAAGACCCCGGGCGCCCGCGCATGATCCACGTCGCCCTGCTGCGCGCGGTCAACGTCGGCGGCACCGGCAAGCTGCCGATGGCCGAACTGAAGGCCCTGTGCGAAGGCTGCGGTTTCGGCGAGGTGCGCACCTACATCGCCAGCGGCAACGTGGTGCTGTCCAGTCCCGCGCCCCCGGCACAGGTGAAGGCGGCGCTGGAACGGGCGCTGGCGGCCTACGCCGGCAGGCCGGTCGGTGTGGCCGTGCGCAGCGCCGACGAACTGGCGCGCGCGCTGGCGGCCAATCCCTTCGCCGATGCCGCGCCCAACCGCGCGGTCATCGTGTTCCTCGACCACCCGCCGCCGGACGACGCGCTGGCCCATGTCCGCCACCGCAACGGCGAAGGCATCGCCCTGGGCGAGCGCGAGATCTATATCCACTACGGCGACGGCATACGCGAGTCGAAGCTGCGCCTGCCCGCGGCCGAGGCCGGCACCGCCCGCAACCTCAACACCGTCGCCCGGTTGCTGGCGATGGCGCGCGGGCAAGCCTGAAGAGGGCGTGATCGCGGCAGGGAATGCCTCGCGCCTTGCATCGGCTGCGCGGGGCATGCGGCCTGTCGTATTCGCCGGATTCCGGTGGATACCCGGGATGCGAAACACCATTTCCATGCCGGCCTGGCGACGATGGGCAACGCGGTGGTGTTCCTGCGCTCGCTGCTGCCAGGGTGCGTGGCCGGTGCCTGTCGGCAGTGCACTTCAGCCCGTGCACCGTGCACCGTGTACATGCCGTGCCGCATGTCGAAAAACGCACGCCACAACAGCACACCGCACATCACGCACCGCAGGGCATGGAACGCAGTGCAAGTGGCGCAAGGCGCTTTCCCTCCGCGCAGCGAATGTCTATCGTGCGGGACCTGTTTCCCTGGATCGTTGAAAGGACCCGATGAGCCGCAAGGCATGGATCTGGCTGGTGGTCGTGCTGACCGCCCTGGCCCTCGCCGCCACGTTCCTGGTCGCGCCGCGCCTGCCCGCGCCCGCGGCGGATGCGGGGCCGCCGGCCACGCCGTTCGGCTGGCAGGGGCAGGTGTCGCTGGCGGCCGGCGACGGCGTGCGCGGCCTGCGCGAAGGCGCCGGGGCGCAGGCGCGCTTCGACGATCCCTGGGGCATCGTGGCGATGGAGGACGGCACGCGCTACGTGGCCGACGCGGGCGACAACAACCGCATCCGCCGCATCGCCGCGGACGGCACGGTCGACACGCTGGCGGGCGGGCGCGAAGGCTTCGCCGACGGCATCGGCGGCGCAGCCGCGTTCCATACGCCCTCGGGGCTGGCGCGCGACGACGAAGGCAACCTGTACGTCGCCGACACCGGCAACCATGCGATCCGCAAGGTCACGCCGCAGGGCGTGGTGACCACCGTGGCGGGCACCGGCGAACCGGGCTACCGCGACGGCCCGGCCGCACAGGCGCAGTTCGACGGGCCGGTCGGCGTGGCGGTGGACCGCAGCGGGCGGATATTCGTGGCCGATACCTACAACGACCGCATCCGGGTGATTTCGCGCGACGGGCAGGTCGCCACGCTTGCGGGCGGCGGCGTTCCTGGTTTCTTCGACGGCACCGGCAGTGAGGCGCGCTTCGACACGCCCACCGGCGTGGCGGTGGACGCGACCGGCGTGGCCTGGGTGGCCGACCTGCGCAACGACGCCATCCGCCGCATCGATCCGCAGGGCGTGGTCGCCACGCTGGCGGTCGCGCCGGACTCGCTGGAGCAGGCCGGTCCGCGCCGCCCGCTGAGCCTGGCGCTGACGCGCGACGGCCATCTCTACGTCGGCGAGCTGCATACCGGGCGAGTGGTGCAGGTGATGCGCGACGGCCGCTGGCATGCGCTGGCCGGGCACGTTCCCGGGCAGCGGCTGTCGCGCACCGCCGGCCTGGCGGTGGACGCGGGCGGCGACGTGCACCTCACCGATGCGGGCAGCCATCGCGTGCACCGCATCGCCGCGCTGGCGCCGGGCGCGCTTCCGTCGCCGTCGCCGATCGGGCCGTCGAAGGACGATCCGCTGCCCGCCACCGCGGGCCGCTGGCCGCTGGCGCCGCAGGACGGCTGGCACGAAGTCGTCGGCACGCTGGGTGAAGTGCGCGGCGACTACAGCGGCGAGAGCCGCCACCACCTGCACGGCGGCCTGGACATCCGCGGCGATGTCGGTCAGACCGTGCTGGCCATCGCCGACGGCAAGATCGCCAGCCCGACCGCGGCCTGGAACTACGATGGCCTGAGCGAGGGCCTGTCGCTGGGGCCGCTGGACTACATCCACATGCGGGTGGGGCGCACGCCGCGCGGCGAATTGCTGGATGCGGCGCGTTTCCAGCTACTGCGCGACGCCAGCGGCGACCCCAGCCGCATCCGCGTGCGCCGCGGCACGCGCTTCGCCGCGGGCGACGCGCTGGGCACCGTCAACCGCATGGCCCACGTGCACCTGTCGATCGGGCCGTCGGGCTACGAGCGCAACGCCATTGCGCTGGGCTTCACCGGCTTCAGCGACACCCACGCGCCACGCATCGACGAAGTGGCGCTGTTCGACACGCTGGACCAGCCCATCGACCGGAAGCAGGACGGGCGCGTGGTGGTGCCGCGCGACCTGGTGGGCGTGCGCATCGTGGTGGACGCCTGGGACCAGGTGGACCGCAACTTGCCGCGGCGGCGCCTGGGCCTGTACGCGCTGGGCTACCAGGTACTGCACGACGACGGCACGCCAGTCGCCGGCTTCGAGGTGCCGCGCATGACCATCGACTTCCAGCGCCTGCCGTCCGACGATGCGGTGCAGGTCGCCTATGCACCCGGCAGTGGCATCACCGTGCACGGCAGTGCGGTCACCCGCTTCCGCTACAGCGTCACCAACACCGTGCGCGACGGCGCCTGGAGCGAAGGCGCATGGCGTGTCGGCGAACTGCCGCCCGGTGACTACCGGCTGCGCATCACCGCCCGCGACGCCAGCGGCAACGAGGCGCAGGGGCGCAGCGAACTGAAGCTGCGCCTGCCCTAGGCGGCGCCCGGCCCCGCGAGGCGTCGCCGCCACGCGATTCTCCGTGGCGTGTCGATCCGCGCTGTGCGCGTTCGTCGTCTCCACGGAAGCGGCCGGAACGTCCGGCGCGCATGCGGGAGAGCGCCATGAAAGTCATGGTCATCGTGAAGGCCAGCCCCGAGTCCGAAGCCGGCGTGATGCCGGACACCGGGCTGCTGGCGGAGATGGGCCGGTTCAACGAAGCGCTGGTGAAGGCCGGCGTCATGCTTGCGGGCGAGGGCCTGCATCCATCCTCGCGCGGCGTGCGCGTGCGCTTCGACGGCAGGCGACGCAGCGTCGTCGACGGCCCCTTCGCCGAGAGCAAGGAACTGATCGCCGGTTTCTGGCTGTGGCAGGTACGCAACCTCGACGAAGCCGTCGAATGGATCAAGCGCGCACCGTTCGACGGCGGTGCGGAAATCGAGTTGCGCCCGGTGTTCGAGGCCGAGGATTTCGGCGAGGCCATGACGCCGGAACTGCGCGAGCAGGAAGCGCGGCTGGCGGCTGAACTCGATGCGCGGTCAGGAGGGTGACGCCGGCGGCGAGCCGCTCGCCCTGCGACGGTGCCCGACTGCGCCGTGCCGCTTCAGGCGCCCACGCGCCGGCGCACCGCTTCGAAGTCGCGCACCGGGCGCACCTCGATGCTGCCGGTGCCGACCCAGGGGAATTCCTGCGCGATCTTCACCGCTTCCTCGAGGCTGTCGGCCTCGATCAGGTTGTAGCCGCCGAGGATTTCCTTGGTCTCGGCGAAAGGGCCGTCGACGACGCTGGTCCTGCCGTTGCGCACGCGCACGGTGCGCGCGGCGCTGCCGTGTTCCAGTTGCTGCGATTCGATCAGCGTGCCCTGCGCCTTCAATTCGTCGGCATGCTGGATGCAGCCGCGCATCATCCGGTCGAACGCGCCGTCGGGCAGCGCTTCCAGCAGTCCGTCGTCGGTGTACACCATCAGCAGGAACTTCATGCATCCTCCGGCGCCGTGCGGGCAGGGCCGGATTGTGCCACGCGCGTGCGGCACGGGGCGCCGGCGGTCAGTTGGCGGTGGGAGAGCGGAAGTACGCTTCCACGCTGCCCTTGACCTTGAGGGTCATCGGATTGCCGCGGCGGTCCTTGGACTTGCCCACCGGCACCCGCACCCAGCCTTCGCTGATGCAGTATTCCTCCACGTTGTCTCGCTCCACGCCGTTGAAGCGGATGCCCACGCCGCGGTCGATCACGTCGGCGTCGTAGAACGGGCTGCGCGGGTCGGAGGCCAGGCGGTCGGGCGGCGTGTCGGTCATGGTCGTGCGGGACGGGCTGGGCGGATGGGAAAGGATAACCGAAGCGCCCCGCCTGCCAGGCAAGGGAGCCGGGCACCGCCGCTCCCGGCCATGCCGGGGGCGGCGGTGCCCGAGCCGGGGCCGGCCGGGCCGGAAGGTCCCGTCGGAGCGGACGGCCGTCGTCTCTTCCGACGGTGCGATGGCGCCCCGCGCGAGATGTTCGGGACGCTGCAAAGCCTTTCCGCTCTGCCAGAACGCAATCATGGCGCGGTTCGCAGAGTGCAAGGGGTCTTCTCGTAGTCAGTTGGTCCCAGATTCCTGCTGCCCGGTCCCGATCCCTGGCCTCTGGCACCCCGCCGCTTCCCGCCCGCCCCCCGCCGGGGCATCCTGTGCGTCCATCGCCGCACCTCCGCCACCATGTGCCCGCCCGATACCGACTTCGATCCCGACGACAACTTCCGCCACGCCTTCGACGACGAAGACGACATGGACCTGGACGACACCGAGGCGCTGGTGTGGAACCTGCTGGTGCTGATCAATCCCGGCGACGAGGAAACCGCGCTGCGCCAGTTCGCCGCCTACCGCGACGCCGCCGGCGAGCAGGGCGACGACCCCGAGCGGGTGCTGTGGACGCTGAAGGACGCCATCGACTGGACCTCCGGCTTCTACGTGGACGGGCAGGACACCGCCACCTTCATCGATTGCATCGACCAGTTGGCCGCGCGCTATGCGCTGGACATCGACTGGGGCGGGGATCCGGACGACGAGGATTTCCTGGACGGCACCGACGTGTCCGCGCTGATGGCCACCGCTTACGACCGCCTGCGCGAGCACGGCTACACGCTGTGGAACTGGAACACCGGCGGCGACGCCTGCGCCGGCTGGATGGCGCTGCGCCGCGACGACGAGGGCATGCAGCAACTGGCCGCGGTGATGGGCGTGGAGATCCGTCCGGGCAGCGACGCGTTCTGACCGTGCCGCGGCATGCGCCGCACCGCCGCGTCACAGCGTGCGCAGGAATTCGGTGATCGCTTCCAGCTCGCTGCGGTGCAGGTCCAGCGGCTTGAGCAACGGATCGGTGGCCGGGAACAGCGGGTCGCCCTCCTGCCCGGCCTTCGGTTGCGGCCGCGGCATGCCGGCGTTGTACATGTTCACCACGCCGCGCAGTTCCATGAAGGCGCCGCTGTGCATGTACGGACCGGTCCTGCCCACGCTGCGCAGCGAAGGCGTGCGGAACTTGCCGCTGTCGGCCGGGTCGCCGGTCACCCGGTAGCGGCCCAGGTCCTCGCGCTCGCGGCCGTAGAAGTGCAGGCCCAGGTTGTGGAAGCGGTTGTCGGTCAGCGCCGGCCCACTGTGGCAGTTCATGCAGCGCGCCTGCGTGCGGAACAGATGCAGCCCCCATAGCTGTTCGTCGGTCAGCAGGTCGCGGCGGCCTTCGAGGAAGCGGTCGAAGCGGCTGGAGCGCGGCACCAGACTGCGCTCGTAGGCGGCGATGGCCTGGGCCACGCGCGGCATGGTGATCCGTTTCTCGCCGAACACGCGCAGGAATTCGGTCGGATAGTCCTTGCTGCGGTTGAGCCGCTGTTCCAGCTCGCGGGCAGTGAACGCCATCTCCACCGAATCCTGGATGGGATGCAGCGCCTGTTCCTCCAGCGTGGCCGCGCGGCCGTCCCAGAACAGCGGGCTGGAGAAGGCCGCCATCGACACGTTCATCGCATTGCGCTTGCCGGCCTGGCGGTCGTGGCCGAACGATACGCTGCGCCCGTCGCCCCAGCCCAGTTGGCGGTCGTGGCAACTGGCGCAGGCGATCTGGCCGCTGCGCGACAGGCGCGGGTCCTCGAACAACTTCTTGCCCAGCGCCACCTTCTCCGGCGTCTGCGGATTGTCCGCGGGCACCGGCGGCGTGTCGGGCAGCGGCGCCAGTTCCTGCCAGACGGCTCCGTCGTCGACCGTCGGCGCGGGCCATTCGCCGATGGGCAGCGCATAGACGCGCCGCAGGCACTGCATGTCGATCTGCGGCGCGCTCACCGCGATGCGCTGGCGGCATTCGGCGAGGGTGGGAAGCGGTGCGGCCCGCTCCGCCTGCGCCTGCGCCGCCGTCGTGCCGATCAGCACGACGGCGGGCGACAGGAACAGCGCCAGCAACAGGGTCCGCGACAGCAGGGCTCGCATGGCTCAGGCACCCGCCATCAACAATGCACCGGCAAGTAGAGGCACATGGAGGAGGGCGATGAAGCCGCGCAGCGTGAGCGGCCAGTCGCGCAGTCGCCACAGCGCCCACCCGCCCGCGCATGCCGCCGCCCCGGCGCCTCCTGCCATCAGCAATGTGTACCCACCGCCGCGCCAGGTGCTGTCCGGGCCGGACGAGGCCAGCATCAGCACGATCTGCGCGGACAGAAAGGCCGGCAGGCACCAGAGCAGCCAATGGGGCAGGAAGGACGGCTTGGTCATCGTGGCTCCAGGTATCGGGGCTAGAAGCGGTAGCCCACTTCCAGCCAGTAGCTGCGGCCGGGCTCGTAATAGGCCACCGTGCTGGCCGATCCGGTCAGCGGGTTGCGCCGGTTGAACACGTTCTGCGCTTCTATGCGGACGTAGGCTTCCTGATCGCGCGGCAAGGCCAGGCTGTACTCCAGGGTGGTGTCCCAGGTGAACGCGCGCGATGCATCGTAGCTTTCGATCACGTCGATTGTCTCGCCCTGGTAGACCTCGGCACCGGTGACCGCGAATCCGGTGAAGCCGGCGCGATAGCGCAGGAAGTTGCTCCACAGCAGTCCTGCCGCGGGCAGTCGCGTCTGGGTCGAGAGGCGGGCCGTCCATGGGCGATTGTAGCTGGCCTGCGGGAGGTCGTAGGCATGCATGACCTGGCCTTCATAGCGCACCAGCCGGTTGTAGCTGCTGTCCGTGTAGCTGCTTTCGTAGTCCACGTAGTTGCGTTTCACCTCGGTATGGTCGAACGCGAACTGCAGGTGGGTCTCCATGCCCTTCCATGCCCATGGGCGCTGCAGGCCGATGCTCAGCGTGCTGGTGTCGCTGCGGCTGCGTCCCGCGTTGACGTATTCGTACACGGACGCGGAGTAATAGCCGGTCCCGTCGTTGGACGGCACGCGTTGCCGCAGCACTTCGTCGCGCCCGTCGCGGCGCACGTGCTTGAGGTTGATGTCCATGCCGGCCCAGCGCTGGTTGACGCCGAGGTTGAGTTCGTCGCTGTACGGGATGTCCAGTGCCTCGAAGCGGTTGTTGGCGGTATATCCACGGCCGCGCACCCACAGCAGGGAGGGAGCGGTGCGCGTGTAGGTGGTCTGCAGGTTCTCGCGCCCTTCGCGCAACTTGTAGGTGAAGAAGCTGCGCCCGTAATAGCGGTTGGCGCCACCCGTCAGCAGCGTGTCCTGGTTGCCCAGCACGTCCCACGACATGGCGAAGCGCGGCGCTATGGTCGTCTTGTCCATCAGGTCGTCGCCGTCGATGCGGATGCCAGGGCGGAAGCTCCAGCGGCCCCAGCGGATGTCGTCCTCGGCGAACACGCTCCATTCCTTGAGCTTCACCTCGAAATAGCCTGCGCTGTAGATGTTGCGCGTGCGGAAGAACTGCCCTTGGCCCGCGACGACCCTGCCGACATCCGTGCCGCTGACGCTGGTATAGACGGGCGAGAGAGAGCAGGCTTCGGTATCGACCATGCCGTTGGCGTCGGTGCAGGAAGTGGTCCGGCCAGGGCTGAGGAAGCTGTAGTGGTCCTGCAGGCGATGGTAGGTGCCCAGGCGGTCACGGTATTGCAGGCCAAGCTGCAATGCATGCCGGCTGTCGCCCCAAGCCAGCGCGTCGCGCTGGAACGTGGCCGAATAGCCGAGCGTGCGGTTGCGCTGGTCGATGTTGCCCCAGTTGCCTTCGAAGCTGCTGTTGTTGACGCCCCAATCGTACGCGGGCGAGCGCGCCCAGGCCTTCCAGTAGTCGATGCCTTTCTGCACGCGGCGGGAGCTGTCCAGGTCGCTGTAGCTCAGCACCTGGTCCAGATCCCAGTGGCCAGCCTCCAGGCCCATGCGCAGGCTGCCGACCGGGCCGCCCTGCTTCAGGTCGAAGTAAGAGTTCTTGGCGTTCTGGGTGAAGTAGCGCTCGTCCGTCGGCGCATGGGTGAAGCTGCCCGAAAGCTCGATGCCGTCGCCCGACCAGTCCAGCCGGAGGCTTGCGCTGGTGTTCTCGCGGCGCTGTTCCTTGATCAGTTCGTCGCTGACGCTGACAGCGCCTGCCGAGTATCCGCGCAGCGGGATGTCGGAGCGGGTGCGGATGACATTGGCGATCCATCCTATGCCGTTGCCGGTACGGCCCTCCAGCATCGCCGACAGCCGGTATTTGTCGTACACGGGCTGGTTGGCATACGTTGCCGAAAGCGACAGGTCCTCGCCTTGCGGCAGGATCATCTCGTTCCAGACCGAGCGCGACATGCGGAACGACACCTTGCCGCCAAGCGCGTCCTTGGCCTTGCGGCTTTCAGCATCTATCACACCGCCGCTGAAACCGCCGAAGGCCGCGGGCACGTTGCTGTCGTAGACGGTGAGCTGGCCGATCAGTTCGGTGTCCAGCGCGATGCCCTGGGTGGCGCTGGGAATGTTGGCCAGGTCATGCGGATTGTCGGCCTGGGGGTCGAGGTCGTTGTTGAAGCTGGTGCCATCGAGCTGGAACAGGTTCTGGTAGTACTGGCCGCCGTTGATGCTGATGTTCGCGGGCCGGATTTCGCCCATGCGGCTGGACGAAGTCCAGGGGGAATCGTCGAACTGCACGTTCGGATTGATCCGCAGCAGCGTGCCGATGTCGCCGTTGCCCTTGGCCTGCTCGTCGATGTAGCGCTCGTCCAGCATCAGTCCTTCCTGGTACGGGAACAGGCGCTGGCCGATCACCTTGATGGTGTCGAAGGTGGTGGGTTTCAGGTAGTCGCCCGTCGCGGCGGCGGGCTTGCCGTCGGCGGGTGCGGGGGGGGCGGGTGCGGTATCGTCGGCTGCGTGGGCGCTGGCGGACAGCACCGCCAGGATGGCCAGGGTGAGCGGTTTCATTCGGCGTCTCGAAACGGAGGGGAGGCCCGTGGGCGGATCCGCTGGCGATGAGACTTCGGTGACGAAACTCGGCTGGCTGGCAGGTCGGAATTGTGACGGCGGCGTGAAAAGGCGTCAACACGCCCTGCCTGCGACCAAGGTCGCAACCGGGGCGGCGGTTGTGGTCAGGCGTGCGGTACGACCGGCACGGGCGCTTCTTCGGCGGTGTTGGTCGGTGCGTCGGGCATGGCGGTGTCGGCGTCGGGCAGTGGCTTTCCGGACGAGAGCAGGTTGCCGCCGGTCTCGCCCTGCATGGCCTCCTCGGCCGCCTTGGTCATCACCACGATGCTGATGCGGCGGTTGATGGGGTTCTGCGGGTTCTGCTTGTCGAACAGCACCGACGAGGACAGCCCCACCACGCGCGACACCTTGTCCTCGTGCATGCCGCCGGCCACCAGCGCGCGGCGCGCGGCGTTGGCGCGTTCGGCGCTGAGTTCCCAGTTGGTGTAGCCGCGGTTGCCGGCGTAGGGCGTGGTGTCGGTGTGGCCGGTGATGCTGATGTGGTTGGGCACCTGGTTGATGAAGCCGGCCAGCTCCACCAGGATCGCCTGGGTGTAGTCCTTCAGCGCGGAACTGCCCAGCGCGAACATCGGCCGGTTCTGCTGGTCGACGATCTGGATGCGCAGGCCCTCCGGAGTGAGGTCCAGCAGCAACTGGTCCTTGAACGGTTCCAGCGCCTGGCTCTTGCCGATGGCTTCCTCCAGCGCCTGCATCAGCGTTTCCAGGCGCTGCTTCTCCTGCGCCTTCTGCTGCTCCTCCGACGAGGGCGCGTCGTTGGGCGGCTTGGGGAACGGGTCGTTGGCGTCGCCGCGCGGGATGTCCATGGTCCCGCCCAGCTTGATCATCGAATTGCTGGCGCCGCCGGGGCCGGCCGGGCCTGGCGCGGGCGAGAAGCTCTTGCCGGTCAGCGGGCTGGGATTGCGGAAGTATTCCGAGATCGCCGCGCGCTCCTTGTTGGTGGTGGCGCCCATCAGCCACATCACCAGGAAGAACGCCATCATCGCGGTCACGAAGTCGGCGTAGGCGACCTTCCACGAGCCGCCGTGATGGCCGCCGCCGGCGACCTTCTTGACCCGGCGGACGATGATGGTGGGGCGCTGTTCGCTCATCGCCGCGGCTTACTTGTTGGCCTTCAGGTGGGCTTCGAACTCGGCGAACGGCGGGCGCACGTCCGAGGGCAGGGTCTTGCGCGCGAACTCCAGCGCCACCGCCGGGTTGTAGCCGCGCAGGCAGGCCAGCAGGGCGGTCTTCACCGATTCGTACATGCGGCTGTCCTGCTCCACCTGCGCCTCGATGGCCGCGGCCAGCGGCGAGACGAAGCCGTAGGCCAGCAGGATGCCCAGGAAGGTGCCGACCAGCGCGGCGGCCACGTGCGCGCCGACCGCGGCGATGTCGCCGCCGATCGAGCCCATCGTGACGATGATGCCCAGCACCGCGGCGACGATGCCGAAGCCGGGCAGGCCGTCGGACACTTTCTGCAATGCGTGCGCCGGCGCCATCGCCTCGTGGTGGTGCTTTTCCAGCTCCAGCTCCAGCAGCGGCTCCAGTTCGTGCGGCTCGATGTTGCTGCCCACCATCAGGCGCAGGCATTCGGTCAGGAAGTCGAGCAGGTGGTGATCTGCGAGCACCTTGGGGTACTTGCCGAACAGCGGGCTGTTGCCGGGGTTCTCGATGTGCTCCTCCAGCGACATGAAGCCATCGCGGCGGGCCTTGTTGAGCATCTCGTGGATCAGCGTCAGCACGTCCAGGTAGTCGGCCGACTTGTACTTGGCGCCCTTGAACACCGACAGCGAGGCGGCCAGGGTGCCCTTGACCACCTTCATCGGATTGCTGGTCAGGAACGCGCCCAGCGCGGCGCCGCCGATGATGACCAGTTCGAACGGTTGCCACAGTGCGCCCAGCTTGCCGTGCGAGCCCAGGTAGCCGCCGATCACGCTGAGGACCACGATGAGAAAGCCGACGAGGATGAGCATGGGGGCGGGGATGTGGTGGAGTCTCCCCAGCATCGGCCCGGGCGGGCGTTTCTTGAGCGCCGCCTGCCGTTCGTCGGCATGCCAGGGACATGACCATCGGCAGGGTTGACTACACGTGTCGTCACGGGCATGGTGGCGACACGTGTAGTCATGAGGTGATCCATGCCCGGCAAGTCCCGCAAGTCCATCGGCGACCAGGAACTGGCGCTGCTCCAGCACCTGTCCGAGCACGGCGAAGCCAGCGTCGGCGAAGTGGCCGCCGCCTTCGGCGAGCCGCGCGGCCTGGCCCGGTCCACCGTGCTGACGATGATGGAGCGCCTGCGCGCCAAGCACTACCTGCGTCGCCGCCAGGTGGCCGGCGTCTACCGCTACGCGCCGTCGGCGCAGCCCGACGACGTGATGCGCAGCGCGGTGGGCAGCTTCGTCGAGAAGACCCTGCAGGGTTCGCTGTCGCCGTTCGTGGCCTGGATGTCGCAGCGCACCGAAGTGAGCGACGGTGAACTGGCCGAGCTGGAGGCGCTGGTCGCCGACCTGCAGGCGCGGCGCAAGGAGGGCTGACATGGACATGGGTGCATTCGTCGACGGCGTGCTGTCGCGCCTGGCCGCCACCGGCCTGCAATCGCTGGCATTGGCCGCGCTGGTGTGGGTGCTGTGCCGCTACCTGCCGCGGCTGGATGCGCGCACGCGCTGCTGGCTGTGGTGGCTGGTGGCCGCGCAGATGGTGCTGGGCCTGGTCTGGACCGTGCCGGTCGGCCTGCCGCTGCTGCCAGTCGCACCCGCGCCGGACGCGCTGGCCATCGTGCCGCAGGCGCAGGCGCAGGGCGCGCAGGTATTGGCTGCCGCCACCCTGCCGGTCGTGGCGCCCGCGCTTTCAGCCGGGCCTGCGTTCGATGCGCGCACGCTGTTGCTGGCGGCCTGGCTGGCCGGCGTGGCGGCGATGCTGGCGAACACGCTGCGCCAGGGCCGAAAGCTGCATGGACTGATCGCCCGCTCGCGGACCTGTGAAGCCGCGGCCGTGCGCGACGCCTATGCCGCGCTCGGCCGGCGCATGAGCATCGCGCGCCTGCCGGAACTGCGCATCGGCGACGGCATCGAATCGCCGCTGCTGGCGCGCCCCTGGCGGCCGGTGCTGCTGCTGCCCGCGCACCTGGGCGACGGCATGCCGGACAGCGACTTGCGCATGGCCCTGCACCACGAGCTCGCCCACCTGCAACGCCGCGACCTGTGGTGGGGCGCCATGCCCGCGCTCGCCCAGCACCTGTTCTTCTTCCACCCGGCCGCGCACCTGGCCGCGCGCGAATACGGCCTGGCCCGCGAAGCCGCCTGCGACGCGGCCGTGCTGGCCTGTCGCGACCACACGCCGCACGACTACGGGCGCCTGCTGGTGAAGCTCGGCGTCGCCGCGGCACCGACGCCCGCATTGGCGGGCGCTTCCCCCACGTTCCGCATGCTCAAGAGGAGACTGCTCATGCTGCAGCACACCGCTTCCCCCCTGCGCGCCGGCGCACTGGCGCTGGTCGTCGGCGTCGTGGCGCTGGGCGCGCTGCCCTACCGCGTCGTCGCCCGTAGCGCGCCCGTTGCCCCCACCGCGCCGGTCGCGATGCAGGTGCCAGGCGCCATAGCGGCGCCGAAGGCGCTTCCCGCCGCTGCGCCCAAGGCCGCCCCGGTGCCGCCGCCCGTCGTGGTGGCGCAGGCCCCGGCCCTGCCCGCGCCGCCCGCACCCGCGGCTCCGCCGGCGCCACCCGCCACGCCCCCGGCACCGCCCGCGCCGCCGCAGGGCGCCGCAGCGATGACCGTGAACGGGCACATGGTCCTCACGGACAGCGACAACGGCCGCCACGATGCCTACGTGCTCATCGACGGCGACGGGATCAGCATGGCTGGCAGCCACGACGACATCCGGACCGCCAAGGCGTTGCAGCAGGGCGGCGAACCGCTGCTGTGGATGCGCAAGGACGGCCAGCAGTACGTGGTGCGCGACCGCGCGCTGATCGCCCGCGCCAAGGCGGTGTACGCCGAAGTGTCCGCGCTCGGCGAGCGCCAGGGTGCCCTGGGCGAACAGCAGGGCAGGCTGGGCGAGCGCCAGGGCGCGCTGGGCCAGCAGCAGGGCGACCTGGGCGCCCGCATGGCGGCGCAGCACGCCGAACAGGCGCTGCGCGCGCAGCAGGCGAGCGCCAGTGCGGCGCAGGAGGCCGGGTTCGACCGGCGCATGCAGGCGTTGTCGCAGGAGCAGGAGCGCCTGGCCCGTCAGCAGGAAGAACTGGCGCGCCAGCAGGTTCCGCTCGCGCGCAAGCAGGAAACCCTGGCCAGGCAGCAGGCGGCCGCCACCGAGGCGGCGGCGCGCGAGATGGCGCGCCTGCAGGCCGCCGCGATCCGCAGCGGGGCCGCGCAGCGGCTCTGATCGGATTGCCGGCACGGTAGGCGAAGGGCGGCCGCGAGCCGCCCTTCGTCGTTTCATTGCTGCGGATCCGCCAGCCCGCTCCATTGCGCGCGTGCGGTGCGGATCACCGCGCGCACCTGCTCGCGATCGCGGTGGCGCGAGATGGCGACCGCGCCCAGTCGCAACGCCTGCTCGCGCAGCGCTTCGTCCAGGTCGTAGTGCACGCCGCTGCGCTTGTCCTGCAACGCGCGCCGGGGCAGGCCCAGGCGCGCGGCCATCGCGTCGAGTTCGTCCAGGGTGTCGGCCATCAGGTGCGCCCAGCGGCGCCCGCGCCACAGCGTGACGGCGTCGTCGACGTAGACGGTCATCCGGCCGCGCCCTTCGGCGTGCGCACCATGCGTTCCATCAGGTGTTCCAGCGTGGCCGGCAGGTCGCCGCACTTGCCCATGTGCACGGGCGAGGTCTGGATGATGGAACTGCGCCTGGCGGTGAGCCAGTGGAAGCGCGCGCGTGGCGGCAGCAGGCCGATCGGCGCGGCGGCCTCGCCGCCGCGGCAGATCGCGGGGATGGTGTCCAGGTGGCGGCGCAGCGCGTCGATGTCCAGGCCCGGGTCCAGCGCGCGCAGGCGCGCTTCGTCCAGTTCGATGCGCGCCTCCAGGAAGTCTGCGCGCTCGCACGACAGGATGACACCGACGTTGACGAACTCCTCGCGCTCCACCCGCGGCACCACCCGGATCACCGCGTAGTCGTAGGTGTCATGCGCGCGCACGGATCGCCTCCTGCACGAAGCCTTCGCGCTGCGCCAGCCGCCGTTCCAGATAATCCACGTAGGCTGCGCGCTGCGTCGCCGGATCGCCGAACGCGTCCGGGCCTTGCAGCCAGGCATCCGGCACCTGCGCCACCACGTCGTGCACGACGCCGCCCCGTAGCCGTGCCGCCATGTCCGCATCGATGTCAGCGATGCACTCGGCCCGGCGCAGCAGCACGTGGTCGCGGATCAGCGGGAAGGGCTTGCCGGCGCCGGACGTGTCGCCGTCCCAGCCATGGTGGAAATACAGCGCCGCGCCGTGGTCGATCAGGTACAGCCGCCGGTGCCACACCAGCAGGTTGGTGTTGCGCGCGGTGCGGTCGACGTTGCTGACGAAGGCGTCGAACCAGACGATGCGCGAGGCCAGGTCCGGATCGGGTTGTTCGGCCACCGGATCGAAGTTGACCGCGCCGGGCAGGTAGTCCATCGCCAGGTTGAGGCCCGCGCTGGCCTTGATCAGGTCCTGGATCTCCGGATCGCCCTCGGTGCGCGCCAGCGCCGGGTCCAGTTCCATCAGCGCCAGCTCGGGCATCGGCAGCCCCAGCGCCTTCGCCAGCCCGCCGCAGACCAGCTCGGCGACTAGCGCCTTCGGCCCCTGGCCGGCGCCGCGGAACTTGAGCACGTACAGGCCGTCGTCGTCGGCCTCGACCACGGCCGGCATCGAACCGCCTTCGCGCAGCGGCGTGACGTAGCGGGTGGCGGCACGGAAGGGAAGCGTCATCAGGCCGCTAGGATAGCGCGGGCTTCCGTCGCCGCGGCCGGAATGCTCGCCCGAACCCTGCAGAGCCTAGGTAGAGCGCGCCACGCCCATGCGGCGCAGCACCAGGTAGACCGCCACGCTCGACGCCGCACCGAGCAGCAGGGCGAACGCCACGCCGTGCGCGCTGGCGGCGAACGGCAGGCCGGACAGGTTCATGCCGAACACGCCCGCCACCAGGCTGGGTGGCAGCAGCAGCGCGGTGATCATCGACAGCACGTAGAGATGGCGGTTGGTGCGCTCGGCCAGCTTGGCGGCCACCTCGTCCTGCAACAGGCGTGCGCGCTCCTGCAACGTGCCGACGTCGCCGTCAAGGTCGTCGAAGCGCTGGTTGAGCCGCGCCACCGCCGCCAGCAGCTCGTGTTCGGCCTCCGCCGGGTGGCGCTGCTCGAACTGCCTGAGCACGCGCCGCATCGCGGTCAGTGGGCGGTGCAGGCGCACGGCCTGATGGCGCAGTTGCGCCAGGTCGCGGCGCTCCTCGCCTATGCTGTCGGCCAGCACGCGGTCCTCGATGCGGTCCAGGCGCGCGGACAGACCGTCGGTGGCGCGTTCCAGCGTGTCGGCGAAATGGTCGGTGACGGTTTCCAGCAACCGCACCGGCGAAGCGAAGCGCACGCCCTGCGCGGCTTGCCGTCGCGCCGATTCGACCGAGCGCAGCGCTTGCCGCCGTGCGGTGACCAGCAGGCGGTCGCCCAGCAGGAAATGCAGCCAGCCGGCGCCGTCCTCGTCGCGCGGCAGGCTTTCGGCGGCCGGATCGACGCCGCGCTGGTGCACCCAGTCGGCGAACACGCCGCAGGCCACGCCGTCGTCGAGTTGCAGGTTGACGTAAGTGTCCGGCGACAGCAGCGCCGCGCGGGCGTCTTCCGGGGCCGGCAACTGCGCAACCACCTGCGCACTGCGCGCGTCGCTGAGGTTGACGTGCAGCCACAGCCACGACGAGGCCGCCGCGATGGCGTGCAGCGCCGGCGCGCCGCCGGTTTCCGGTGCCAGCGCTTCGCCGCGCCCTTCCGCATCGAAACGATAGGCCCAGAGCACGCCGGGCAGGCCGGAGAACGGAGAGGCACCTGGGGTTTCGACGAGCATGGGCAGGTTGCAGGCGTGCGACGGCGGGGCGGCCGTTCGATGACGCCCAGCCTAGCGCCGCAACATGCCGGTCATATGACAGCCGGTGGCGGTCGCCGCGGTTCGCCTGCCGTGGCCGGTCCGTTGCCGGCCGGGCTCAGGCCGGCTGCGCTTCCGCGCCGCCGCGGTGCAGCGGGTCCGGCAGCGGTTCGCCATGGCGGGTGAAGCCCAGCGATACCGAATTGAGGCAATGGCGCTCGCCGGTCGGCGGCGGGCCGTCGGGGAAAACGTGGCCCAGGTGGCTGCCGCAGCGCGCGCAGACGATCTCGGTGCGGATCATCCCGTGGCTGGTGTCGCGGATGCGGCCGACGTGCGCCTCGTCGACGGGCGCGAAGAAACTGGGCCAGCCGGTGCCCGAGTCGAACTTGGCGCCTGAGCGGAACAGCGGCAGTCCGCACAGCCGGCAGGTGTAGACGCCGTCCAGCTTGTTGTCCAGGAATACACCGCAGAACGGTGCCTCGGTGCCGTGCTGCAGCAGCACGCGGCGCTCCTCCTCGCTCAGCACCGCGGCCAGGGTGTCGCGCTGCGCGGCGGTGGGAGGGGTCAGGTCGAAGGCGGTCATGGCGGGCTCCCGGAGCGGTTTCGCAAGGGATGGTGGCGCGGTGCGCGCGATGCAAGGCGCGCGCGCAAACAGAAGGCCGCCGGCAGCGGACTGCGGGCGGCCTTGCGCGGTTGCGCCCGCGCCCGGTTCAGGGCGTGGCGGAGAGCGTGTTGGCGCGGAATTCCCGGCGCACCCAGTCGTCGATCATGCGCTTCTCGTAACGCAGCGGATCGTGGTCGTTGAGGTTGGAGCCCATCAGGAAGCCGTGGTCGACCAGCTTGCGCTCGCCCTGGGCCAGCACCTGGCCGTCGGCGCCCTTGAGGGTGAAGTCCAGGGTGATCCGCGGCGGATAGATATCCTTGACGATCCGCACGTTCTGCATGTCCACGCGGGTGGTGGGCTCGTAGCGCCCGGCGCGGTCGATGTCGGTGATGGTCACGTCCAGGGTCTGGCCGCGCGCCAACTGCTGGCCGGAACGGTCGCGCAGGTATTGCGCCAGTTGCGCGACCCAGTCGCCGCGCTGGGATTCCCAGCGGTTACCGCTGAACTTGATCTCGCTGAACTTGGCCGGATCGGTCCACTGCACGTTCACCGCGCCGCCGTCGGCGGGCACGCTGCGGGGGGCGTCCGGATCGGTGACGTTGCTCTGGCGGGCCGCCGCCGGCAACGCGATGGCCAGCGCCACGGCGGCGCCGAGCACGATGGAAGGCATCTTCTTCATGGCGGACTCCTGATTGAAATCCCTGTGCCCGGATTCTGCGCCTGCCGCCGGTGGGCCACAACGCGCACGCCGCCGCGGCGGGGCATCGGCTCACCGTCGGTTCATGCTCGCCACCCGGCGCGGCGGACGGAGCGCAGGCAACGCAGCATTCCGAACGCGGGGTTGCCGGCATGCCGCGCCGGCAGTGCAATACCGCCTCCCACTTTCCGGAGTCCCCCCATGGAATACCGTTACCTCGGCGCGTCCGGCTTCCGCGTGCCCGCGCTGTCCTTCGGCACCGGCACCTTCGGCGGCCAGGGCGCGCTGTTCAGCGCCTGGGGCAGCACCGACGTGGCCGAAGCGCGGCGGCTGGTCGACATCTGCCTCGACGCCGGCCTCAACATGTTCGACAGCGCCGACGTGTATTCCAAGGGCGCCGCCGAATCCATCCTGGGCGAGGCGATCAAGGGCCGCCCGCGCGACGCGATCATCCTGTCCACCAAGGCGACGTTCCGCTTCGGCGAGGGCGAGAACCAGGTGGGGTCCTCGCGCCACCACCTCATCAACGCCGTGGACGCCGCGCTCGCGCGCCTGGGCACCGACTACATCGACCTGTTCCAGTTGCACGGCTTCGACGCGCGCACGCCGGTGGAGGAAGTGCTGTCCACCCTCGACACCCTGGTCCGCGCCGGCAAGATCCGCTACCTGGGCGTGTCCAACTTCTCCGGCTGGCACCTGATGAAGTCGCTGGCTGCCGCCGACCGTCGCGGCTGGACGCGCTACGTGGCGCACCAGGCGTACTACTCGCTGGTCGGCCGCGACTACGAATGGGAGCTGATGCCGCTGGCCGCCGACCAGGGCGTGGGTGCGGTGGTGTGGAGCCCGCTGGGCTGGGGCCGCCTGACCGGGCGGATCCGCCGCGGCCAGCCGCTGCCGGAGACCAGCCGCCTGCAATCCCAGGCCGCGCAGGACGCCGGCCCGCAGGTGGACCTGGACCATCTCTACGACGTGGTGGACGCGCTGGACGAGGTCGCGCGGGAAACCGGCAGGACCATCCCGCAGGTCGCGCTGAACTGGCTGCTGCAACGGCCCACCGTCAGCACCGTGGTGATCGGCGCGCGCAACGAGGAGCAGTTGCGGCAGAACCTGGGTGCCGTGGGCTGGAAGCTGAGCCCGGAGCAGGTGGCCAGGCTGGACGCCGCCAGCGCGCGGCCCAAGCCCTATCCCTACTGGCACCAGGCCGGCTTCAAGTACCGCAACCCCACGCCGGTGTGACCCTGGTGGGGGCTTTGGCCTCTGCGTCTTTCGGCCAGTCTCCGACCCGGCCTGCACCCGGTCGCGGCTGAAGCCGCTCCTGCAACGCAGGCGCATGCAGCCAGGGATGGCGTGGGCGGCCGGACGAACCCCTGCTAGAGTCTCGCGGTCCCGATCGATCTGTCCGGAGTCCCGATGCTTCCTTCGCTGCGCCTGCTCGCCGTCCTGCTGTCGCTGGCCGCGTCGCCCGCCTTCGCCGCCACCAGCTACGTCAAGGCGGGCCGCCTGCTGGACGTGGAGTCCGGCCGCCTGCTGGCCGACCAGGCCATCGTCATCGAGGACGCCCGCATCGTCGCCATCGGCCCGGCCGCGAGCACGCCGGTGCCCGCCGGAGCGACCGTGCACGACCTGTCCGCGAAGACGGTGCTGCCCGGCCTGATGGACGCGCACACCCACCTGCACGGCGACGCCGACCTGCAAGGCTACCGGCGGCTGGCGATCTCGCTGCCCGCCGCCGCGCTGAAGGGCGCGAAGAACGCCCGCGCCACGCTGCTGGCCGGCTTCACCACCGTGCGCGTGCCGGGTTCGCCGGGCTATGCCGACGTGGCGCTGCGCGACGCCGTCGCCGCGGGCGAAGTGGAAGGCCCGCGCATCCTGGCCGCCGGCGTGTCCATCGGCATCACCGGCGGGCATTGCAGCGACAACAACCTGTTGCCGGCCGAATACAAGGCGGTGGGCGAGGGCGTGGCCGACGGTCCGTGGGCCGCGCGCCAGAAGGTGCGCCAGAACGTAAAGTTCGGCGCCGACTTCATCAAGACCTGCTCCACCGGCGGGGTGCTGTCCAAGGGCACCGAGGTGGGCGCGCCGCAGTACTCGCTGGAAGAACTGAAGGCGCTGGTGGACGAGGCGCACGCGTTGGGCCGCAAGGTGGCCTCGCACGCGCACGGCGCCACCGGCATCCGCAACGCGCTGCTGGCCGGGGTGGATTCCATCGAGCACGCCAGCTTCATCGACGACGAGGGCATCGCGCTGGCGAAGAAGAACGGCGCCGTGCTGGTGATGGACATCTACAACACCGAATACATCCTGGGCGAAGGCGAGAAGGCCGGCTTCCTGCCCGAATCGCTGGAGAAGGAGCGGCGCGTCGGCGCCACCCAGCGCGAGAACTTCCGCAAGGCGCACCAGGCCGGCGCGACCATGGGCTTCGGCACCGACGGCGGCGTCTATCCGCACGGCCAGAACGCGCGCCAGTTCTCGCGCATGGTGCGCTTCGGCATGACCCCGCTGCAGGCAATCCGCGCGGCCACGCTGGTCAACGCGCGCCTGTTCGGCATCGAGAAGGAGGCCGGCGCGCTCAAGCCCGGCTACTACGCCGACCTGGTCGCCGTGGACGGCGATCCGCTGCAGGACGTGGCGGTGCTGGAGGACGTGAAGTTCGTGATGAAGCAGGGCGTCGTGTACAAGCAGGAATGAAGTACCCGCCGTCCGGGCGGGTCCCGCCGGACACGGACCGGAGGCCGCGGCCGCGCCCCGGTCCGTCGGCTCCACCGGCCCCGCAGGAGAACGCGCCATGTCCAGACCCGTCAGGATCGATTTCGTCTCCGATGTCGCGTGCCCCTGGTGCGCCATCGGGTTGATGGCGCTGGAACAGGCCATCGCGCGCATCGGCGACGGGCTGGAGGTGGAACTGCATTTCCAGCCGTTCGAGCTCAACCCGGACATGGAACCGGCGGGCGAGCCCATCGCCGAGCACCTCGGCCGCAAGTACGGCATGACCGCGGAACAGCTCGTGCAGAACGGCGAGGCGATCCGCCAGCGCGGCGCCGAGCTCGGTTTCGCCTTTGACATGCACAGGCGCGACCGCATCTACAACACCTTCGACGCGCACCGGCTGCTGTACTGGGCCGGCGGCCTGGGCGCCGCGCAGCAGCGCGCGCTGAAGCATGCGCTGCTGCGCGCCTACCACGGCGAAGGCCGCAACGTGTCCGACTCCGCCGAACTGGCCGCCATCGCCGCGTCGACGGGGCTGGACGGCGACGAAGCGCGCCGCATCCTCGACACCGGCGCGTTCGCCGCGCAGGTGCGCGAGCGCGAGCACCACTACCAGCAGCGCGGCATCCGCGCCGTGCCGTCGGTGATCTTCAACGACCGCCACCTGGTCCAGGGCGGGCAGCCCGTCGAGGTGTTCGAGCAGGCCCTGCGGCAACTGGCCGACCTGCCCGCCCCATCCGCGTGAGGCCGCCATCGGGACTGCTGCACCGCGCGTGGCTCGTTCCCAACATCCTTCGTCCTCCCGCATGCCCTCGGTCTATAGGAGCGACGTCAGTCGCGACCGCACGCCGGCAGCGATACGTAATGGATCGGATCGAGCAAGCCAGGGCCGCAGGAACGTATGGCTCCATCTGCGGCCGCTCGCGTCTCGATCCGGCTGGATGGTGCTTTCGGGGGTGCGGTCGCGACTGACGTCGCTCCTACAAGGGCAATGGGCGAAAAGGTAGGCGCGCGGCGCTCAGCCGTGGCGCGCCAGCAGGATGGATTCGTTGCTGGGCATCTCGATCACCACGGCGGTGGGGATGCCGTGGTGCTGGTGCAGGGTGGCGGCGAGCAGCTTGGCGTTCTCGCGCGCGTCGCCCAGGTTCTCGAACCAGTTGCGACCGTATTGGCCTTCGTACAGTTGCCAGCCGCTGGCGGCGGCGGCGATGGTGAAGAGCAGGCGTGGCATGGGACTTCTCCGTAGCGATGCCGGGCAGGGGCCGGCAGGACTATCGTCGGCGAATGTGACAAGCTGCACATTCGGTCCATGCCCCGGTAAGGGGTAGGAAAAATCCTAGCGTGGTGTCGGTGCACGCCGCAGGGCGGTCATTCCAGCAGGGGTTCCAGCGCCTTCCAGACGTGGTCGCGCAACCGCGGCTGGGCGGCGGCGGTGGGGTGCAGGTTGTCGGCCTGGTAGGCGTTGCGGTCCAGCGCGATCGGCTCCAGCAGGAACGGCAGCAGCGCGGCCTTGTGCTGCGCGGCCAGCACGCGGTAGTTCTCCTCGAAGCCGCGCGTGTACTCCGGCCCGTAGTTGGGCGGCATGCGCATGCCGATCAGCAGCACCTTGGCCCCGGCGGCGCGCGACGCCTTGACCATTCTGTCCAGGTTGGCCCGCGTCTGCGCCAGCGGCAGCCCGCGCAGGCCGTCGTTGGCGCCCAGTTCGATCACCACCACCGCCGGCCTGTGGCGTTGCAGTTCCGCGGCGATGCGCGAAGCGCCGCCGGCGGTGGTCTCGCCGCTGACGCTGGCGTTGACCATCTTCCAGCCGGGCTTGGCCTTCGCCAGCTTGTCGGTGGTCAGCGCCACCCAGCCCTGCGCGGGAGCCAGCCCGTAGGCCGCCGACAGCGAGTCGCCCATCACCAGCACGGTGCGCGCGCCCTTCGCTGGTGCGGCCGCCGGTGCCGCCTGCGCTGCGGCGGGCCGTGCCCATGCTGCGACGAGCAGCAGCAGGACCCATCCCATGGCCCATTGCATGCGTGCGCGACCGGCCCCATACCTGCCTGAATCCAGCAACATTCGATCCTGCTCCCGATGACCCGCGAAACGACCCACGAGGCGATCATGGCCGACGCCGGCAGACTGCACACTGAAGACCACGCGCCCCGGCGCACCGTGCTGGACGTGCAGGGGCTGGGCAAGCACGTGGCGCTGCCCGGCGGCCCGCTGACCATACTCGATGACATCGGCTTCCGCATCGGCCACGGCGACACCGTGGCCATCGTGGGCGCGTCGGGTTCGGGCAAGAGCACGCTGCTCTCGCTGCTGGCCGGGCTGGACGTGCCCAGCGCCGGCAGCGTGGCGCTGGACGGCGAGCGCATCTCCGGCATGGACGAGGACGGCCGGGCGCGCGTGCGCGGCGAGAAGGTCGGCTTCGTGTTCCAGAGCTTCCAGTTGCTGCCGTCGTTGACCGCGCTGGAGAACGTCATGCTGCCGCTGGAACTGCGCGGCGACGCCGACGCGGAAACGCCGGCGCGGCAGATCCTGGAGAAGGTCGGCCTGGGCCAGCGCCTGGACCACTACCCGCGCCAGCTATCCGGCGGCGAACAGCAGCGCGTGGCGCTGGCGCGCGCCTTCGTGACCCGGCCCTCGCTGCTGTTCGCCGACGAGCCCACCGGCAACCTCGACACGCATACCGGCCAGGCGATCATCGAACTGCTGTTTTCGCTCAACGCCGATGCCGGCACCACCCTGGTGCTGGTGACCCACGACGACCACCTGGCCGAACGCTGCCAGCGCCGCCTGCGGCTGGACGCCGGCCGGCTGTTGCAGGACACCGCCGCATGAGGACGCTGGCGCTGGCCTGGCGCCAGTTGCGCCGCGACCTGGCGGCTGGCGACATCCGCATCCTGTTCGCTGCGCTGGTGCTGGCGGTGGTGGCGGTGACCTCGGTGGGCTTCGTCACCGACCGCGCCGCGCGCGCGCTGGCCATCGAGGCCAACCGCCTGCTCGGCGGCGACGTGGTGGTGCGCGGCGACACGCCGCCGTCGGACGCGCTGCGCGCCCTGGCGACCGCGCCCGGACTGCGCGCGACCGAGACGCAGGAGATGCAGAGCATGGTCCGCGCCGGCGAAGCGCTGTCGCTGGGCGACCTGCGCGCGCTGGGCGAGGGCTTCCCGTTGCGTGGCCGTTTCCGCGTGACCGACCGCGCGGGCGGTGCCGAGCGCGACGCCGCCGGCATCCCCGCGCCGGGTACGCTGTGGATCAGCCAGGCCGGCGCCGAGACGCTGGGCGCCAGGCCCGGCGATGCCATCGGCATCGGCACCCGCACGCTGACGCTGGCCGCGCTGGTGACGCAGGAACCGGACGCCGCACTGGACTATTTCAACGTCGCGCCCAAGGTCTTCCTCAGCCTCGCCGACCTGCCGTCCACCGGGCTGGTGCAGGAAGGCAGCCGCCTGCGCTACCGGCTGGTGGTGGCGGGTGACGCTGCCGCGGTGGAGCGCTTCACCGCCCGCGCGAAGCCGCTGCTGGCGCGCGGCCAGCGCATGGAGACCATCCAGGACGCGCGACCGGAAGTGCGCTCGGCGCTGGACCGCGCCGGGCGCTTCCTTGGCCTGGCCGCGCTGGTGTCGGTGGTGCTGGCGGCGGTGGCGGTGGCGATGGCCGCGCGCCGCCACAGCGAGCGCCACCTGTCCGGCACCGCGGTGATGCGCTGCCTGGGCGCGCAGCAGCGCATGCTGGTCGGCATCCACGTGGGCGAACTGGTGCTGTTGGGCCTGGCCGCGTGCACGGCAGGCGTGGCGATCGCCTTCGCCCTGCAATGGGGCGTCGGCCAATGGTTGCAGCAGGCGATGAAGATCGACATTCCGCCGGCCGGCATCGTGCCGGCACTGCAAGGCTACGGCGTGGGCATGGTGGTGGTGCTGGCCTTTGGCGCGCCGCCGGTGCTGGCGCTGCGGCGCGTGCCTGCGCTGCGCGTGCTGCGCCGCGACCTGGACCGCACCGAGCCCAGCGCATGGCTGGCGGCGCTGGCCGGTTTCGCCGGGCTGGGCGCGCTGCTGTGGTGGAAGGCGGGCTCGGCGGCGCTGGGCAGCGCGATGCTGGTGGGCATCGTCGCCACGCTGGCGGTGCTCGCGTTGCTGGCCTGGGGGCTGATCCTGCTGGTGCGCGCGCTGCGTTCGCGGCTGCGCGGCAGCCTGCGCTACGGACTGGCCAATGTCAGCCGGCGTGCGGGCACGTCCATCGCGCAGGTGTCGGCGCTGGGCCTGGGCCTGATGGCGCTGCTGCTGTTGACCTTCGTGCGCACCGACCTGCTGGATCGCTGGCAACTGGCGCTGGCGGCCAACGCGCCCAACCGCTTCATCATCAACGTGCAGCCGGACCAAGTGGATCCGGTCAAGGCTTTCATGCAGGCGCGCGGGCTTGCGGCGGTGGAGCTGTATCCGATGATCCGCGGCCGGCTGGTGGAGCACAACGGCAAGGCCAGCAGCGGCGACGACTACGAAGGAACCGACGAGCGCACGCGCCGCCGCGCCGACCGCGAGTTCAACCTGTCCATGGCCGCGTCCCTGCGCGAGGACAACAAGGTCACCGCGGGCGAATTCTGGACCGGCCGCACGCCGGCCGCGCCGGAGCTGTCGGTGGAAGAGAAATTCGCCGAATCGCTGGGCTGGAAGCTCGGCGACCGGGTCGCCTTCGACATCGCCGGCCAGCGCTTCGAGGGCCGCATCACCAGCCTGCGCAGTGTGGACTGGGAGAGCTTCCGGCCCAACTTCTTCGTCGTCGCCTCGCCGGGCGCGCTGGACGGTTACGCCGCCAGCTACATCACCGCGGTGAGCGTGCCGTCCGGCGACACCGCCTTCACCCGCGAACTGGTGAACGGGTTCCCCAACCTGTCGGTGGTGGACGTGGAAGCGGTGCTGAACCAGGTCCGCGACACCGCCGAACAGGTGTCGCAGGTGGTGCAGGTGGTGTTCTGGTTCTCGCTGGCGGCGGGCCTGCTGGTGTTGATGGCGGCGGTGAGTGCCAGCCAGGACGAGCGCCTGCTGGAAGGCGGCGTGATGCGCGTGCTCGGCGGCAGCCGCCGCCAGTTGCGGCTGGCGCAGGCGTCCGAATTCGCCGCCATCGGCCTGCTCGCCGGGCTGGTCGCCGCCATCGCGGCGTCGGTGCTGTCCGGCGTGGTCGCCACGCGCGTGTTCGACCTGCCGTGGCAGGCCAACTGGCGGCTGGCGGCCATCGGCGGCGGCCTGGGCATGCTGGCCGCGCTGGGCGCCGGCCTGTTTGCCACCCGCAAGGTGCTGGACGCGCCGCCGTCGGTGACGCTGCGCGAGTTGCAGAACTGACCTGTAGGAGGGGCTTCAGCCCGCGCCCACCGGAATCTTCGGCGTCCTTGGCCTCAAGCGCGTCGCAACGCGCCTGAACGGCGAACGATCCGTTCAGGCGCTTTGCGTGGAGTGGAGATTCGATGACGCGGCAAGATCCCGGCGCGTTGCGACGCGCTCGTATCCGAAGGCGCATCATTGCCGCGTGGCGCGGGCTGAAGCCCCTCCTGCAGAAGCTGCCTGCGGTATCGACGTGGCGCGGTGGCGCCTAGCGGCCGCGGTCGTCGATGCTTTGCGCGCCGCTCACTTCGGGCGGACGCACCGGCTGCGCATCGAAGCGCCGGGCATAGGCCCGTTCTTCGGCCACGCGTGCGACTTCGGCGTCGGGCACGTCCGGCGCGCCGTACACAGCGTAGGCGATGCTGCCGTCGGCGCGCTCGCCGACCTGGTGCAGGCGGTAGCGGGCATGGCCGCCGCCGCTGTCCTCGGGGTAATGGATCGGCGGGCGCCCGCCTTCCATGTCCATCTCGCTGTTGTCCACGACGCCGCCAACGAACAGGGCTCTCATGAGGCACCTCGCTTGGTGAGGAAAGCATCGCAAGTCTGCCAGCCGGAACGTTCGCAGCGGATCAAGCGGATGTTTGCGCGATGCGAAGAGCATCGCGATGGCGGACCCGAAGCCGGCGGAACGGGAAGGGGTGTCGCGACTCACGTCGCTCCCACGGCACTCACCTTCCACCTTGCAGGAGCGACGTGAGTCGCGACCACGCAGCACAGCATCGCCTACCGAAACAGCCTGCCCCAAAAAAAGAGGGGCGAGCCGAAGCTCACCCCTTGATGCAGACCACCTGGCGCAGCGTGTGCACCACCTCCACCAGGTCGGACTGCGCGGCCATGACCGCGTCGATGTCCTTGTAGGCGGCCGGCGATTCGTCGATCACCGCCGCGTCCTTGCGGCATTCTACGTGCGCCGTGGCTTGGCGGTGTTGCGCCAGCGTGATGTTCTGGCGCGCGGCGGTGCGGCTCATCACGCGGCCGGCGCCGTGGCTGCAGCTATGGAAGCTGTCCGCATTGCCCTTGCCGCGCACGATGAAGCTCCTCGCGCCCATGCTGCCGGGGATGATCCCCAGTTCGCCCGCACGCGCGCTCACGGCACCCTTGCGGGTGACCAGCAGTTCCTCGCCGCCGTGCGTTTCCTTCTGCACGTAGTTGTGATGGCAGTTGATCGCCATCTTCTCCAACTGGAACTTCGGCAGGCGGTGGCGCATCTCCGCCAGCACCCGCGCCATCATCGCCTCGCGGTTCTCGCGGGCGTAGTCCTGCGCCCACGAGACGGCCTCCACGTAGTCGTCGAACAGCGGCTCGCCCTCCATGAAGAAGGCCAGGTCCTTGTCCGGCAGGTGGAAACCCAGCACGCGGTGCGCCAACTGCTCGCGCGCCCGCTCGATGAAGTAGGTGCCGATCAGGTTGCCGGTGCCGCGCGAGCCGCTGTGCAGCATGACCCACACGGCGTCGCTCTCGTCGAGGCAGATCTCGATGAAGTGGTTGCCGCCGCCCAGCGTGCCGATCTGGCAGTCGAGCTTGTCGGTGCGGATCCTGCGGTGCTTCTGCTTGATCGCGTCCAGCCGCTGCTCCAGCCCCGACTGCGCGATGCGCGTGCGGATGCTGTCGGGCAGTTTCCGGTGCTCGCCGCCGCGGCCGTTGCCGACCGGCACGCTGCGCTCGATGCTGGAACGCAGTTGCGCCAGGCTGTCGGGCAGGTCGCCGGCGCGCAGTGTCGTCCGCACCGCGGCCATGCCGCAGCCGATGTCCACGCCCACCGCCGCCGGGATGATCGCGCCGCGGGTCGGGATCACCGAGCCCACGGTCGCGCCCTTGCCCAGGTGCACGTCCGGCATCACCGCGACCCACGGCCCGACGAACGGGATGGTCGAGATGTTGCGCAGTTGCTGGTGGGCTTCCTGTTCCAGCGGCACCCCGCGCACCCAGCCCTTGATCGGCGTGGCGCTGCCCTCGGCGTGCAGCAGTTCGTAGTTCATGTTCATGGTTTCACTCCATTGAAAAGGATAAAGCTCCCTCCCCTGTGAACGGGGGAGGGAACAGGCTGTGGCTACTTCAACGTCACCAACTGCTTCAGTACGCCATCCAGGCCGCCGAACACGGTCAGCTTGTCGATCTTCTCGGTGACCTTCTCCAGCGCCTCCAGCTCCTTGAGGCGCATCAGCACCGGGCTGTCCTCGATCAGCTTGGCGGTGTTGAGCAGGGAGCGCGTGGCGTTCGCCTCCTCGCGGCGGCGGATCACGTTGGCCTGCGCCGTCTTCTCCGCCTGCACCACGCCGTTGAGGATGTCCTTCATCTCGCCCGGCAGGATCACGTCCTTCACGCCTACGCCCAGCACCTCCACGCCCAGGCCGGCCAACTGGCCGCGCACGTGCGCGAAGATGTCCGCGTCCAGCGACGCCTTGTCGCCGAGCAGCTCGTCCAGCGTCTTGGCGGAGACCGCCTTGCGCAGGCCGTACTGCAGTTCGCGATAGACGAAGTCGCCGATCTTCGCCACCCTGGTGCGCGCGGCCACCACGTCGGTGACGCGGGTGCTGGCGGCCAGGTTGACGCGCAGGCTGACCTTGTCGCGGGTCAGCAGCTCCTGGCCCGAGACCTCGACCGACTGCACGCGCAGGTCGACGATGTCCACGGCCACGTTCCTGCGGAAGTTCCAGAAGGCGTAGCCGCCCGGCGCCAGCGTGCGCTCCAGCCGGCCGTCGATGAAGACGAGGCCGGCGGACTCCGCCGGCACGTCGGCCACCACGGCTAGCTTCGACAGCGTGCCGAGCTGGCGCAGCCGGCGCGCGACCGCCGCATCCACGTCCAGCGCGGCCAGCGCCACCGCCTGCACTTCGACCTTCACCAGGCCGGCCCAGTACAGGCGCCGCGTGCCGGGCGGCAGCACGTCCTCCAGCTTGCCGTTCTTCAGCACCAGGCCGACCTCGTCCACGCCGATGTCGGCCAGCACGAAGGTCTCGCCCAGCCGCGTGCCGAGGCACGCGATCAGCACGTCGACATCGTGGCCGGCGTATTCCGGCGCGGCGATGTTGAAGGTGCGCACCTCGATCCGACCCTGCGGGTCGAACCAGCGGTACACGCCCGGCGCGAGCACGCGCTCGAACCGACGGTTGCGATACACCAGGCCGCGCTCGCCGTCACCGATCACGACCCTCTTGGTCCAGAACATGGCGTTGTTCTCCTTGTTGGCTCTGGTGGTTCGATCCATTGCAAAAAACCGCGCGGAGGATCGAAAGCCGCGGCGGCGGGAAACCGGCCGCACGGATGCGGCCGATGGAAGAAGGCGGAAACGCCCGTGGACGAGGACGGTGCGGACAGCCGGCGCTGCCGGCGGAGGCGTCGCCGCCGCGATGCGATCCGGGGATCGCACCGATGGCGGCGTGCATCCGCGTCGAGGGCGCGGTGCCGGCACCTCCCCGGCTGCGATGCGTCGCCTTCCTGCGCTCCATCGCGGAAAGGCGGCACGCCGCACGGGGCGTTTCCTGGGTGGGGCTTGCGCCCCGGTGTCATGACGTGACAGGTCATGTGCCCTTTCAGGCGTTGGAGCGGGATTCGAACCCGCGACACTCGGATTTACAGTCCGATGCTCTATCCATCTGAGCTATCCAGGGGTGGACGAACCGGATTCGAACCGGTGGCCGACGGCATGGAGCCGTTGCTCTTCCTCTGAGCTATCGTCCTTTCGTGGAGCACCTTCTCCCACGCTTCGGCATACGCCACGGCAGCGCCGCGCGCACCGGACGGGATGCGAACCCGTGCCGCTGAAGCGTGTTCGATCGATGCTCCGCATTGCCGGCTGTCGCCAACCGGCAATCCGTCCGGGCGCCGTGCGCCCATATGGGTGTTCCTTCCTTGCGCAGCCCGCGTCGGGGCATCACGACGCAGCGCACGTGCGCCGGTCGCAGCCGCGCCCCTGCATCGGGGCGCGCAGGCGCGCGCTACCCGGATGCCCCAGGGCGGAAACGTGTTTCCGTGGTGGAAGGAAATGGATCGGGTCGATGCATGCGCATCCTCTGCGAACGCCGAAAACGAAACGCCCCCGGGTGGTGCGACCCGAGGGCGTTCGCGTTGCCTCGGGAGATCGGGGTGGCCGATCTCCCAGGGAGTCAGCCGGATGTCAGAAGACCGGGTGCCGCGCGGATTCGCTGCCGGGATGGGCATCGAAGGCATGCGCACGCATGCGCAGGCCGCAGCGCGCGGGCTGCAGGTCGAGCATGTTGGCGATGTGCATGGCGGGCTTCATGACGTGAAGAGGCTTGGAATCGGGATGATGAAAAAACGGCCACGTGGCCGAAGGGCGCGCACGATACGCCGGTTGTTCCGGTTGCGCAACACTTTTTTCACTTTGTTTTCCGCGGCCGATGGGCGGTGCATCGAACGGCCGCGAGCGGGCAGCCGCTAGAATGGCGTCCTCTTTCCTTGCGCGTGCCGTCCGTGGCTTCCCGATTCTCCGATCCCGCGCTCGACGCGTTGATGCTGCCTTTCACGCAAGGCGTGCTTGCCTGGCCGCAGGGGCCGGTGCTGTTCCTGCGTGCGCGCGACGGCGCCGCGCTGCGCCGGTTCCCGCTGGCGCATCTCGTCTGCGAGCAGAGCTTCCGTCCCGATGCGGAATTGCTGGAACGCGCGGGGTTGCGCGTGGTCGCCGACGCGGCCGCGGACGGTGAGCGTTATCCGCTGGTGCTGGTGTTGCCGCCGCGCCAGCGCGAGGAAGCGCGCGCGTTGCTGGCGCGCGCCGTGCGGCTGGCCGCGCCCGGCGGCATCGTCGTCGCGGCGATGACCAACAACGAAGGCGCCAAGTCCGGCGAGGCCGACCTGAAGCAGCTCGCGGGACTGGCCGGCACGCTGACCAAGTTCCACTGCCGTACGTTCTGGACGCCGCCGCTGCACGGCGCGCAGGAGGCCGCGCTGCTCGACGCATGGTCCGCGCTGGACGCGCCGCGCCGCATCGAAGGCGGGCGCTACCTCAGCCGCCCGGGCGTGTTCGCCTGGAACCGCGTCGATCCTGCCTCCGCGCTGCTGGTCGAATGCCTGCCGGCCGACATCGCCGGGCACGGCGCCGACCTCGGCGCCGGCTGGGGTTTCCTGTCGCTGGCGTTGCTGGAACGCTGTCCCGGCATCGCGGCGCTGGATCTCTACGAAGCCGAAGCGCGCGCATTGGCGCTGGCGAAGGAGAACCTCGCCGGCGCCGCATCGTCCGCCGCGCTGGACTTCCGCTGGCACGACGTGACGGCGGGCCTGCCGCAGCGCTACGACTTCATCGTCAGCAATCCGCCGTTCCACACGCAGAGCCGCGCGGACCGTCCGGACATCGGCCAGCGCTTCATCACCGCCGCGGCCGCCGCGCTGAAGCCGGGCGGCCGCCTGTGGCTGGTCGCCAACCGCCACCTGCCCTACGAACAGACCTTGAACGCCAGCTTCGGCGACGTGCGCGTGGCCGGCGAACGCGACGGCTTCAAGGTCATCGCGGCGACCAAGGCGCGGTGACGGCATGAAGCTGGTCAAGCACATCGCCAACCTCGGCTACGGCAGCCGCAAGCAGGTGCAGTGGATGTTCCGCGAGGGCCGCGTCACCGACGCGCAGGGCGAAGTGCTGTACGCCGACGATCCGCTGGACCACGACAACGTGCGCATCGACGGCGAGCCGCTGGACCCCGCGCCGGGCATGGCGATCCTGCTGCACAAGCCGGTGGGCTACACCTGTTCGACCAAGGACGTGGGCCGGCTGGTGTACGACCTGTTCCCGCCACGCTTCCGCGAACGCTCGCCGGTGCTGTCCACGGTCGGCCGGCTGGACCGCGACACCGGCGGACTGCTGCTGTTGACCGACGACGGCGCGCTACTGCACCGGATCATCTCGCCGAAGTCGAACCTGCCCAAGGTCTACGAGGCCACGCTGGCGCGCGACCTGCGCGGCGACGAGGCGGCGGTGTTCGCCAGCGGCACGCTGATGCTGGAGTCGGAGACCACGCCGCTGGCGCCGGCGGCGCTGGAGGTGGTGGACGCGCGCCATGCGCGGTTGACGCTGACCGAGGGCCGCTACCACCAGGTGCGGCGCATGTTCGCCGCGGTCGGCAACCACGTCGAGGCGCTGCACCGCAGCCGCGTCGGCGGCCTGTCGCTGGACGGGTTGCCGGAAGGGCAGTGGCGGGTCCTCGATCAGGACGATCTTCAGCGATTGTTCGAGACGGTGGCATGAATCCGCCCGTGCTGCCCTTCGCGCCGGTCGCCGTCGTCTTCGACATGGACGGCCTGATGCTGGACAGCGAGCGCGCCATCATCGGCTGCCTGGCCGACGCCGCCCGCGAACTCGGCCATGACCTGCCCGAGATGTTGTGGCTGTCGATGGTGGGCCACAGCGAGGCGGTGTGCCGGCACCTGCTGGACGAAGCGGTGGGCGAAGTGCAGCGCACCCTGGTGCTGGAACGGTCGCACGCGCTGTACGACGCCGTCGTCGCGGCCGGCGTGCCGCACCGGCCCGGCATCCTGGAGATGCTCGATTTCCTGCAGGCCCGCGGCATCCCGCGCGCGGTGGCCACGTCCACGCGCCGCCCGCTGGCGCTGCGCAAGCTGGAAGCCTCCGGCCTGCTGCCGCATTTCGACGCCGTGTGCACCAGCAGCGACGTCGAACACCCCAAGCCCGCGCCCGACGTCTACCTGCTGGCCGCGCGGTCGCTGGACGTCGCCCCGTCGCGCTGCCTGGTGCTGGAGGATTCCCCCACCGGCGTCCGCGCCGCCCTGGCCGCCGGCATGCACCCCATCCAGATCCCCGACCTGCTGGTGCCGGACGGGGCGGTGCGGGCGTTGGGTCATACCATCGTGGAATCGCTGCACGATGCCCGGGCGATGCTGGAGCAGCGGTTGACCGTTGGGATCTCGCTGTAGGAGCGACGTAAGTCGCGACCGCACGGCAACTCCCCACGCAACTCCCCACTATTTCCCGATACGTCCCGTCTCTACCAGGACGCATGCTGCCGACATGGACGGCAGCAGAAACAACCCGGGCAAACGCGGCCATGCCGCCCTGCGGCGCGGCCGCGCTTCGGTGTCGGGCCAGGTCTATCTGGTCACCTTCGTCACGCGGCAGCGCGAGCGGCTGTTCTCCGATCCGGTCGCCGCGCATCGCGCCGCGCGCGCGATAGCGGACAAGCGGTTGTGGTACCGGTCCCGCCTGCTGGCCTGGGTGTTGATGCCGGATCATTGGCATGGCCTGATCGAACTGGGCCACATGGAAAGCCTGTCCGTATGCGTCCAGCGCCTGAAGACCAACGTGTCCAAGGCGCTGAGGGAGGACGGCGGCGGCCTGCGGCCGATATGGGCGTCGGGCTTCCACGACCGGGCCTTGCGCTCGGACGAGAACGTGCTGGCATCGGCGCGGTATGTCGTCGCCAATCCGCTGAGGGCCGGGTTGGTGGAAAGCGTTGGCTGTTATCCGTACTGGGATGCGGCGTGGATTTGATGAGGTGGTTCGCGATGGGGGGCACGGTAGCGCTGCTGGATCAGCGACGAGTTTGAAGCGTCCGTGTGGCTGGGGGCGTGCGGTCGCGACTTGCGTCGCTCCTACAGTGGGGATTCCCACAGCTTCCGCCAGCCTTCGTGGCCCAGCTTGTCCAGCGTGGCGAGGTTGCGCTCGACGATGGCGTCGGGGTCGGGGAAGGCTTCCACGGCGCGGTCGATGCTGGCTTCGCGCAGCAGGTGCAGGGTGGGGTAGGGCGAGCGGTTGGTGAAGTTGCCGATGTCACCGGGCGCGGTGCCGGCGAACTGGTAGCCGGGGTGGAAGCTGGCGACCTGGATCACGCCCTGCAGGTCCAGCGCTTCGACCGCCGCGTCGGCGTTGTCGAGGAAGTCGTTGAAGTCGAGGAAATCCTCCAGCACGTCCGGATGCACCAGCAGCGTGGTGTCGATCTCCTCCGGGTCGGCGTCGCGCAGCAGCACCAATTCCTCGGCCAGTTGTTCCAGCAGCGCCTCCGGCGTGGTGGCGTCGCTGAGCACGAAGCGCACCTGCCGCTTGGCATGCACCGCCTTGGCGAAGGGGCACAGGTTCAGCCCGATCACTGCGCGCTCCAGCCAGCGGCGGGTGGCGGCGATGGCCGGCGGCTCGTCTCCGGGCGGGGGCAGGGGTGCGGGCGCGGTTTCCATCGCGCTCAATCGCGGAAGTTCTCGAACTGCAGCGGCAGCTCGAACTCGGTTTTCCTGAGCAGGGCGATGACGTCCTGCAGGTCGTCGCGCTTCTTGCCGGTGACGCGCAGCTTGTCGCCGTTGATCTGCGCTTCCACCTTCAGCTTGGCGTCCTTGATGGTGGCGACGATCTTCTTCGCCAGCTTCTGCTCGATGCCCTGCCTGACGGTGATCTTCTGCCGCGCGCCGGCCAGGTTGGTCTCCACGTCGCCGAATTCCAGGCAGCGGGCGTCGATCTGCCGCGCGATCAGGCGCGCGCGCAGGATGTCGGTCATCTGCTTGAGCTGGAAGTCGCTGGGCGCGGACTGGGTGATCAGCTTTTCTTCCAGCACGAACTTCGCGTCCACGTCCTTGAAGTCGAAGCGGTTGGACAGTTCGCGGTTGGCCTGGTCCACGGCGTTGGTCAGCTCGTGGGTGTTGACTTCGGAGATGACGTCGAAGGAGGGCATGGGGGCATTTTCGGTCGGGTGGGCGCGGATTCTAGCGCGGGCGCGCGCGTCGCGGCATCCGGCGATAATGGCGCATGACGACGCGCCCTTCCCCCGCCGCCGCCGTGTTGCTGATGCTCGCGGCCGTACTGCTGTTCGCCCTGATGGACGCCGGGCTGAAGCTGCTGTCGGCGCATTACCCGCCCTTGCAGGTGGCCGCGCTGCGCGGCCTGTCCTCGCTGCCGCTGGTCGCGCTGTGGGCGCTGGCGACGGTGCCGCCGCGCGCGCTGCTGCGCGTGCACTGGCCGCTGCACCTGCTGCGCGGCCTGCTGGGCGTGGCGATGATGGCCGGGTTCGTCTACGGCCTGCGCGGCATGCCGCTGTCCACGGCTTACGCCATCACCTTCGTCGCCCCGCTGCTGGTCACGGCCATGGCTGGGCCGCTGCTGAAGGAGAAGGTGGGGATGGGGCGATGGGTGGCGATCGCCGTGGGCCTGCTCGGCGTGCTGGTGATCCTGCGCCCCACCGGGCAGGGCATGATGACGCTGGGCGGCCTGGCGGTGCTGGGCGCGGCGGTCTGCTATGCGCTGGGCGCGGTGACCGTGCGCCTGCTGGCGCAGCGCGGCGACAGCACCCAGGCGATGGTGTTCTGGTTCGTGGTGCTGCTGTCGGCCGGTGCGTGGCTGCTGGCGTGGCCGGCGTGGAAGCCGCTGCTGCCGGCGCACGCCTGGATCATCGCCGGCGTGGGCGTTTCCGGCTCGCTGGCGCAGGTGGCGCTGACCGAGGCGTTCCGCCGCGGCGAAGCGTCGCTGATCGCGCCATTGGAATACACCGCGTTGATCTGGGGCGTCGCGCTGGACGTGGCGCTGTGGAACGTGCTGCCCGATGCCGTCACCTGGATCGGCGCGGCGATCATCGTGGCCAGCGGGTTCTACCTGCTGCGGCGCGAGCGGGTGCACGCGGAAGCCGAGCATCCGTGACTTCCCGCCCTGTCGGGCGCAGGCGGGCGGCGGCGACACTGCGCGCGGCCACGGGAGGGACGGGCATGCGCCGGGCGATGCGTCGAGGGCTCACGGGAGCGACCCTTCTGCTCGCCGGTTGCGTGGGCGACCGTGTGCGGGCCGAGATGGACGGCTTCCTGGCGCGCTACCGGCGCCAGCTCGACACACTGCTGGTCCAGCGCCCCGACGACCCGCAGGCGCCCGCGTGGCGCGACGAAATGGCGCGCATCGACGCGGGTGCGGCGCTGTTCCCCACCCATGCCGTGACCGCGCCGGAGCATCGCCGCATCGCCGGGCGCCGCGTGTTCCTGGAGCTGGCAGGCGATGCCGTCAGTGGCGGCGACGTCTGGGTGTACGACCCGGCCACGCGCACGCTGGCCGCCGGCGATCTGGTCACGCTGCCGGTGCCGTTCGCCGACACGGCCTGCCCGCAGGGCTGGTCGCGCGCGCTGGCTGCATTGGATGCCGTCGCCTTCGAACGGCTCGTGCCCGGGCATGGCGAACCGCTGACGCATGCGCAGTTCCGCCGCTATCGCCACGCCTTCGACCGCCTGTTGATCTGCGCGGCGGGGCCGCACGACGATGCCGCCTGCGCCGAGGACTGGACGAACGACCTGGGCGACCTGCTGCCGCTGTCGCAACGGCCGCAGGCGCGGCGACTGCTCGTCGACTACTACCTGCCTGCGCGCCTGCAGCCGGGCACGGAACGCCCCGGCTATTGCCGCGATTGAGCGCGGCGCCCGGCGCTGCGGCATGATGCGGGCATGCCGTTGTTGCTGATTCCCCTGGTGCTGGTCGTCTTGGTGGCCTTGTGGCTGGTGCTGCTGCCGCTGTCGTTGTGGCAGCGCTACCGCTTTGGTCGCGCCCGGCGGATGGCGCGTGGCTGGGTGCTTTCGCTCAATGCCTGGGGCCTGTCGGTGTCGGTGGTGTTGTTCCTGGCGATGAGCGCGTTCGGCATGCTGTGGTGGCCGGCCAGCCTGGCCGGCGCCGGCCTGGGGCTGGCGGCGGGCTTGCTGCTGGGCATCGCGGGCGTATGGCTCACGCGTTGGGAAGTGGCGCCGCAGGGCGTGTTCTACCAGCCGAATGCCTGGCTGGCCTTGCTGCTGGTGGCGGTGGTGGCTGCGCGGATCGTGCTGGGGCTGGTGCAGATGGCGCGCTATTGGCAGCAGGACGAAACCGTGCAGGCGCTGCCGCTCGCGATGATGGGCGGCCATGCCGGCCTGGTCGCGGTGGCCGGCCTCCTGCTGGGGTATTACCTGGCCTACGCCTGGGGCGTGAAATGGCGTGTCGCGCGTTTGCGGCGCCTGCAAGGCGGCAGGACGGGTTGCTGATGCGGACGCGTGGATGAAGCGAAGCGACGGACCCGTGCAGGGTCCGCCGCTCGCATGCCATCCGGCGCGCCGGCCCGGAAGTTGTCCGAGCGGCGATGGATCAGAAGCGCGCGCCGATGCCCACGCCCACGACCCACGGATCGATGGTCAGCTCGTCGCCGGTGCGCTGGCCGGCCACGCGGGTTTCCGCATCGCCCTTCAGGTAGCGCGCATCGGCGCGCGCGAACCAGGTCTGGTTGATGTTGAAGTCCACGCCCGCCGTGGCGATGGCGCCCTTGGCGGTCTCCAGGCCGACGTGGTCGCCGCCGCCGGAGATCTGCTCGTTGCTGAAGTTGGACTCGTAGTAGCCCAGGCCCACGAACGGACGGATCACCTTGTCCGGCGCACCGAAGTGGTACTGGCCGCTCAGCGCGATCGGCTGCTGGTCCACCGTGCCGATCTTGCCGGTGCCGGCGGCCTTCACCCGGTGGTTGAACTTGTCGGCGGCGCCCCACAGTTCCACCGCGATGTTGTCGGTGGCGTACCAGCTTGCGCTGACCACCGGGGCCACGTCGCCGTCGATCTTCAGGCCCGGCGCGGGATCGCGGTCCGGCTTGAGGATGGCGGCGCCGCCGACGACGGCGAAGCGCTTGCCGGTGGAAGAGGATGCGGTATCCGTCGATGCGTCCTGGGCAAAGGCGGCCGGGGCGGCCATCAGCGCGGCAAGGGCAATCGTGAGGGTACGGATCGAAGTCATGCGGGGGTTCTCCTGTTGTTTTCTTATGGCCCGTCATCGCGATGCATGTCGCCGCATCGCCATCGGAGCGTGCGCACCGTAACCAGCCGCGCATGAATGTCCACTGCGCCGCGACGTGAACGGATCGCGAATCACGCCCGTATCCAGCGTGGATTCATGCGCTCTTCACTGCGCGCCGATGTTCGTGAGGCGAGCGCTTGCGTTCATGCGGCGCTGCATGGCGCATTCGCATTCCTGCAATCGCGATGGTGTGCGCGTGGCGCGTGCGTGCCGTATGGACATCCATGAAGCCGAGGTTGGCCGTGGGCAGGTAGTACATGCCCGCGGACGCAGGGATGGCGAGGAACATGAACGCGACGAATGTCATCGGGTGGAATTGCACGGAAGCGCTGCCGTGTGGCGGCGGTAACGTGCGCGTCGGTCGATCCGCTGTACGTCGTGTGGCCGCGACAAGCCAGAACAGTCCATGCAGGGTAGTTTCCTTCCGGCCCCCGCCTGCGCACGCATCGGGCGGAAACCCATTGCCTGCAGCCCAGTGCCTCGCTGCCCGGGCCATGCAGGGGTGCCATGCCGCGCCATGTCCGTTGGACCGACCCGGCGCTACGCAGGAAGTTGAACTTAGCCGCATGCTAGGCGCCGATGCCTGCGACAAACAGCAAGCAACAAGCGATACAGCCACAGGCGCCGCCCGCGCTCGGGATGCTCTGTCATTCCCGCTGACGCGAATCGCCGTCATCGCCGCCGCGGCGGTCGCTTCCGCGCCTGTGCGGGCGCATGCTGCACAATACGAAGCCAGACGCGCACGGAAGTGACCCGCATGCCCCCCGCCAAACGCAAGCCACGCACCGGTCGCGCCGCGGCCGACCTGCCCGCGCCCGGCGGCCACCTGACCATGGCCGACCTGGCCAAGGTCGCGGGCGTGTCGGCGATCACCGTCTCGCGCGCACTGCGCGACAGCCCGCTGGTCAACGCCGAGACGCGTGAGCGCGTGCGCCAGGTGGCGCAGCAGTACGGCTATGCCTTCAACGTCAGCGCGCGCAACCTGCGCCTGCGCCGCAGCATGACCGTGGCGGTGGTGGTGGAAATGAAGCCCACCGTCGAGCGGCAGATGTCCGGCCCGTACCCGCTGGACCTGCTGGGCGGCATCACCCAGGAACTCACGTCCACCGGCTACAGCGTGCTGCTGACCTCGCTGCAGGGTGGGGCGCTGCCCAACGTGCAGGCCGCCGACGGCGTGATCCTGCTGGGGCAGGGCGCGCACGAGGACGCGATGCACGAAGTGCAGCGCTGGGGCCGGCCGATGGTGGTGTGGGGCGCGGTCAGCCGGCACGAGTCGCAGGTGGTGGTGGGCAGCGACAACCGCCGCGGCGGCGCACTGGCGGCCGAGCGCTTCATCGCCCTGGGCCGCAGCCGGCCGGTCTTCCTGGGCGATCCTGCCCACGGCGAATTCGCCGAGCGCTTGGAGGGCTTTACCGCGGCGCTGGCGCGGCACGGCATCGCGCCGATCGTGCCCATCGTGTCCAGCTTCACCGTCAGCGCGGGCGCCGAGGCGGTGCATGCGCTGCTGGAGAAGCACCCGCAGGTCGACGCGCTGTTCGCCGCCAGCGACCTGCTGGCGATCGGCGCGATCCGCGCGCTGATCGAGCGCGGCCGGCGCGTGCCCGAGGACGTGTCGGTGATCGGCTACGACGATACGCCGCTGGGCGCGACCTACGTGCCGCCGCTGACCTCGGTGCACCAGAATTTCATCGACGCCGGCGTGCTGCTGGCGCGCAAGGTCCGTGCCCTGATCGAGGGCGAGGCGGCCAGTTCCGAAACCCTCCCCACCCATCTGGTGGTCCGCGCCACCTGAGCGCACGGCGCTGCTGCATTGCAGCGACTTCCGGCCGTGCAGTCGCCATGTCGGCCTGTGCGTCCTTATTATTCAAGTTGTTGAATATAAAGATTATTCCTGCGGTCCGGTTGCTTGGGAAGGCAGCCCGACGCAGCCATGCGATGTGATCTGACATCGATAACTTGACATCGATAACAACGACTCCTAGCGTGCCATCCCCGCGGCGCTGACGCGCGGCTCGAACAGGCCAGGACGAGGGTATCGGTGGAACAGGCACAGGTGCAGACGGCAGTGGCGAAGACGGCGACCGGCGACGGGCGGGCCGATCCCTGGCGGCTCGCGCAGGATCGTTTCGATCCAGCGCGCGCGGCGCGCGACGAAACCCTGTTCGCTCTGGCCAACGGCACGCTCGGCGTGCGCGGCGCGCTGGAGGAAGGCGACAGCGCCAGCGACGGCACCTTCCTGTCGAGCGTGTACGAGCAGAACCCGATCCATTACCACGAGCGCTTCCCCGGCTTCGCGCGCAGCACCGACACGCGGGTGCCGGTGGCCGAGGGCAAGCACATCCGGCTGCGGCTGGGCGATGTGCCGCTGCGGCTGGACGACGCGGAATGGCTGGACTTCGAGCGCACCCTGGACCTGGCTGCCGGCGCGCTGGACCGCCGCCTGCGCCTGAAGACGGTGCAGGGCCATACGCTGGAGATCCGCGCACGGCGCGTGGTGCCGCTGGCCGAGCGCGCGTTGCTGGCGATCCGCTTCGAAGTCGCCTCGATCGACTACGCGGGCCCGCTGACGCTGTGCTCGTCCATCGAAACCGGGCGCCAGGCGGTGGCGCAGGGCGACGACCCGCGCATCGGCGTGCACGGCGGCGAAGGCATGCGGGTGTCGGGCGAGCAGGCCGGCGCCGATGGCGCGCACCTCACCCAGCGCACGCAGCACAGCGGCATCACGCTGCGGTGCGCGCAGCGGCACCGGCTGTCGCCCGGCCTCGCGTTCGCGGGCGCGGATGCTGGCGAAGGGCGCGTGGAACAGCGCTACGACGGCACGCTGGTGCCGGGCGCGTCGGTCGCGATCGAGAAATTCGTCGCCTACGACGACGGCAACGGTGCCGTGCGCGATAGCGCCGAGGCGGTACTGGCGCGAGCGCACGACGCCGGTTTCGATGCCGTCGCCTCTGCGCAGGCCGAGGCGATGCAGGCGTTCTGGCGGCGCGCCGGCCTGTCGGTGGATGGCGATCCGGCGGCGGAGCTGGCGCTGCGCTTCAACCTGTTCCACCTGTTGCAGTCGGCCGGTCGCGACGGCATCAACGGCACCGCGGCCAAGGGCATCACCGGCGAAGGCTACGAAGGCCATTGCTTCTGGGACACCGAAGCCTTCGTGCTGCCGGTGATGGTCTTCACCGCGCCCGAGGTGGCGCGCGCCATGCTGATGTACCGCTTCCGCACGCTGGACGGCGCACGCGAGACTGCGCGCGCCATGAACCATGCGCATGGCGCGTTGTACCCGTGGCGCACCATCGCCGGCCGCGAATGTTCCGCGCACTATCCCAGCGGCTCGGCGGCGTACCACATCAACGCCGCCATCGCCTACGGGATCGGGCTTTATCTCGACGCCAGCGGCGATCTCGACTTCCTCAGCGAGGCTGGCGCCGAGATTCTTTTCGAGACCGCGCGGATCTGGCCGCAGGCGGGGCATTTCAATCCGCGGCGCGGCGGCGCCTTCTGCATCCACGAAGTGACCGGCCCGGACGAATACACCACCCTGGTCAACGACAACTGGTACACCAACCGCATGGCGCAGCGGCACCTGCAACGCGCCGTGCAGGCGTGGGAGCTGCTGTCCGCGCAGCGGCCGCAGGCGCTGGCGGCGCTCGCCGCGCGCATCGGCCTGGACGCGGGCGAAGTGGCGCTGTGGCGCCGCGCCGCCGCCGCGATGCACCTGCCGCTCGACGCGGACCTGGGCATCCACCCGCAGGACGACGGCTTCCTCGACAAGCCGCGCTGGCCCTTCCCGAAGCGCGAAGGGCCGCACCGCCCGCTGCTGCTCGACTACCACCCGCTCACCCTGTACCGCTACCAGGTCTGTAAGCAGGCCGACGTGGTGATGGCGCTGGTGCTGGCCGGCGACGGCATCGACCCGGGCGCCAAGCGCCGCGATTTCGACTACTACGAAGCCGTCACCACCCACGACTCCACCCTGTCCGCGCCGGTGTTCGGCATCCTCGCCAGCGAGGTCGGGCAGGACGAGAAGGCGTGGCGCTACTTCGACGCCAGCCTGCGCGTGGACCTGGACGACCTGCACGGCAATACCGACCACGGCGTGCACATGGCGGCGATGGCCGGCGGCTGGCTGGGGCTGGTGCAGGGCTTCGGTGGGTTGCGCGTCGTCGATGGCCGGCTGTACTTCGCGCCGACGCTGCCGGCGGCGTGGACGGACTACGGTTTCAACCTGCGCTGGCGCGGCTGCGCGCTGCGGGTGGACGTGGAAACGGGCGGCGTGCGCTACCGGCTGGATGAGGGCGATGCGCTCGCTTTCGGTCATGCCGGCAGCGAGGTCGTGCTGGAGGCGGGCGGCGAAGCGCTGCTGCCGCTGGCCGTGCCGTCGCCGCCGAAGGCCGCGTTCCCGCGCGCGGCGAAGGCGCTGGTCTTCGACCTGGACGGCGTGCTGACCGATACCGCGCACACGCACTACCGCGCATGGAAGCGGCTGGCCGACGAGATCGGCGTGCCGTTCGACCTGCAGGTCAACGAGCGCTTGAAGGGCGTGGACCGCATGGCTTCGCTGGAGATCATCCTGGAGCGCGCTTCGCGCACGTATTCCGCCGACGAAAAGCGCGCGCTGGCCGACACCAAGAACGGCTACTACGTGCAGGAGATCGCGCGGGTCGGGCCGCAGGACCTGTTCGACGGCGTGTGCGAAGTGCTGGATGCCGCGCGCGCCGCCGGGCTGAAGCTGGGCCTGGCCTCGGCCAGCCGCAACGCACCGGCGCTGCTGGACAAGCTGGGCATCGCCGACCGCTTCGACTACATCGCCGACGCCGGCCGCATCGTCCGCGCTAAGCCGGACCCGGGCATCTTCCTGGACGTGGCCGCCGCGCTGGGCGTGCCGCCGCACCTGTGCATCGGCGTGGAAGACGCCGCCGCCGGCATCGAGGCCATCCATGCCGCGGGCATGGCCGCCGTGGGCGTCGGCGACGCGCGCGCGCTGCGCCACGCCGATGCCGTGATCCCGCGCATCGCCGATTTCGATCTGAGGACTTTCGTTTCGCCTTGACCGCACGCGGCCGCAGAAGCCGCGGCGGACAGCCTGCCCACAGACAACGACGCACTACATGGAGGGAGAGACCATGCAATACCACAAGCACCCGATGCGCTACATGCTGTCGGCCGCCATCGCCCTGGCCCTGGCGCCGGCGCTGGCCGGCGCGCAGGAAGCGGCCCCGGCCCCGAAGGACGATGCGACCACGCTGGACGCGGTGATCGTCAGCGGCACGGCCAAGTTCAAGGGCCTGCGCAAGCGCGACGCCAGCTTCTCGATCAGCACCGCCACGCCGGAGCAGATCCAGGAAACCGCGCCCACCAGCACCGCCGACCTGCTGAAGATCGTGCCCGGCGTGTGGGCCGAAGCCAGCGGCGGCGGCACCGGCGCCAACGTCTTCGTGCGCGGCATGCCGTCCGAGGGCGACGCGCCGTTCTTCACCCTGCAACTGGACGGCTCGCCGATCTTCCCGCCGCCGACGCTGTCGTTCCTGGAGAACACCACGCTGTTCCGCATCGACGACACCATCGCGCGCGTCGAGGGCCTGCGCGGCGGCCCCAGCCCGATCTACTCCAACGGCCAGCCCGGCGTCACCGTCAACTTCATCCAGAAGAAGGGCGAGGACACGCCGGACGGCCTGGTACGCCTGACGCTGGGCACCGACAACCTGCGCCGCGTGGATTTCTACAGCGGCGGCCCGCTGGGCGCCGACAGCGGCTGGTACTACAGCGTGGGCGGCTTCTACCGCGAGGCCGACGGCGTGCGCCGCACCGGCTTCCCGGTGGAGAAGGGCGGCCAGTTGAGCGCCACCCTGACCCGGCGCTGGGCCGAGGGCGAATTCAACCTCTACGCCCGCCACACCGACGACAAGAACACCTTCTATACGGCGGTGCCGCTGGTCTCGCGCAACGACGGCAAGGGCATCTCCGATTTCCCCGGCCTGGACGCCACCACCGGCACGCTGGTCGGCGACGACTTCCGCCGCGTGACCCTGCCCACCGGCGTGGGCAGCCAGACGATGACGCGCGACATGGCCGACGGCCGCGGCGTGGACATCGACGTGTTCGGCGGTTCGCTGGACTGGTATGCCGGCGCCTGGACCATCAGCGACAAGTTCAACTACCTCAAGGGCGACGCGCCGACCTATGCGCTGTTCACCGGTGCCAATCCGCAGACGCTGTCGTCCTTCATCACCGACAACTACGGCGCGGGCGTGACCGGCACCGGCAGCTTCGTCAACGGCGGTGGCGCGGTGGGCCAGGACCAGCAGGTGCTGACCGCGGGCTGGTGGGTGGTGGAGAAGGAGATCAGTGCGTTCACCAACGACCTGCGCTTCAGCATCGACCTGACCGACGACAATGCGCTGACCTTCGGCATCTACTACGCGGACTATTCGTCCAAGGACCGCTGGTGGCTGGGCAACAACATGCTGCTGACGGCGCAGGACAACGCGCGCCGGGTCGACCTGGCGCTGTCCAGCGGCCAGGTCGCCACCCGCGACGGCTTCGTCGGCACCTCGTTCTACAACATTCGCGGCGACTACGACGGGCAGAACACCGCCTTCTTCGTCGCCGACGAGTGGACGGTCAACGACCGCATCCGCCTGGACGCCGGCGTGCGCTACGAGCGGCAGGACATCAACGGCACGGTGTGGGACCCGGTCACGGTCGACCTGGACGGCAATCCGGACACGCTGTACGACAACAGCACGTCCGTCTCCACCACGCCGCGCCGCATCGACCAGAACGACAGCGACGTGTCGTGGACGGCCGGCCTGAACTACACGCTCAACGACAACGTCAGCCTGTTCGGCCGGGTCAACTCCGGCTTCACCTTCCCGCAGTTCGACAATCTGCGCGACGGCGCCACCAACAAGACCGAGATCGACCAGTACGAGCTGGGCCTGAAGGCCGGCGGCGACACCTACGAGCTGTACCTGACCGCGTTCTACAACGACTTCACCGGCCTGCGCTACCAGGCGTTCGACAACAACGGCAACAACGTGGTCATCATCGGCGACTCGAAGGCGCGCGGTGTGGAGTTCGAAGGCGCGTGGCGGCCGGCGGGCGGTTTCGAACTGGCGTGGAACGCGACCTGGCTGCGCGCCAGGTACGGCGACTTCGCCGACTACGACGGCAACCAGGTGGTGCGCCAGCCGAAGTTCCGCACCCGGCTGACGCCCAGCTACTACTGGTCGCTGCCGTGGGGCGACCTGAAGGCGTTCGCCACCTACACGCACGTGGGCGACCGTTATTCCGATCCCGCCAACGGCCAGTTGCTGGCGTCCTACGACACCTGGGACATCGGCGCCAGCGCGCACGTGGGCGAGCACTGGGAACTGACGTTCGCCGGCCGCAACGTCACCGACGAGATCGCGCTGACCGAAGGCAACGCGCGCGTGCTGGGCAACGCGACCAGCGGCGGCGTGTTCATGGGCCGCCCGCTGGAAGGCACGTCCTACCAGATGTCCGTCGCCTACCGCTGGTGAGGCATCGCGGCCCGCGGCATGCGGGCCGCTTCCGCCGTCGCGCCGCCTCTCCCCCCGGCGCGGTGGCGGATACTCTCTTCCCGATGGACGGCGCGCGGCATGGCCGCGCCGCCGTCTTCCGCGCAGCACGGCCGATGCGGCCGGATGCGCACGAACCCGGTACCGCCCATGACGCGCACCCGCATGATCCTGGCGATGATCCTGACCTACATGATCTTCGCCATGCTGTTGAATTCGGTGGGCACGGTGATCCTGCAGTCCATCCAGGGCTTCGGCGTGTCCAAGGCCGACGCCAGCCTGCTGGAAGCCTTCAAGGACCTGCCCATCGCGGTCACCTCGTTCCTGGTGGCCTCGCTGCTGCCGCGGCTGGGCTATCGCCGCGCGATGATGCTGGGGCTGCTGCTGGTCGCGGCTGCCTGCGCGGGAATGCCGCTGTTGCAGGCGTTCTGGGCGACCAAGCTGCTGTTCGCCACGGTCGGTGTCGCGTTCGCGCTGGTGAAGGTGGCGGTCTATTCCAGCATCGGCCTGCTGACCGAGGATGCGCGCGGCCACGCGGCGCTGACCAGCACGGTGGAAGGCTGGTTCATGGTCGGCATCCTGGGCAGCGCGTGGCTGTTCGCCGCCTTCATCGATGCCGACGCGCCGGGCAACCCGGCCTGGCTAGACGTGTACTGGGTGCTGGCGGCGCTGTGCCTGGCCGTGGTCGCGCTGCTGGCGACCTGCACCCTGGACGAGCGCGCCGCGCGCGACGGCCATGCCGCCGCCGAATCCTTCGCCGACATGTTCCGCCTGCTGGCGCTGCCGCTGGTGGCGGTGTTCCTGGTCTCGGCCTTCCTCTACGTGCTGATGGAGCAGGCCATCAACACCTGGCTGCCCACCTTCAACCGCGAAATCCTGCACCTGCCCACCACGCTCAGCGTGCAGGCGGCCAGCATCTTCGCCGGCTCGCTGGCGCTGGGTCGGCTCGGCGGCGGCGTGCTGCTGCGGCGGCTGCCGTGGTTCCGGCTGTTGTCCGGCTGCGTGGTGGCGATGGCGGTGCTGGTGCTGCTGGCGCTGCCGCTGGCGGCCGACGTGCGGCCGCGCGCCGGCATGACCTGGTGGAACGCGCCGCTGGCGGCCTACGTGTTCCCGCTGATCGGCCTGCTGATGGCGCCGATCTACCCGGCGATCAACTCGGTGGTGCTGAGCGCGCTGCCGAAGTCGCGGCACGCGGCGATGACCGGTCTGATCGTGGTGTTCTCGGCGCTGGGCGGCACCACGGGTTCCTACGTCACCGGCCAGGTGTTCGCGCACTTCGACGGATCGCGCGCGTTCTACCTGCTGCTGCCGCCGATGGCGATGCTGCTCGCCTCGATGGCGCTGCTGCACCGTGCGGTGCGCCGGCAGGCGGCCGCCACCGCGGCGGCCGCGCCCGCCTGAGCCGTGCACGGCGCCGCGACGGCGGCTGCGGGTATCGTGTGCCTCCCTCGCAGCGCAGGACGGTGGCATGAACGCGACGACATTCGGGCTGGCGGTCTTCATCGGCATGCTGTTGCCGTTGCAGGCGCTGATCAACGCCGCGCTGGGGCGGCAGACGTTCGGCCCGGTGTTCGCCGCGCTGGTGTCGTTCGGCGTGGGCACGCTGGTGCTGCTGGCGTGGTGGCTGGCGGCGCGGCCGGTGTTCGTGCCGGCGGCGCTGGCGAAGGTGCCGTGGTGGGGCTGGCTGGGCGGTGCGATCGGCGCGCTGTTCGTCGCGACCGCGACCCTGCTGGTGACGCGGCTGGGCGCGGCGGCGCTGATCTGCCTGGTGGTGGCGGGGCAACTGGCGGGTTCGGTGCTGCTGGATCATTTCGGCGTGCTGCATCCGCGGCAGCCGGTCGATGGCTTGCGCATCGCCGGCCTGTTGCTGGTGGTCGCCGGTGCGCTGCTGGTGGTGAAGCCCTGGCAGGCCGCGGTGGGTCAGGGCGGATGAGCGAACCTTTGACCGGCTTGCCGCCCCGCATCGGCGGCGCATGCCGCGTGCTGGTGCTCGGCTCCATGCCGGGCGGAGCGTCGTTGCAGGCGGCGCAGTACTACGCGCATCCGCGCAACCGTTTCTGGCCGGTGATGCAGCGCGTGTGCGGCGTGCCCGCGGCGCTGGCCTACGAGGCGCGCGTGGCGGCGCTGGAGCGCGCCGGCGTGGGGCTGTGGGACGTGATCGGGCGTTGCCGCCGCCGGGGCAGCCTGGATGCGGCGATCGAACGCGGCAGCGAGGAGCCGAATACCGTCGCCGGCCTGCTGCACGACCGGCCCGGCATCGCGGCGGTCGCGTTGAACGGAGGCAAGGCGGCGTCGGCGTTCCGGCGGCATATCCTGCCGTGCGTTCCGGCGGCGCGCCTGGAAACCCTGGCGGTGCTGGCCCTGCCTTCGACCAGTCCCGCGCATGCGGCGATGGACCTGGAGCGCCTGGTGCAGGCGTGGTCGCCCTTGCGCGGCTTTCTCGCGTCGCTGGCGTGAGCGTGCAGTTCCGACAATGCGCTTGCGTATCGTCTTGGCGCCGCTTCGCTGCACTGCAACGCAAACGGCAGGACCAAAGCGATACCAATGCACGCCGCACCGCGTCCTGCCACGACGCATGGACTGCCGCGATCGCGCGCCGGGCGGAAATAGAGCGCCGCAGAGGTTGGCGCATCGCGCCGCTGCGGACACAATAGGGCTTCCCCATTCAAGTCCAGCACCGGAGCGACGCCCATGGCCGACATCAAGGAAGCACGAGTTCCCGACATCGGTGACTACGACGGCGTGCCGGTGATCGAGATCCTCGTTGCCGTGGGCGACACGGTGAAGAAGGACCAGGGCCTGGTCACGCTGGAGTCGGACAAGGCCACGATGGAAGTGCCTTCCGCGTTCGCCGGCGTGGTCAAGGAGATCAAGGTCAAGCTGGGCGACGAACTGTCCGAGGGCTCGGTGGTCGCGCTGATCGAGGCGAGCGAAGGCGCAGCAGAGGCCAAGCCGGCCGCGGCGCCGGTGCCGCAGCCCGCCTCCGAGACCGGTGCGAGGGTCGAGCCCGTCGCCGTGGCGCCCACGCCCGACAAGATCACCCAGCGCGAGATCGCCCAGGAGCGTGCCGCTCCGACCGCCGCGCCCGCGGCCTCGCGCGTGCTGGACGACAGGCCCGGCATCGATCCGGAAGCCGCCCCGCCGCGCACGCCGCCGGTGGAATTCAACGCCGACCGCGTGCTGCCGGACAAGGTGGCCTACGCCAGCCCGGCGGTGCGCCTGTTCGCGCGCGAGCTGGGCGTGGACCTCAACCAGGTCAAGGGCAGCGAGCGCGGCGGCCGCATCAGCAAGGAAGACGTGCAGAAGTACGTCAAGGCCGCCCTCGCCGGCGGCGTTGCCGGAGGGGCTTCGGCCCCGGCCCCCGCGGCGGCGGGCGGCGGCGGCCTCAACCTCCTGCCCTGGCCCAAGGTCGACTTCAGCAAGTTCGGCGAAGTCGAGACGGTCGCGCTGTCGCGCATCAAGAAGATTTCCGGCGCCAACCTGGCGCGCAACTGGGCGATGATCCCGCACGTCACCCAGCACGACCACGCCGACATCACCGACCTGGAAGCGCTGCGCGTGGCGCTGAACAAGGAGAACGAGAAGGCCGGCATCAAGCTGACCATGCTCGCCTTCCTGATGAAGGCCAGCGTCGCCGCACTCAAGAAGTTCCCCGACTTCAACGCCTCGCTGGACGCCGGCGGCGAGAACCTCACCCTGAAGAAGTACTTCCACATCGGCTTCGCCGCCGACACGCCCAACGGGCTGGTCGTGCCGGTGGTCCGCGACGTGGACAAGAAGGGCGTCAACCAGATCGCGCAGGAAACCGGCGAGTTGGCCAAGAAGGCGCGCGACGGCAAGCTGGGCCCGGCCGACATGTCCGGCGGCTGCTTCTCGATCTCTTCGCTGGGCGGCATCGGCGGCGTGGCGTTCACGCCCATCGTCAATGCGCCGGAAGTGGCGATCCTGGGCGTGTCCAAGTCCTCGATCCAGCCGGTGTGGGACGGCAAGCAGTTCGCGCCGCGCCTGATGCTGCCGCTGTCGCTGAGCTACGACCACCGCGTGATCGACGGCGCCGCCGCCGCGCGCTTCACCGCCTACCTGGCCCAGTTGCTGGGCGACATGCGCCGCGTGCTGCTGTGAACCCGTAGGGTGGGCTCCGGCCCACCGACCCGAACAAGCCACGGTGGGCCCGGCCCATCCTACGAAAGAGAGTGGTATGGCGAACACGATCGAAGTCAAAGTCCCCGACATCGGCGATTACAGCGATGTGCCGGTCATCGAGATCCTCGTCGCCGTCGGCGACACGGTGAAGAAGGACCAGGGACTGGTCACGCTGGAATCGGACAAGGCCACGCTGGAAGTGCCGTCCTCGGCCGCCGGCGTGGTGAAGGAACTCAAGGTCAAGCTGGGCGACACACTGTCCGAAGGCAGCGTGGTGGCCGTGCTGGAAGCCGAGGGTGCCGCGGCGTCTGTGCCGGCTCCGGTCGCGCCCGCCGCCCCGGCCAAGCCGGCACCGACGCCTGCCGCCCCTGCTGCAGCGGCGCCCGCGCCTGCCGCCGCACCCGCGGCCCCCTCCGGCGGCGGTGGCCTGATCGAAGCCAAGGTGCCCGACATCGGCGACTACGACGGCGTGCCGGTGATCGAGATCCTGGTCGCCGTGGGCGACACGGTGAAGAAGGACCAGGGCCTGGTCACGCTGGAGTCGGACAAGGCCACCATGGAAGTGCCGTCGCCCGCCGCCGGCGTGGTGAAGGAGATCAAGGTCAAGCTGGGCGACGCGCTGTCCGAGGGCAGCCTGGTGGCGATCCTCGAAAGCGGCGCCGCGCTCGCCGTGGCCGTGCCGGCCGGCAAGCCGCCGGTCGCGCCCTCGCACCGCGCGCCGGCCGAGCCGCCCGCGCCCAGGCCGGCGCTGTCCACCGGCCGGCCGGCCGACATCGAGTGCCGCATCGTCGTGCTGGGCTCCGGCCCCGGCGGCTACACCGCCGCGTTCCGCGCCGCCGACCTGGGCCTGGACACGGTGCTGGTGGAGCGCTACGCCACGCTTGGCGGCGTCTGCCTCAACGTGGGCTGCATCCCGTCCAAGGCGCTGCTGCATTCGGCGGCGGTCATCGACGAGGCCGCGCACGCCGCCGAGTGCGGCATTGAGTTCGCCAAGCCCAGGATCCACCTGGACAAGCTGCGCGAATACAAGGAAAAGGTCGTCGGCCAACTGACCAAGGGCCTGGCCGGCATGGCCAAGCAGCGCAAGGTGCGCGTGGTGCAGGGCGTGGGCACGTTCGTCTCGCCGCACGAGCTGGAGATCGTCGGCGCCGACGGCAAGACCCAGTTGCTGCGCTTCGAGCAGTGCATCATCGCCGCCGGTTCGCAGGCGGTGAAGCTGCCCAACTTCCCGTGGGACGACCCGCGGGTGATGGATTCCACCGACGCGCTGCAACTGGCCGACGTGCCGAAGTCGCTGCTGGTGGTGGGCGGCGGCATCATCGGCCTGGAGATGGCCACGGTCTACGGCGCACTGGGCGCCCAGGTCACCGTGGTCGAGTTCATGGACCAGTTGATGCCGGGCGCCGACAAGGACCTGGTCAAGCCGCTGGCCGACCGCCTGAAGAAGCAGGGCGTCGAAGTCCACCTGAAGACCAAGGCCGCCGGGGTGAAGGCGGAGAAGAAGGGCGTCACGGTGACTTTCGAGCCGGCCGTCGAGGGCGAGCAGCCGGCGCTGGCCTCGGGCACCTTCGACCGCGTGCTGGTGGCCGTGGGCCGCGCGCCCAACGGCAGGAAGATCGGCGCCGAGAAGGCGGGCGTGACCGTCACCGAGCGCGGCTTCATCCCGGTGGACGTGCAGATGCGCACCAACGTGCCGCACATC